>SAMEA3663047__coassemble_294_pt1 | contig 18499 bp, 10 predicted proteins | sample SAMEA3663047__metabat2_low_PE_025 | metagenome-assembled genome bin SAMEA3663047 (sample SAMEA3663047) | pig gut metagenome | biome: pig gut; feature: pig-associated habitat; material: faeces | place: France | collected 2012
CTCCGCTGCCCTGCCTGCCTTTGCGGGCCACGGGCAGGCCACTGCTGCGCGCGACGGGCGGCCCAACGTCATCGTCATTCTGGCCGACGACCTCGGCTATGGCGACCTGTCGTGCTATGGAGCCACCCGTGTGCAGACGCCGACCATTGACAGCCTGGCGCGCTGCGGCACCCGCTTCACCAATGCCCATGCCTGCGCCGCCACAAGTACCCCCTCGCGCTACGGATTGCTCACGGGCGAATACCCCCTGCGGCGGCGGGAAACAGATGTGGCCGCCGGCAATGCGGGGATGATTATCCCGCCCGAGCGCTATACCGTGGCCGATGCTTTTCATGCCGCTGGCTACCACACGGCAGCCTTTGGCAAGTGGCACCTCGGCCTGGGCAGTCGCACAGCCGAGCAAGATTGGAACGGGCAGTTGGACCAGACGCCCGCCGACCTTGGTTTCGACTACCATTATATTATGGCCGCCACGGCCGACCGCGTGCCCTGCGTCTATATTGAGAATGGGCGCGTGGCCAACTACGATGCCGCGGCTCCTATCTACGTGGATTATCAGCGCAACTTCCCCGGCGAACCTACGGGGCGTACACATCCTGAACTCCTCACCAAACAGCGGTCCAGCCACGGGCACGACCAGGCTATCGTGGGAGGCATTGGGCGCATTGGCTATATGAAAGGCGGCGGACGAGCCCTGTGGCGCGATGAAGACATTGCCGACTCCATTGCCTCACATGCCGTTCGCTACATCCACGAACACCGCGAATCGCCCTTCTTCATGTACTTCTGCACGAACGATGTCCATGTGCCGCGAATGCCTCACGAACGTTTTCGCGGCAAGAGTCCGATGGGCCTGCGCGGCGAAGCCATCCTGCAATTCGATGCAACGGTGCGCCAGATTACCGATGCCCTCCGCGCCGAGGGCTTGGCCGACAACACCATTATCATCCTCACGAGCGACAACGGCCCTGTGTTGGACGATGGCTACGACGATAGGGCCGCTGAATTGGTGGGCGACCACCGTCCTGGCGGTCCCTTCCGCGGCGGCAAGTATAGTTCGTTCGAGGCCGGCAGCGTGGTACCCCTGATCGTATGCGGCACAGCACGCGTGCACCGCGGCCACGTGAGCAATGCCCTCCTCTCGCAGGTGGACCTCACGGCCACGATGGCACAACTTCTCGGCATCCCCGTGCCCGCAGGTGCCGCTCCCGACAGCCAACCCTATCTCGCCGCTTGGATGGGTCGCGAGCGCAAGGGCCGCGACTGGGCGTTCAAGACAGGCCATCTGCATTCCCACATCCTGCGTACGCAGCAGTGGACCTATATCGCGCCAAAGCCAGGCCCCGCCATTATTCCCTGGGGCCCTATTATTGAGACAGGTTGCAGCGAAGGCCCACAACTCTACTCCGTGCGCCGCGACGTCGCTCAGCAGCACAATGTGGCCGATGAGCAGCCGCGCGTTGTCAATCAGATGCAGGCGATACTCGAAGCGTTGCAGTTGCCCTGACGCGCGCTCGCCCTTGCCAGATTCTCGCAAACCTACACAAAACGATGAATGCCACGAATGTGAAGAAGGAATTGCCTTCCACATTCGTGGCATTCATCGTTTTGAAAGGGGCGAAGCCTGCGGCCCTCGCGCGTGTTGCTATTCGTGGAGCGTGAAGAGGAACTCCAGGCCGCCGCCTTTGCGGTTGCGCACCGAGATAGTGCCGCCGTGCATGTGCACTGCATTGCGCACGATGCTGAGCCCGAGACCCGTTCCGCCAGCCTCGCGGGTACGGCCCTCGCTGACGCGGTAGAAGCGTTCGAAGAGGCGGGGCAGGTGCTGCTCGGGCACGCCCACGCCCGTGTCGTAGTAGCGAAAGAAGAGTGTAGCGGATTCGTGGCGATAGCATTCAATGACCATTTCTGCGCCCTGCCCAGCGTAGCGAATGGAGTTTTCCATCAGATTGCGCAGAACGGCGTAGAGCAGAGAATAGTTGCCGTTCACTTCCGCTTCGTCGGGGATGCGAGCCTCCATGTGCATTCCCGCTTTTTGCGCCGCAGGGGTCAGTTCTTCGATGACCTCCGCCGCGAGGTCGCTCAGGTTCACCAGTTCGCGCGGCAGGGTGTCGGGAGCCTCTTCGGCCTTAGAGATGAGTGCCACATCGCGAATCAGGTCGCTCAGTCGCACGGCCTGTGCGTAGGTGCGCTCTAGGAAGACGCGCTGCCTGTCGGGCGAGAGCGTGGGCCCCGTGAGCAGTGTTTCTAGATAGCCGCGGATGCTGCTGACGGGCGTGCGTAGTTCGTGCGTGATATTGTTGCTCATCTGCTGCTTGAGTGTGCGCGTTTTCTCCGCCTGTGTCACGTCCGTCAGTGTCACCTCAAAACTGCCTTCGCCATACACCAAAACCTGCACGGCAAAGTTTGCGCTGCCCGCCTGTATGGTGTATCGAAACACCGAACCGACCGCGCCGAGGTCCATCTGCGTTGAAGGCGTGCGCGTATTCAGAAAGTCGATGACGGGGCGGAAGGTTTCGGTCTCCCAAATGTGGTCGAGGTTGGGCGTGGGTGCTTCGAGAATCGTATTGACGTATTGCAGGAAGGTGGCGTTGGCCAGCAGCTTTCGGCGCTCGGGCGAGAAGATGGCGATGCCGCCTTCGAAATAGAGGAAGTGGAGGGCCAGGCGTTCGCGCTCCATGGCTATGATTCTGTTGCTGTCCTCCAGTTGGCGATACTTCTCAAGGATGGCGCTGCCAATGTCGCCCAGTTCCGTCTTCGGGAAGTGTATGTGATCGTAATCAATGAGGCCGCGGTTGGCTGATTCAATAAACTGACGCAGACCCGCAATGGCCTTGCCGAATCGGTCGGAGAGGTAGAGCAGGAGCACAATGACAACGGGGAAGAGCAGGAGTACGAATATGGTGAAGATATTCTCGGGGCGCATGTAGTCGCGCACGTCTTCATCGTAGGGCAGGGCCACGCGCACTTGGAAGTTGCCATAGTTTTTGGCAAAGTAGAAGTAGGGCCGCTTGACCGTTTCGCTCTGCCGCACGTCATAACTCTCGCCCTTTTGCCATGCCTGGCGCACCTCGGGGCGCGAGTTGTGGTTGGATGGCGCGAGGAGGGCCAAACTATCCGATTCGTAGACCACCTGTCCCGTTCGTGTGATGATGGTGGTGCGCATTTCGGGCGTGGCCACAAGCGCAGAGTCGCCACCAGCGCGATGCTGCACGGCCACGATGTCGGCGTAGCTGCGCAGGCGGGCCGCCATGAGTTGCTCGCGATAGACCACTTCGCGGTGGTGCTGAAAAACCATCAGCACCACGGCAAATACGACAAATACTGCCGTGAAGTTCAGCAGAAGTTTCGTACGATATTTCATGGGAGGCGGGTTTTTTAGTTAGGAGTTAGGAGTTGTGGCGGAGCATCTGGAAAATCTGGAAAATCTAGAATATCTAGAATATCTAGAATATCTAGAATATCTAGAATATCTAGAAAATCCAAAGCATCTAGTCAATACTATCGAGCTAGCAGCCGCAGGCTGCGTTGAAACTAGGGGACGCAGTCCCCGAATGAAACCAGGAAGCCGCAGGCTTCCGTTGAAACTAGCTCGCGAAGCGACCGCTAAGCCTCCAGGCAATAGCCATAGCCTTGGCGGTTGGTCAGGCGCATACCCTCGTTGCCCAGTTTGCGGCGGATGCGGGCAATGTGTACGTCCACCGTTCGGTCGAGCACATAACTCTCGCCACGCCATACCTGCGCCAGAATTTCCTCGCGCGAAAAGACGCGGCCTGGGTGGCGCAGCAGCAGGCAGAGGATGCCTAGCTCCTTGGGCGAGAGGCGCACCTCTTCGCCGTTGACAAGGACCACCTTGCGCAGGAGGTCTGCCAAGATGCCGCCCGAATGGATGGTTTGTACCGGCTCCATCGTTGTTTCGTTTGGAGTCGCCTTACGCTCGTGCCGGTGCAACACAGCCTTGACGCGGGCCAGCACTTCGTGGAGCGAGAAGGGCTTGGCGATATAGTCGTCGGCCCCTGTTGCAAAGCCCTTCAGTAGGTCCGTCTCAGTATCCTTGGCCGTCAGGAAGATGATGGGCACATCGTTCTGCTGCTTTCGGAGCACCTCGGCAAACTGGAAACCCGACATACCGCCCATCATTACGTCAAGCAGCAGCAGGGCGTGCTGCGGTGTGAGCACCTGCAAGGCTGCCTCCGCCGATTCAGCGGTATCTACTTGGTAGCCCGCCTGCTCCAGATTGAATTGCAGGATTTCGCGCAGGTCGGGTTCGTCGTCCACTACAAGTATTCGAGATTCGTTCATAGAAAAGTGTTTTGTAAGGGTGGAGCCGCCACCCCATTCGTTGACGCTGCAATATTACGAATAGTTTCGGGAAGAAGCGAGGCTGGGATTGTTAATATTGTGTGAAGGTGTGGGGATCGCCTCTCCCCAAGATGCAAACACGAAGCATCCAAAGCCTCATCGTCCACCAAGGTCATTGTTCTGTATTCGATTGACATCCAACCATCATTAAGAACATAACGACAAGTGCAAATAGATATTTAGATTTCATTTTAGGTGATTGTGGTAACTACGCAGGTGGCTCATTGCAGGCCGAAGGGGGCAACCTTTGACCTGCAATGGTCGGCCTAAGTAGTTAGCATTTCCTTTTCGCTATGGCCCTCTCGCTTCGCTGTGGCCCCTTCACAGGATTGTAACAGGCTTGTAACATCCCAGTCACAACATCCTTGCACCTTTGCACCGGCAAACGTATTAACACCTTATATTATATGGAATGGATTTATTTGGGAATGGTTATATTCCTGTTTGTGCTTGCCGCCTTCGACCTTTGGGTGGGCGTGAGCAATGATGCTGTGAATTTCTTGAACTCGGCGATTGGGTCCAAGGTGGCGCGTTTTCGCACCATTGTGTGCGTGGCAGCCTTGGGCGTATTCTGCGGTGCCGTGATGAGCGATGGCATGATGGACATTGCGCGCCACGGCATTTTCCGTCCCGAGATGTTCCACTTCGATGAAATCATGTGCATCTTTGTGGCCGTGATGGTGACCGACATTGTGCTGCTTGACGTTTTCAATACGCTCGGCATGCCCACCTCCACGACCGTGTCGATGGTTTTCGAACTCTTGGGAGCCACCTTCGCCCTGACGCTGCTCAAGATGCAGGATGCGCCGACAGCCGCGGCCTTTGGCGACTATATGAATACGGACAAGGCGTTGCAGGTGATTCTGGCCATTTTCTTGAGTGTGGCCGTGGCGTTCGTCTTTGGTGCGTTCATTCAGTGGTTGGCGCGCCTGGTGTTCACGTTCCATTATCGCGATGGCCGTTTGAGCCGCAAGGTGGGCCTGTTTGGTGGTCTGGCCATCACGGCCATTGTCTATTTCATGCTGTTCAAGGGTCTCAAGCACCTCTCCTTCATGACCCCCGAGGTGAAGGATTGGATAGACACGAATGTGTGGGTGGTGCTGGGCTGCACGTTCGTTTTCTTCACGCTGTTGATGCAGGTGCTTCATGCGCTGAGGGTCAATGTATTTCGCGTGGTGGTGCTTTCGGGCACGTTTGCGCTGGCCACGGCCTTTGCTGGCAACGACCTGGTGAACTTCATCGGTGTACCCTTGGCGGGTTTCTCTTCGTTCAGTGAGTTTTCGAATGCAGGAGGTGCAGACCCCGCGGCCTTTACGATGGAGTCGCTCAATGGGCCCGCCACTACGCCCCTTGTCTTTCTGATTGCCGCAGGCGTGATTATGGTCGTTTCGCTGGCCACCTCGAAGAAGGCGCACAATGTGGTCAAGACCGAGGTAGGCTTGGCGCGCAGCGGCGAGGGCGAGGAGATGTTTGGTTCCTCGCGTGTGGCCCGTAGCCTGGTGCGCTGGGGCAATGCCGTGGGCGAGAACGTGGTGCGCTGGACACCTGCCGCCGTGCGCAGTTGGGTGGACGGTCGTTTCCACGGCGAGTCTCAGCCCGAGGCCGAGGGAGCAGCCTACGACTTGGTGCGCGCTTCGGTCAATCTCGTAGTGGCTGCGCTGCTGATTGCTCTCGGTACCTCGTTGAAACTTCCCCTCTCGACCACGTACGTCACCTTCATGGTGTCGATGGGTTCGTCGCTGGCCGACCGTGCTTGGAGCCGCGAGAGTGCGGTATTCCGCATCACGGGTGTGCTGACCGTCATCGGCGGTTGGTTTATCACGGCGGGCGTGGCCTTCACCGCATGCTTCTTCGTGGCTCTGACGATGTACTACGGCGGCATCGTGGCTATGGCCATCCTGGTGGCCGCCGGCCTCTTTGCCCTCATTCATAGCCAGCGCCGCTACAAGGCCGAGCAGAGCAAAACGGCCGATGGCGACCTGCTCTTCACGCAGATGCTCACCGAACAGGATACCAACGCCATCCTGCCCATGCTTGAGCGCCACCTCAACGTGGCCTCCAGCGAAATTCTCCTGCGCTATGCTGACGAACTCACCGACACCATTGAGGGACTGGGCGCGGAATCCTTGCGCCCAATGCGCCGGGCCGAGAAGAGCCTCCGCAGCGAAAAGCGTGTGCTCAAAAACCTGCGCCGCCGCGAGACCATCTGCCTGCGCCGTACACCAGCCGAGACGGCCATTCGCCTGAGCACCTCGTTCAACCTGGCCCACAACGCCCTGCGCCAACTCCACTACGGACTGGTGCGCATCTCCGAGCCAGCCCTGGAGCACGTGGACAATCACTTCACGCCCATCCGCACCGAAGCCTTCCAGCCATCCCATCCCCTGCTGCGCTGGGCCGAACTGGCACGCTGTGCTGCCGACTGCCTGCGCCACCAGCGTCTGGGCGAAATCGAAGGACTGCGCAATGAGTGTACACGACTGCGCGAGGAATATGCCCAGATGCGCCGTACGCTCCTCTCCAAACTCAGTGCCGAAGACGTGAACCTGACCGCCGCGACCCTCCACCTCCACATTGTGCAGGAGGGCGAGCAACTCTGTGTCGAACTGCGCCGACTGCTGGGCAGTATGCGCCAATTCCGCGAACAACAATGAAACAGCCCGTTCGCATCCCTGCCGCGCTGACGCTCGTGCTTGCCAGCCTCTTGCCCATTCCCAGTTGCGCAGACAGCATTCCCGAGAGCCGCCTCAGTCAATGGCTGCCCAAAATCAACGGAACGATTCGTGCCAAGGGCGAATATCAGACGGAGGAACGTCAAGGACGCTTTGAAGTGCGCAACGCCCGCGTCAGTCTGGAAAACAACGACAGCGCGCCCATCGGCTATCGCGCCGAAATTGACCTTTCCGACGAAGGAAAAATCAAAATGCTTGATGCCTACGTGGGCTACCGGCCCATCAGCGGCATGAATATCCGCCTCGGACAGATGCGCGTGCCCTTTAGTATTGACGCCCACCGCTCGCCCCACCGCCAGTACTTCGCCAACCGCTCCTTTATCGCCAAGCAGGTGGGCAACGTGCGCGATGTCGGCCTCTGCCTCTCCTACAAATTCAGCAACGTGCCCCTGAGCCTCGAGGTAGGAGCCTTCAACGGCAGCGGACTGACCGACCAGAAAGATTTCTGGACCAACTCCTTCAACTTCTCGGCCAAGGCTGTCTATGAGCCCTGGCATTGGCTGACGCTCGAAGGCTCGGTACAGCGCGTATCGCCCAACAACCATGCCGTTTACCTCTACGATGGCGGCCTCGGCCTGCACGCTGCGGGCTGGTTGGTCGAAGGCGAAATGATTCGCAAGCACTACGCCAATGATGCCTTCAAGAATGTCAACGCCTGGAACGTGATGGGCGGCTATGTCCTGCCCCTCCACCCGAGCGGCAAAATGGGACAGGAGACGGGCATCAACGCCCTCCGCTTCCTGGTGCGCTACGACGGAATGACGGACCATAGCAGCGGCACCATTGACGAAAACGGAGCATTCAAACTGACGGATGCCGAGCGCAACAGACTGACAGGCGGCCTAACCCTCTGTGGCAGCCGCGGACGCATTAACGCTGAACTAAGACTAAACTACGAAAAGTACTTCTACAAAAAAGCCGCGCTGGCCAAAGAGTCCGAGCGCGACAAACTGGTGATGGAAGTCATGGTGCACTTCTAGCGAGGTGCGCCCACGGGTTATGGAAGTAATGGCGCGACTCAAAGGAGCCCCATTACACTGATTACGGATTTTGCAGATGATAGGTCCCATCGCAATCTCCGTAATCCTTTTTTGTGGGGGGGCATCCATAAAGGTTGGCTCCTTAAAGTAGGTTCTACCTATTTATATGCGATGGGTCGGGGATCAGGCGATTGCGTATGTTGATAGCCTTCGTTTCCTTCGGCTTATTTATGGGGTTTCTTGAGCATATCAGCATTTGTCTTGATTATCTTTTGTAACTTTGCCATCAAACAACCTAGCGGGCTACGTGATTGTATGAAAAACAAACGACCTACCCCAAAGATTATGGCAAACAGATGTTTATATAATGCTTCATTCAAGTTGTTTCTTTCCTCGGATAAGATGAAAATTCTTGGGACACTTCATGACAATTATCATGGAGAGGTCTTGACGACTACCAACGAAGCATGGAAGGGGGAGATAGAACTTTTGCAGGACGTGCTTCAACCCTGGGCAAACGAGGCTGGTGAGATAATCTTCGAATATGATATTCCCCGTCTTAGCAAACGCATTGATGTGGTATTGTTGCTGCGTGGCATCGTTTTTTGTCTCGAGTTTAAGGTTGGACAGAAAGAAGCCCTACAAGCGGATGTTGAGCAAGTGATGGATTACGCGCTTGACCTGAAAAATTTCCATCGGTTCAGTCACGACAGAATAATAGTGCCTATACTGATTCCTACAAACTACAAGCGACGCAGTACAGATTTCATGCCATCTGCCTACGATGATGACGTGTATAATCCTCTGGTTACTGGTGCAGACATGTTGCAGAAATTATTGACGGAGGTGTTGAACCACGCTAAGACATCAGAGGCTGACACCTTCGACAATTGGATAATCAGTCCCTATACACCCACCCCCACCATTATTGAGGCGGCCCGTACTCTTTACGAGAGTCATTCCGTAGAAGAAATCACTCGTCATGAGGCCGACAAGGTTAGTACGGATAAGACCATCGATTATCTGCTACGGATTATCGATCAGAGCAAACGCAATGCCCAAAAGAGTATCTGCTTCGTTACGGGAGTTCCTGGAGCGGGCAAGACACTTGTAGGACTTGATGTAGCCATTAAGCAGACGTACAGGAAAGAGAACAGCTCGAAGGAAGATGGGGCTGTATATCTCTCTGGCAATGGCCCGTTGGTGGCAGTATTGACTGAAGCATTAGCGCGTGACAATTATCAGAAGAATAAGAATCAGGGGAAACGCATGTCAGACTCACGTAGGGAGGTGAGTGAGTTCATACAGATTATCCATCGTTATCGTGACAACATGCTTGCCAAGATAAAGAATCCCGTTGAGAATGGTGTCATAGAGATAGACCCTGAAAAAGCCGTAAGGGTGAAATCGGCTGGCTATGGTGAGGTGGAGCATGTCGCCATCTTTGATGAAGCACAGCGCAGTTGGACGCATAAGAGAATTGCTAATTACCTCAAGCGTGGTGGTACATATGGCAATAAGCTGAAGGTACCCAATTTCCCTTTCTCAGAAGCTGAATTCCTTATCTGGTCGCTCGACCAGCGAGAGGATTGGGCGGTCATCATCTGTCTGGTAGGAGGAGGACAGGAAATAAATACGGGCGAAGCTGGCATCACAGCATGGATAGAGGCGCTCAATAATCGTTTTCAACATTGGCATGTCTATATTTCTGACAAACTGACGGAGCCTGAATACGCAGAGGGCAAGGTGAATGAGTTGCTGAAGAAGAACAGCAAGGTGACGTTCGCCGACAGCCTTCATCTAGCTGTAAATCTCAGGTCTTTCAGAGCAGAAAGGCTATCATCATTCATACACTCCTTACTCTCTATGAACGATGATGCAAAAGTTCTATATAAGGAAGTAGTTGCAAAGGGCTATCCCATCGTCCTGACACGTGATATGGACAAAGCGCGCAAATGGCTTCGCTCGATGGCAAGAGGTACTCAGCAGACGGGCGTATTAGTATCCAAGGAGGCGGCTCGTTTCAAGCCTTTGGCAGTAAACATCCTTGCTCCTGGTGATGAAAATGCCGTACATTGGTTTCTAGAGGACAAAACAGACATTCGCTCTTCCAACTATCTAGAAGATGCAGCGACAGAGATACAGGTGCAAGGCCTTGAATTGGATTTCGCCTGCGTACTTTGGGATGCAGATATGCGCTATGTTGACGGACAATGGGAGTACTTCAAGTTCAACGGCAAAAATAAATGGAATTCTGTGGCCAACACGCCTAATGGTCAAGAATACAAGAAGTACATGTTGAATGCTTATCGAGTGCTCCTAACCCGTGCACGCCTAGGCATGATAATATGCGTCCCGAATGGCAATAACAGATTGACACCAGAGGGTTTCCCAGAAGACCCAACACGTCTGCCCACGGCCTATAACGGTACGTACGAGTATCTGAAATCATTGGGTATTGAGGAAATAGAATGAAACAGCATAAAACCATAGAGGTCGTTGCCGCCATCATCATCCATGAAGGCAAAATCTTCGCCACCCAACGTGGGTACGGCGAATGGAAGGATTGGTGGGAGTTTCCTGGAGGAAAAATTGAATCCAAAGAAACACCCGAAGTAGCTCTGAAGCGGGAGATACGTGAGGAACTAGCAACTGAGATTGAGGTGAGAACCCTGCTCACCACGATAGAATACGACTATCCTAAGTTTCACCTTAAGATGCATTGTTTCCAATGCACTTTTGCAAGCGGCCTATTCTCACTCCGCGAACACGAAGACGCACGTTGGTTGAAAAAAGAGGAACTACATTCCGTAAATTGGCTTCCAGCCGATCAAGAATTGCTACCGTTGATAGCTGATATTATGTAAAGGGATGTTCTATAAATAAAGAATCACGTATTCCGTCCCCTATACAAATATGCATAATTTCCAGTGTTTTAGTGCGAAGATTTTGGCTACTGCCATAAACAAGAAAAGCGTGTAACTCACCAGAGTCACACGCTTTCCTTTTAATAAAGTATGCTTATTTCTACAGGGGCTTACTTCACCTCCTCGAAGTCGGCATCTTGGATGTTGTCCTTCTGCTGGCCGCCTTGGTTGCAGCTTCCGCCGCAGCCGGCATTCATATCGGGGCCGGGCTGTGCGCCTGCTGCACCTGCCTGCTGATACATAGCGGCACTGGCTGCTTGCCATGCGTTGTTGAGTTCGGCAATGGCGGCGTCGATGGCGGCTAGGTCTTGTGCCTTGTGGGCTTCCTTCAGTTTGTCGTGGGCTGCCTGGATGCTGGCCTTCTGGTCTGCGGAGAGTTTGTCGCCGAGTTCTTCGAGCTGCTTTTCCGTTTGGAAAAGCATACTGTCGGCCTGATTGATTTTGTCCACGCGCTCGCGCTCCTTCTTGTCGGCTTCGGCGTTGGCTTCGGCTTCGGCCTTCATACGGTTGATTTCGTCTTCTGAGAGACCGCTGGAGGCTTCGATGCGGATGGCCTGCTCCTTGCCCGTGGCCTTATCTACGGCTTTCACATTGAGGATACCGTTGGCATCGATGTCGAAGGTTACTTCGATTTGGGGCACACCGCGGCGTGCGGGAGCGATGCCTGCGAGGTTGAAGCGGCCGATGCTCTTATTGTCGCGTGCAAACTGACGCTCGCCCTGCAGAACGTGGATGGTCACTTCGGGCTGGTTGTCCTCAGCGGTGGAGAACACCTGGCTCTTCTTGAAGGGGATGGTTGTGTTGGCTTCGATGAGCTTGGTCATCACGCCGCCGAGGGTTTCGATACCGAGAGAGAGGGGCGTCACATCGAGGAGAACGACATCGCCTACACCTTCTTCGCGGTTGAGGATGGCACCCTGAATGGCAGCACCTACGGCTACTACTTCGTCGGGGTTCACGCCCTTTGAAGGAGCCTTACCGAAGAAGTCCTGAACCAACTGCTGAACGGCAGGAATACGTGTGGAACCACCCACGAGGATTACCTCGTCAATATCGCTGGTGCTCAGACCTGCGCCCTGAAGGGCTGCTTGGCAAGGAGCCTTACATGCTTCGATGAGGTTGTGGGCGAGGGCTTCAAACTTAGCACGGCTGAGTGTCTTCACAAGGTGCTTGGGCACACCGCCTACGGGCATGATGTAGGGCAGGTTGATTTCGGTGGTCGTCGAGCTGGAGAGGGCAATCTTGGCGTTCTCTGCGGCTTCCTTCAGGCGCTGCATGGCCATCGGGTCGGTGGAGAGGTCGGCGCCCTCGTCGTTCTTGAATTCCTGTACGAGCCAGTCAATGATGACGTGGTCGAAATCGTCGCCACCGAGGTGGGTATCGCCGTTGGTGGAGAGCACTTCGAATACGCCGCCACCAAATTCGAGGATGGAGATATCGAAGGTACCGCCACCGAGGTCGAACACGGCAATCTTCATATCCTTGTTGGCCTTGTCAATACCGTATGCCAGGGCGGCAGCGGTAGGCTCGTTGACGATACGCTTTACGTCGAGACCTGCAATCTGGCCAGCCTCTTTCGTGGCCTGACGCTGTGAGTCGCTGAAGTAGGCAGGCACGGTGATAACGGCTTCCGTCACTTCCTGTCCGAGGTAATCCTCGGCGGTCTTCTTCATTTTCTGGAGCGTCATTGCCGAGATTTCCTGCGGCGTGTACATACGTCCATCGATGTCAACGCGGGGTGTGTTGTTGTCGCCACGCACTACGGTGTAGGGCACGCGCGAGATTTCCTTCTGCACCTGGTCGTAGGTTTCGCCCATAAAGCGCTTGATGGAGTAGATGGTGCGCTTGGGGTTGGTCACGGCCTGTCGCTTGGCGGGTTCGCCCACTTTGCGTTCACCGCCTTCCACGAAAGCTACGATGGAGGGCGTGGTGCGCTTGCCCTCGCTGTTGGTGATTACTACGGGCTCGTTTCCTTCAAATACGGCTACGCAAGAGTTCGTAGTACCTAAGTCAATTCCAATAATCTTTCCCATGATAGTGTATTTTTTTATTTGTTATTATTATCGTGAATTACTCTGGGCGGGTCCGCCTCACTCCTTATATATATAATAAGGTGTGGCGTGTGCTCGCTCGCTTATGATTATGCAAGGAGCGTGCCAAAAAAAGGATTGGCTGGCGGTTTCTGTCATCCGAAAGTTGGGTCCTGCCATTTTTGCTGCCAAAATGACAGAAGCGGAAGGCGCTATAGTCATGCACGCCGTAACCTCTTTGGCTGACTGTGGCGGTTCGTCCTTTCGGTACGTTTCTGCCGCTAGATAAACCTTGGAAACTACTATTCAGGTGGACTTTATGGCAAAGTAATGTGCCGCACGTGGCTCTCACTCTCACCGAAAACCGAGAGCAAGCCACGTGCGGCACATTGCTAGTATGCTTCTGCGCACACCATGCCCTAACCTACTTGCCAATCTGCTGGGCCGTGCGTGCAATGCGCTCGCCGATGCCGATGGTGTAGCCCTGGGTGCGGAGGACGACGCGGTCGAAGGTATCGGCGATAATCACGATGGGAAGGTCGTTGCTGTGAACAAGGCCGCTGGCTGTCAGGTCGGCCAGACAGACACCGCCTTCGTCCACACCGAAATGCACGGTGGAGGGCAGGCGGGTGAACTCGCTTCGCTGCTGATTGAAACGCTCCAGTTCGGCGCGCGAGGGGAAGAGCAGCAGAATCGGGCGCCCCCAACGCTCCAGCGCCGCGGCTTCGCGCTCCAGGTCGTGGAGGATATGGTTGCTCGGCTCGTGGCCAGCGCGCAACAGGGCCAGGGCGTAGTAGCCGCGACCCGTCACGGAGAGCAGCGAACGAACGCTCTGCGAGGCCGCATCGTAGAAGCGGTTCTCGCTACCGAAGCGACCGATAACCTGCACGCGCGTGGTATCCTGTCGCATGACGAGTGTTTCGGTTTGTGTGGGGCTTGCAGAGGCGCGGTTTTCCGTCACGGGGAAGAAACTGAGCCGTGCCAACACACCGCCGTCGGCCATGCGTGTGCCAGAGGTCAAGACGTAGTTGCCTGCGGGCATTTCGCGTCCGCCAGCAAACTGATGCTGCCAGTCGTCCTCCTCGGGATATTCCTGGAGTTGGGGCATACCGCCTTCGAGGCGGCTGAGCGTGAAGTGGGTGTAGTATTTCGGATTTTCCATGCCGTCGCGCGGGGTGAAGCGCAGGGCGGTAGTGCCCACGGCGGGCTTGTCAGCAGCAGCGGTCTGTTGGCCAAACGCCACGTCCCTCCACTGCTGGTCCTTGTCCTTATATTGCACGCGACCATCCACGGCATTGATGCGCGCGGGGATGCCTGCCGTGCGAGCGATGGCCACAAAGAGGGCGCCCATTGAGCGCACGTCGGCGTGGCGCAGGCGGTGGGCAGATTCGGGCGAGAGCCAGAGGCGCAGGGGATTCCAATCCTTGTCCGCCTGGATGTTTTTCCTGATCCACGCAACGATGCGCTGGGGCTCCTTGGCAAAGGCGCGCATCTCTTTCTCGGCGAAGGCGCGCTGCATATAACTGCGCCAGGGCGTCAGGTGCTCGTTGTCGATGCGCGGGCTGGCCACATAGGCCATCGTCTCGGCTTCGCGGGCGGCTGTCTGAATGCCCGGCGGGGTCGTGTGCAGGATATGGTCGCCCACAACGGCGGGGTCAAAATCGCGCAGGTCCTTGTCCGTGAGGATTTCGAGGAGGCTGAGGGCGCGCGTGCCGTATTGGCGATAGAGGGAAAGCACGGCGGCCGAATTGCCGCGGCTCTTTCGCACGAGGGCCATCAGACGCTGGAAGGCGGCATCGGTCATAGGCGTGTCGGCAAGGGTCGTGCGCACCTGTTCCTCGGTGGGGAAACTGCCCACATAGGCCATACGGATGCTGTCTTCGCGGCTCAGGCGTCGCGTGTTCTCGGCTATCTGTTCGTCCGTAAGGGCTGGCAGATTGTTTTCGCCTCGGGGCGGCGTGATGTCGAGGTTGAGGTCGAAGCGCTCACCTGCCTTGTGCGCCAGTCTTAGGGTGGTGACGTCCTGCGTGCCTGGCGTGATTTTCGCCAGGCCGAAGTGCTCGCCGTCGCTGGCCCAGGCCACGAGGTCGCCGATACCTGCGGTGATGCGGGCGCGGCCTTGGTTGTCGGTCTTCGTAGAGAGGACGGTGAAGAGTTCGGCATAGTTATACACCTTGAAGTCAATGCGCACGCCGGCGGCTGGCTGGCCGTCCGTACCGACCACCTGCACCGTGGCAGGTGCCGTCCGCGCATAACCGTCGGTCACGTTGATTTCGGTGAAGCAGTTCGTGCGGCTCATCACGTCCTCGGGCCCGTCGTAGCGGCCAAAGACCTTGGTGTGCATCAGCATTCCGCGCGAAGCGGGCGCGTTGAACCATCCCAGATTCAGCACTGGTTCGGGCTCGCAGGCACCGAGGAAGTACCATTTGCCGTCCACCCAGGCTTCCACCCAGGCGTGGTTGTCGTCCGTATGTGCCCAGCGCGGGGTATAAACCTGCCGAGCGGGAATGCCCACGGCGCGCAGTGCGGCCACAGTATACGTAGATTCTTCTCCGCAGCGGCCAATGGCGGAGCGCATGCTCGAGAGCGGTGGCGAGGTGCGCGAGTCGGAGGGCTGGTAGGTCACGTGCTCGTGGCACCAATGGTTCACTTCGAGCACGGCTTCATACATGGAGAGCCCGCGCACGCGGTCGCGGAGTTCGGCATAGCACGTGGTGCGGAAGGTGTCCAGATGCTCGTTGTTCACACGCACGGGCAGCACGAAATGCCGCCATTCGCGGTCGGGAATCTGGCTGCCCCACGGCATCTCGCGGCGGGCGCGCAGGGCACATTCCACCTGTTCGACGTAGAACTCTGGCGCATAGTCGGCCACGTCGGGCAGGGCCATATAGGCATAGAGGAACTCAAGGGCAGCACGTGCCTCGGGCGTCTTGGCCAGGGCTACGGCCTCTCGCGCCTGTCCCATAGCGGGCAGTTGGCAACGGGCTGCAAAGTCGCTATGCACGACGTCTGTGGTCTGCGCACGCAGGTGGTGCAGGGGAAGAAGCGAAAGGGCCAATGCGGTGCAAAGGCAGAAACTCAGGAAGGGGATTTTCATAGAATGGGGATGGGGATTACGAGTTGTGGTATATATATGGAAAACACAAAGCCCGCCAGCAGGAAACGAACAAGCGGAAGCCATCACCGCCTCGGCCTGAGACGACCGTGGACGAAGTTCCTACGTTGTTCTTTTTCTTGCTGGCGGGCTCGGATCATTTCATGTCCGTCTGGTTACTTGCGCTTGCAGCAACCCGTGCCATCGAAGCAGTGGGTGCAAAGTTTGCACTTGGGCAGGCCGATGGCCTTTACGAGCGTCTCAAGCTTGTTGAATTTGAGCGTGGTGAGGTTCAGTTGTCGGCGGATTTCCTCCACCATACGCTGATATTCGGGCGAATCGGTCTGGGCGTATTTCTCCAGATTCTTATTCTCGTCGCCCTCGAAATCCTTGATGATGCGGCGCGTGATGAGTTCCATGTTGCTCTTGCTGGAAGTGAAGCCGATGAAGGGGCAACCGTAGATGAGGGGCGGACAGGCAATGCGCATGTGCACCTCTTTGGCACCGTCGTCAAAGAGCACCTTCACGTTGTCGCGCAACTGGGTGCCGCGCACGATGCTGTCGTCGCAGAAGAGCAGGCGCTTGTCCTGGAGCAGTGCGCGGTTGGCAATGAGTTTCATCTTAGCCACGAGGTTGCGCATCTCCTGGTTGGCGGGCGTGAAACTGCGGGGCCAGGTGGGCGTGTATTTGCTGATGGCGCGCTGATAGGGGCGTTGCATGCCATCGGCATAGCCCAGGGCCATTCCAACTCCCGAATCGGGAATGCCGCAAACGCAGTCCACCGCTGTGTCGTCCTCGCTGCCCATCATTTTGCCCATTTGGTAGCGCACGTCCTCCACGTTGCGGCCTTCGTAGGTCGAAGTGGGGAAACCGTAGTACACCCACAGGAAGGAGCATATCTGCATCTCCTCTTCGGGCTGGCGCATCTGCTCGATGCCATCGTGGCGCAGACGGACGATTTCGCCGGGACCCACGAAATGCTCAATGCTGTAGTCCAGATTAACAAAGGAGGTCGTCTCGGAAGTGGCGGCGTATGCGCCGTCCTTCTTGCCAATGACAATGGGCGTGCGTCCCCACTTGTCGCGGGCGGCAATGATGCCGTCTTCGGTGAGCAGGAGCATGGAGCAGGAACCCTCGATGTGGCGATAGACATTCTCAATGCCGTCCACGAAATCCTTTCCCTGGATAATCAGGAGCGAGATGAGTTCGGTGGGATTCGTCTTGCCCGAAGAGAGTTCGGCAAAGTGCATTCCTTCGTGGAGCAACTGCGTGGCCAACTCGTCCAGGTTTTGAATCTTGGCCACGGTGACGATGGCGAAGCGCCCTAGGTGGGAGTTGATAATCAAGGGTTGCGCATCGGTATCGCTGATGACGCCAATGCCCGCCCGACAGCCTTGAAACTTTCCAAGCGTAGGCTCAAACTTGGTGCGGAAGTACGAGCTCTCGAGGTTGTGGATGGAGCGCGTGAACGCGTTCGTCTCGCTGTTGTAGCCAGCCATACCGCCGCGCCTTGTACCGAGATGTGAATTGTAGTCTGTCCCATAGAACAGGTCTGCCGTGCAGTCCTGCAAAGAAATGGTTCCAAAAAATCCTCCCATAGTGTATTCTCTGTGTGTTGTTGAGGTTTGATAGTCAAGTCCGCCTTGCGCTGTTCCGTTGCCATCCACCCTTATCTCCTAAAATAACGGGGGTGGAAGGGCAACAGCCTAGCCGCACAGGCCAACCTTTGCAGGCGCAAAATTACGCCAAGGTCCCAAAACGGCCAAACGATTGGCAGAATTTTTGACAGTTGGTTCTTAAACCAGCTGGCGATGTATTCGCGGCTGTCGCACCGCAGATTTTTGTTGTCCATGAAGGAACTAGCGACTACGCGACCGCAGGGAAAACAAGAAGATATATGGCCGTTTCAGCTGGCGAGGGACATGCTATTTGCAGCAGCATTCGTAGACGGAGAGGCGGATGTCGTCGGTTTTGGAGCGTCTAGGCTATGGCGGTAATGGATTCTGCCACAAAGGTAAGGCGTAGACTCCAAACAGCAAAGCATTTTTTAGGAAGGTTTTCGCTTTGTTCGTTAAGGGTTGGCTTTTATCAGACCAAACATCAGGGCGCAGACTCCATACTCCTCAAGGCGCTTATCTCGGTTTTTCTTCAAAACCGACATGGAATCTCTCGGGCGTTCCGATTTCTCGGGCATATAGCGACCTGAGTAGCAACCTGAGTAATAACCCGAAATGGTAACTACTCAGGTTGCTCCAGATAGCGAGTCAACGTGTGGCACTGCGGTGTGCGTTGTTTCTTTAAACACGAATCTTTCTAATTTTCCTAATCGCGCGGGGTAGAACCTCCAAGTAGGAGGTAATTCGATTCGTGTTTC
>SAMEA3663047__coassemble_296_pt1 | contig 18434 bp, 17 predicted proteins | sample SAMEA3663047__metabat2_low_PE_025 | metagenome-assembled genome bin SAMEA3663047 (sample SAMEA3663047) | pig gut metagenome | biome: pig gut; feature: pig-associated habitat; material: faeces | place: France | collected 2012
AACTCCTTCTTGCCCGCCGTCCCGTCAATGGGTGTGGCGATGCCAAAGTAGCGGGCCAGGACGCGGTAGACGTTGCCGTCCACCACGGCGTAGGGCAACCCGTAGGCAAAGGCGCAGATGGCGGCGGCGGTGTAGGGGCCCACGCCTTTGAGAGCCCGCACATCGGCATAGTTCGTCGGGAAATCTCCGCCGCCTTCCATTATCTGCTTGGCGGCAGCGTGGAGATTGCGGGCGCGGCTGTAATACCCCAGTCCCTGCCACAGGCGGAGTACCTCGTCCTCGCTGGCCCTTGCCAGGGCGGCCACGGTCGGGAACCGCTCCACGAAACGTTCGTAGTATTGCTGCCCTTGGCTGACGCGCGTCTGCTGGAGAATGATTTCGGAAATCCAGATGCGATAGGGGTCAGTCGTTTGACGCCAGGGCAGGTCGTGGCGGCCGTGCTCGGCATACCAGGCTAGGAGGGTAGGGGTGAAGGACAAGGCTGTGGTGGTTTTTGATGGTTTTGTGTGGTTGGGGCGATTTTCTCAATACTTGTGCCCTTGGGATACGCCTATATATAATAAGGACACGCCTATATATAATAAGGAGTCGGAAGCAGAAGGAAGGGTATCCCATTCTGCGGCCAACTCCTTATTTATGATTCATCGGACTCTCCCCATGCAGGGAATAGGTGCGGGGTTAGTGGAAGAGGCGGATGCGCTCTTCCTCGCTCAGTTTGCAGATGAGCAGGTTGCCATCCTTCTCCACGACAATATATCCGTCGAGGCCCTGCACCACCACCTTGTTGAGCATGGAGGTATGTACGATGGTGTTGTGCGTTTCGTAGAAATTGACGTCGTTGCCAATGGCCACGTTGCCGTATTTGTCGGGGTTGGAATGTTTGCGCAGGGAGTCCCAGCTGCCCAGGTCGCTCCAGCCGAAGTTGGCGGGATAGACGAAGATTTCCTCGGCCTTTTCCATAATGGCGTAGTCCACGGAGATGCTTTCGCAGAGGGGGAAGCGCTCGTTGATCATGGCTTGTTCTTCGGGGTCATCGTAGTAGGAGAAGATGTCCTCGAAGGTGCGCGAGATTTCGGGATGATACACGCGGAAGGCGTTGACAATAGTGCTCACGCTCCAGATGAAGATGCCCGAGTTCCAGAGGAAATTGTTCTGCTTCACATACTCGAGGGCTGTCTCCATATTGGGTTTTTCGCGGAAGGCATCTACGCGGAAAATGTTGCGCTTGCGCGAGGAGGAGAAACTCAGGTCGGCCTTGATATATCCGTAGCCCGTCTCGGGATGGGTGGGCTTGATGCCGAGGGTGACGATGGCGTCGGTTTCGGCAGCGAATTCCAGGCAGTCCTTGATAGCCTCCTTGAATGCCTTCACGTCCACGATGATGTGGTCGCTGGGTGCCACAACTACGTTGGCGCGGGGGTTGCGCTTCTTGATTTTCCAACTGACGTAGCAGATGCAGGGAGCCGTGTTGCGTCGGCAGGGCTCTACGATGATGTTGGCTTCGGGCACTTCGGGCAGTTGTTCGTGTACCTTGTCGCGGTACTCCTGGCTGGTGGCCACCCATACGTTTTCGGGCAGCACGATACCTTTGAATCGTTCAAAGGTCAGCTGAATCAGCGTTTTGCCGCAACCGAGAACGTCGAGGAACTGTTTTGGGTGCTCGTTGTTGCTGAGGGGCCACAGGCGCGAACCAACGCCGCCGGCCAATATGACGAGGTGAGTGTTTTGCATAGTGTGGATGGAACTTATTGTTTACTCTCCTCCATCTCGCCAGTGATGTAGATACGGGCCAGACTGTTGGAGGCGTTGGTACGGATGGTAATTACTTTCTTGAATCGGCCGGGCATCTTGCCCTTGCCGTTGTAGGTAACGTTGATTTCACCCTTCTCGCCGGGTTTGATGGGCGACTTGGTGAAATTGGCCACCGTGCAGCCGCAGGAGGAGATGGCCTGTTGGATGACGAGGGGCTCGTTGCCCGTGTTTTCAAAGACAAACTTGTAGCTGACGGGCTTGTCCTCGGTGAAATGTCCGAAATCGTGCGTGGTCTTCTGGAAAGTGATGACAGCTTGTGCCGAGGCACTGGCGAGCGCCATCACGCAGAACGCAAAGAGGAGGGTAAAGATATGTTTCATATCGCTATGTTGTTGATGTCTATTTGGAGATATTATAATGTCTATTCTGCAAATGTAGGACTAAAATCCGAATTAAATATTCTTTCACACGAAAAAAGTGAGGTATATCGTGCGGATTCCGTATTTTTGCAAAGAAAGAAGGTCGTTCTTGGGCTTGCTGCTGCGAGTCTTCGTTAAGGTGGTGCGCTCATTCCTTATGGTGATGATCACTACACAAGCCTCAGTTGCCAGGAGTTTCTGCCCAGCGGACCATTGCCTTGCCTCTGAGAAAAATCACCATTTGGTTGCGACCCGAGTAGTTATCCCGAAATGTTAAAAATGCAGGTTTGAAAATAAATGTATTTTAACTTTTGACGATTCTATATCGTCAATTCGTGCACAAACTTGGCCCGAAAAAAATCCGCAAAAGCAGGTAGAAATTTCGCTTCGGCATATAAAATTTTCTACATGCTTTGTAAAACAATGGTTTTTTTGCCCTTTTTCCCACGAAAAAAGAGGAAAAAACCCAGTGTTTACGGGCCTTCTCCTCTTCGCTAGTACAAAGATACAACAATTTCGCGCGAAATCCAAATCGCTTTAACATATCGCAACAATCTCCGAAATGTTAAAAGACGAGTTTTGCACACGCGAGGGTCCGCCATGTGTTATATTACGAGGACCGAGGTAGATCGCTGCGCGACCTTCGTTTCAACGGTCGCTTCGTCTCTGGTTTCAGGTTGCCCTTTCTGGGGGGCGGTCTTCCAACTCCGCACCTTAGCGTGCCTGTTATTCTAACTTCAATTCGGGTATTCCCCAACCATTCCAAACTCCCCTCCCTTGCTAGTAAGAGACAAAATAATCCTAGGCATTGACCCCGGCACGAATATGCTGGGCTATGGTGCTATACAAATCAAGGGGCAGCGGGTGACGATGCTGGCGATGGGCGTCATCGACCTGCGGAAATGCGGAGATGGCTATCTCAAACTCGGCCGAATCTACGAGCGCGTGCGCGGTATCATTGAGGAATACCTGCCCGACGAACTCGCCATCGAAGCCCCCTTCTGTGGTAAGAACGTGCAGAGTATGCTCAAACTCGGTCGCGCGCAAGGAGTGGCCATCGCTGCAGCCATCAGTCGCGATGTGCCCATCCACGAGTACGCCCCTTTGAAGATCAAGCAAGCCATCACGGGCAACGGCGGGGCCAGCAAAGAGCAGGTGGCGGGTATGCTGCAACGCCTCTTGAACATTCCGCAGGAATCTATGCTCCCCTATATGGACGCCACCGATGCCCTCGGCGCTGCCTATTGTCACTATATCGAAACCTCGCGCCCCGACCTCGGTGGCGGTAAATGCACATCCTGGAAAGACTTCGCCCGACAGCACGCCTCGCGCGTCAGTGGACAGACGCGCACAGCCGTCCTGCCAGCCGCTTTGCAGAAAAAGCAAAACCGATAACCTCCCTCAACAAACATTGAAAATACAATAGATATGAAAAAGTTTCTTCCCATCATTCTCCTCTTCTGCCTCTTGCCCCTGAAGATGTCGGCGCAGGACGTGTACAACTACCTCTTGGATGCCACGACCAATACGGTCAACAATCCCACAAGTACCTACACGCAAGTGCGCATAGCCCAGTTTAAGCGTACGGCCTTGGTCTATCTGAAGCGCAAAGCCTTCGAGCAGATGCCCGAGGTGACAGAGGATTTCCTCAACAAGCAGGCGTACTATATGTCGGAGTACGTGGCCCTCTTCTTCGATGAACTCTTGAAAGGGAAGAAGGAGGACGACAACAAACGCAAGGCGAAAATCTATCTGTTCATGGATACCTCGAAGGCAAATCCCCTCTTCAACGACCCCGATACCGACATAACCGACGCCTATATTATAGAAGGCAACGAACTCACCCCCTTCTCGCTCAACACCGACTGGCAAAAAGCCTACGGAGCCGTCAAGGTGGAGCTGGAAAAATAGAAGTAGGTGGCGGAGGGGGATTGCCCTCGGATTTGTTCAACGGCATTCAACTGCGCGCCGCCAAGAAGCGCACCGACGTAAACTGGTATCCGCCCGCATTGTGGTACAACAGCAAATCAGACTAGCTTGAGGCCATTATCGCCACCATAAAGAGTCAATATGGCAACTCCAAGAGCGACTACGACGACCTGTTTGAGGGAAAATAACCAGCCAAGGTGGCTCTCAGAGCGGTTCACAGGGCAAAAAACAAGCGAAAAATCAGCAAGAGTCACTGGTATCTGCTGAAAAAACAGCAAGTTGGTTTTGCTGATAAGGTAAAAGTGCGTATCTTTGCACCCGCAATTTTGCACAAGTAACATACTAATTAATCTAACACACATGATGAATCAGTACGAGACCGTTTTCATTATGACTCCCGTTTTGTCTGACCAACAGATGAAGGAGACGGTCGAAAAATTCAAAGGTGTTCTCACCGCTCAGGGCGCTGAGATTATCAATGAAGAGAGCTGGGGCCTGAAGAAAATGGCTTACCCCATCCAGAAGAAATCAACCGGTTGATAGAGTTCAAGGCAGAACCTACTGCCATCGATAAGCTGGAAATCGCTTATCGTCGTGACGAGCGCGTGATTCGCTTCCTCACTGTGAAGAACGAAAAGTACGCAGCTATCTACGCAGAAAAACGTCGTAACAAGAAAAACCAAAAGGAGGACTAAGCCATGGCACAAGCACAATCTGAAATTCGCTATTTGACTCCGCCCACAGTGGACGTGAAGAAGAAGAAGTATTGCCGTTTCAAGAAGAGCGGTATCAAGTATATCGACTACAAGGATCCCGAATTCCTGAAGAAGTTCCTCAACGAGCAGGGTAAGATTCTCCCCCGCCGCATCACCGGTACTTCTCTGAAGTATCAGCGTAAGGTGGCTCAGGCCGTGAAGCGTGCCCGCCACTTGGCTCTCCTGCCCTTCGTAACCGATTTGATGAAATAATTAAACCCGAGGAATAAGATATGGAACTCATTTTGAAAGAAAATATTCACGGTCTCGGCTACAAGGACGACATCGTGACCGTAAAGGATGGTTACGGCCGTAACTACCTTATCCCCATGGGCAAGGCTGTCATCGCTTCTGCTTCTGCCAAGAAGTGCCTCGCTGAGGAACTCAAGCAGCGTGCCCACAAGCTTGAAAAGATTAAGAACGATGCTCTCGCACTTGCCGAGAAGCTTGGCGCTATCGAGCCCATCGTCATCACTGCCAAGGTGAGCGCAAACGGTGCTATCTATGGCTCTGTTGGCAACCAGCACATCGCTGACGAACTTGCCAAGCAGGGCTTCGAGATTGACCGCAAGGCTATCGTTCTCAAGGACGTGAAAGAACTTGGTTCCTTCAAGGCAACCGTGAAACTCCACAAGGAAGTTTCCGTTGAGGTTCCCTTCGAGGTAGTAGCCGAAGAGGCTTAATATTCCAAGACCTGATAATATCGGGGTGTGTCAGACTTGGCACACCCCGTTTTAGTTGATGCTTGCCTTCTGCTTATTGAGCATTAGGGTGGTTTTTGACAGAGACTTCTAACCCTTTCCCATTCACCCATGCCCCGCTATTTTCTCCGCTTCTCCTATGACGGCACTGCATATCATGGTTGGCAGGTGCAGCCAAATGCAACGTCTGTGCAGCAACAGTTGGATCGCGCGCTGACCACCCTTCTGCGCGCAGAGATTCACACGACAGGTGCTGGTCGCACCGATACGGGCGTTCATGCTGCCTGCATGGTGGCCCACTTTGACGTGGAAACGGCCATCGTAGACCTAGAGCGGATGGTCGATAAGCTCAATCGCTTGTTGCCGCCCGATATTGCCGTGTCGGATTTGAGGGAGGTGGCGCCTACGGCCCACGCGCGCTTTGATGCCACGGCCCGAACTTACCATTATTATGTGTATATGGGCAAACAGCCCTTCCTGCGCCATTTTGCCACGCGCCTGTTTTTTCGTCCCGACTTCGAACGCATGAATGCGGCCGCCCAGATACTGTTTGAATATACCGATTTCACGAGTTTCAGCAAACTGCACACAGACGTCAAGACCAATATCTGTCACATCAAGCATGCGCGCTGGGTGCAGGTGGGGCCAGACTATTGGCGGTTTGAAATAACTGCCGATCGCTTCCTGCGCAATATGGTGCGCGCCATCGTAGGTACGTTGCTGGATGTCGGTCGTGGCCGTTTGGATTTGGAAGGTTTTCGTCAGGTAATCACCGAGGAGAATCGCTGCCGCGCGGGCGAATCCGTTCCCGCACATGGCTTGTCGCTTGTGGATGTGGCTTACGATGACGAATTGGGCAAGGCGCTGGAAATAGGTAGCCAAGAATAAGCCCCCTTCGTTGTGTACGCCTTCTCGGTCCTTCCCATAGTTCAGCATTATGTCCTTCCAGAAACTCCCCTTCCTCAGTTTGATTTTCCTTGTTGTGCTCCTCGCCGTTGGTTCGGTGGTGGAGCATTATTCATGTACGGCTGTGGCGCGCGAATGGGTGTATGTGGCGCCGTGGACCTTGGGATTGTGGGCCGTGGCTGTTGCCACGGGGTTGTGGCAGGTTTGGAAGCAGCGCAGGCAGTTGCTTTGTTCGGGCGTGTTGCTGCACGTTGCGTTTGTCGTGATGCTCAGTGGTGCGCTGCTGACGCACGCTTTCAGCATCGAAGGTCGGTTGGAGTTGCATACGACAGCCGAAGCCGTTGATGGTTTTATCCACTACGATGACGAGGGACGGGCACAGGTGGTTCACTTTCCTTTCGCGGTGAAACTGGATAGTTGTGCCGTTCTTCTGCATCCCAACTCTGCGCGACCGAAGGACTATCAGGCCCACCTGCGCGTCATTGCCAACGACCACTCCTATATATATAAGGTACAGATGAACCAGCCCCTCCGCCGAGCAGGCTGGCGTTTTTATTTGATGAACCTCCAGGGCCAGCGCGCCTCCTTCTCCGTGGTGCACGACCCTTGGGGAATCGCCGTGACCTACCTAGGTTACGCGCTTTTTCTCCTAGCAATGCTTGTTGTGCTGTGTAAGCGCGAAGGCCGATTCCGCATTCTTTTTACGCAACTCCGAAAGGTGGCTACAAAGAAGCCACCACAACTTCCCGAGGTAGCCTTGCTCGTGCTGCTCTTCGTGGCAGCCGCGAGCGTGTTGGCTTATCGTGGAATTTGTGGTGGCTATTTTCCTGCCAGCAATGGGTATGAAACCCTTTTGTGGTTGGCCGTGGTGGTGATGGCAAGCGCCCTCGCCGTGGCGCGGCGCATATCTGGGAGTGTGCGAATGGGCTGGCTGCTGGGCGGAATCGTTTTTGGCGTGGCGTGGATGTTTGTACCGAAGGAAAGTCCGCAGTCATTGTTGCCCGTGCTTGACTCCCCCTTGCTAGCCTTGCACGTGCTGCTGGTCGTTGTGGGCTATGCTTGTATTCTGCTGGCCAGCCTGACGAGTGCGCAGGCCCTCTTCCGTAAAAAGAAAGCGGACCATGAGGAAACGAATTCCCTCGTGGACCGCATTCTCTTGCTGCTTTATCTTTCGCTGTTCTTCCTAGGAGCGGGCATCCTGCTCGGAGCCGTGTGGGCCAACCTCTCCTGGGGCACTTATTGGAGTTGGGACCCGAAGGAAACGTGGGCGCTCATCACTTGGATGCTCTATGCGCTACCCTTGCATACCCATTCCGTGTCCCTCTTCCAGCGTCCCCGCTTCCTATATGCCTATTGCCTCGTGGCCTTCTTGGCTGTGCTGATGACTTACTTTGGTGTGAACTATCTGCTGGGCGGCATGCACAGTTACGCCTAGGCCCTTGCCTGCCTAACCGAAGCGTGCCATCATTTTATCACGCAGGTGCGTGAAAGGCTGCGTCAGCATATAATAATGGGGATGGAGGCGCGGTGCGTCGGGTTCTATCTGTGAGAGGCTACGGCGCAAGAGGTAGCGCGGCAACCAGAAGAAGGCAATAAGGAATAGGAGAACGAGCACGTCGGCACTGATTTTCCATGCATCGGCCGTGCCGGCTGTGGTGCAATAGAGGTGTTGGACGCACTGGGTGAAGGACGCGGGCAGATTGTTGGCCAGTTGCCAACCGCGCAGACCGATGTAGGCGCACAGACTGAGGAGAGACAGATAGTAAGAAATGGTAGCGGCCGCCTCGCGCCAAATGTAGAGGCTGAGCCGTGGGCCACCGCAGCGCAGGGCATCGCGGTGCATGCGTCGCTCTATCTTGCGGCCCGTGGCAGAGGACATTTCCTGGCGCACAATGGCCGTGGGGGCAAAGGTGATTCGGCTAAACGTGGTGTCGCCCTTGTCTTGATGTTCGGCCAACGCCTTGGCCAGTTGTTCGCCTTCGCCACCCCTTTTGCCCAGATTATTGCTGTAACCGCCAGCAGAAAGGAAAGTGTCGCGCCGAATGGCCACGTTGGTAAGGTCAAATGCGAAGGCCGCACCCGTCTTAGCGGCGCGAGCATTCATCAGTTGGTATTGCAGTCGCTCAAAGACCAGTCGCGGTGCCTCTTCGCAGTATTCCCCCTTGTAGCCCACGTAGCCCGACACCACCTGTGTGCCTTCCTGAAAGTGGGCTGCCAGGGTGCGCAACCACTGAGGCGAATCTGGACAAGCATCAGCCGTGGTCAGCACAACCCATTCGCCGCGAGCCGCACGCATGCCGAGCGTGATGGACAGCTGGCGATAGGAAATGCCGCGCGTGGAAGATGGTATGGCGCGATGGCGAAGGCGGGGATAATGCTCCTCAAGGGGCTCTAGAATATGCAATGTATCGTCCGTTGAAACCTCATCGCAAACGATAATCTCGTAATCGGGATAGTCCTGTTCAAGGAGCACAGGCAAGTGGTGCAGCAGTTGTTCGCCTTGGTCGTGACAGGGAATCAGAATACTGATGCGGGGAAGCAGCGCTGGTGTTTCGTCATTATTGTTCTCAGCAGAATGCGTTTGTCGGTACGGTAGGAGGAAATCGCGCAAGCGCAAGCGATAGAGGAGGAGAAAACAAAGGAGGGATAAGAGGGGTAAAAAGAGAAATAGCATGGCTGTTGTGCAGGTGAGGAGGTAAAGGACAAGGAAAATACGCGTCTATTTTCCCTTCGCAAGCATCTGTCGGCGAAACTCAGCGCACGTCACTGCTGTGGCAATGGCCACGTTGAGGCTCTCGCCTGTCGGTGTGCCGATGGGATAGTTGGGGATGTACAAGCGGTGGGTGATATAATCCGTGAGGGCAGCCGATATGCCTTTTCCCTCGTTGCCCATAACGATGATACCCCTGTCGGAGAGCGCTTCGGTATAGATATTCTTGCCATCCAGGAAGGTGCCATACACGGGCGTTTCCGCTGGTAGCTCGTTGAGGTATTCCAACGGGTCAAGGTAGTGCACCCGCACCCGTGCCAGGCTGCCCATCGTGGCTTGTACGACTTTGGGCGAGAAGACATCGGCTGTGTGGAGGGAACAAACGACGTGGTGGATGCCGAACCAGTCGGCCAGACGGAGTATCGTGCCGAGATTACCAGGATCTTGCACATCGTCCAAGAGGAGTACGAGTTCACGCGTGGGCAATTCAAGTAAGGCTTCCTCGGAGAGTACATCGTGGAGGGGAGTTTGGTCGAAGAGGGCGAGCACCTCGCGCGGTGATTTCAGCAGAGAGGCGCGTGCGATTTCTTCCTCCGTGGCCAGCACGGTGGTTTCCGCCTTCTTCCCATAGGAACGGAGGAAACGGTCGGGGCCTGCCAGAAGTTTGCAAGGGAAATGGCCCAACAGGTCGCCGACAACCTTGCTCCCTTCGGCGAGAAAGACCTGGTCAGCATCGCGATTCTTCTTCAGCGAGAGCGAGCGGATGTATTTTTGTTGATTCTTGGTAAGCACCTTATATATATAATAGGGTTAGGGTACTAGAGGAGTAGAAAAGAGAACTTTATTCCAGTTCCACCACCGTGACGCCTGCGCCGCCAAACTGCACGTGCTCATCGTGAAATCGGCGCACGCCATTGACAGTGCCGAGGTAGTCGCGCACAATTGTGCGGAGTGCGCCCGTGCCTGTGCCGTGGAGGATGCGCACGCGGGATTGTTCGCACTGGATGGCGTCGTCAATGAAATAAGCTGTGGCAGTGAGGGCTTCGTCGGCTCGCATACCGCGCAAATCAATCTCGGGGCGGAAGTTGAGTTTCTTCTCGTGCATTGCGTCGCGCGTTTCGCGGCTGATGAAGGTCGAGACCTTAGAAACTGTATCCACTTGCGGTTTCTCGGCAGCCTCCAAGCGGTTGAGTGGCACCGTGGTGTACATCACGCCGAAGAGCACTTTGGCGGTGCGGGGTCCCACCTCTGCGATTTGGCCTACGGAGTGCTGACCCTTGATGCGGACATATTGCCCTGGTGCCAACTTCTTGGGCTTCTCCGCTGTTGCTGCCGCGACCAGAGTGTTTGCTGCGGCCTGTCCGAGTGCGCCGACCAGTGCGCCCAGTCCGTTGGGCTGTGCCTGGTGCTTCTTGCCTTGGAGTTTGCGCTCCTGTCGGCGTTTGATTTTGGCAATTTTGCGGGCGATGGCATCGTCTTCCTCCGTCATGTTGAGGGCTTCCTCTTTGAATTCTCCCAGTTTGCGGCGTGCCTCGCGGGTTCGCTCCTTGTCGGCTTGGGCTTCGCGGATTTCGCGGATGGTATTTTCAATTTTGGCATTCGATTCTTGGAGCAAAGCTTTGGCTTCCTCCTTAGCCTGTGCCATCACCGCCTTGCGCTCCTCTTGGAACGATACCATCTCGTGCTCGTAGCTGGCGATGGAATCCTCCAGTTGCTTCTCGCGCTTGTGGATATTGCGGCGCTTATTTTCCCAATACATTTTATCGCGTACGATGTCCTGGAGGTATTTGTCCGACATGACGTAGTCCTGTCCCACGATATTGGTGGCATAAGCGATAACTTCTTCAGGGATTCCTATCTTGCGGGCAATCTCGATGGCGAAGGAGCTGCCCGGGTTGCCTATCTGGAGGAGATAGAGCGGCTGCATGTGGGTGCGGTCGTAGAGCATGGCGCCGTTGACCACCGAGGAGTGGCTTTGGGCAAAACTCTTCAGGTTTTGGTAGTGCGTGGTGATGATGCCGTAGGTGGCCAGTCGTACAAACTGGTGGAGGATGGCTTCGGCCAGTGCGCCGCCGATTTGCGGTTCGGTGCCGCCGCCAAATTCGTCAATCAGTATCAGCGAGCGCGTGCCGCAGTGGCGCATCATCTGCTTCATGTTGAGCAGGTGGCTGGAATAGGTGCTGAGGTCGTCTTCAATACTTTGCTCGTCGCCGATGTCGATGAAGAGGTCGTCGAAGATGCCCGCTGTGCTGTCGGGATGTACGGGGATGGGAAGGCCGCATTGCAACATATATTGCAGCAGACCCACAGTTTTCAGACAGACAGACTTGCCGCCAGCGTTGGGTCCCGAGATGAGGAGGATGCGCTGGCCATCTTTCAGTTGGATATCGAGGGGTACGATTTCGCGGCCGTGCTTGCGGAGCGACTGATTGAGCAGGGGGTGCTTGGCAACTCGCCAATCCAGTGTGGGATACTTGACGAGTTTGGGCACGCAGGCCTCCATCTGCTCCGACCAGATGGCTGCGGCGCGCAGGAAATCAATCTGCGCGAGAAATTGTAGCGAACTCAGAATCTCGTCCACGTGCGGACGGATGACGGCAGTCAGTTCCTGAAGGATGCGGATAATCTCGCGCTTCTCGGCAGCTTTAAGTTCGCGGATTTTATTGTTGGCTTCGACCACCGCGGTCGGCTCAATGAAAACCGTCTTGCCCGTGGCCGATTCATCGTGGATGATACCTTTGATTTTGCGCTTCAGCGAGGGTGCTACGGGGATTACTAATCGGCCATCGCGCAAGGTCGGGCTGACATCACGGTCGATATATCCTTCGCTCTGCGCCTCGGCAATGATGCTGCGCAACGAGTGGGAGATGCTTCTCACCGTCACCTCCATCGTGTGGCGAATAGACAGGAGTTCGCTGGAGGCCGTGTCCTTCACCTTGCCATACTTGTTGAGCGTCTCGTCAATACGGCGGATGATTTGCGGGAAGGTATGTACGCCCTCCGTCAGGCGGAAGAGGGCAGGGTAGGGGTGGTTGTTGGAAGTATCGGCGGGCGTTTGGTCGGTCGGCTCTTCGCTTGCCGTTTCCGTGTCGGCGTTTGCTTCGTTGTCGCGTCGGAAGAAGTCCACCAGGGCTACGACGGTGGCCAACGAGCGTTTGAGGTCGAAGAGGTCAATCTCCTCCATATAGGTGCGGTCGGGGCGGATGCGCAACAGGGGCTGTCGTACATCGAAGAAGTGCTCCTCATACACATCGTCCTCCTCCTGCATAAACTGGGCAAACTCGCTCACGCGGCGTAGCGATTCCTGCACATCAACGAAGCGGCGGCTGAATTGCAGGTGGCGGTCCACCCATTCCGTTCCCAGCACAGACATACAGCGTCCTTTGAGCTGGGTGCGGATGTCGGAGAATCCTATTTTCTTTTCAAAATTATCGGGGTATATCATCGGTTAATATTTAGTCGTTTGCTCCAAGCAGTTGGAGGACAGTAGGTCGGCCACCTGAAGGAGGGTGACCAACGGGCTCTTTTCCATGGCAGCGTAAAAGGCATAGCGCGAGGGGGAACCTGCTTCCGTTATGTCAAACATGCCCATGTGCCAACGGATGGCCAGCAATTCCTCTTGCTTGAGGCGGATAAACCAGTTGAGAATCAGGCAAGACTTCTCGCCGTGGCCGAAGGGGAAATCGTCCTTCACTTCATAGCCGGGATAACTCATCCAGCGTCCAGCCTCGTCCTTCTTCCATTTTTCCTTTTGGTGGTAAAGTTTGGTCTTGCACAGGTCGTGCAGGAGGGTCGCTATGGCGATGCTCTCCATACTTATAGGTTCGCTGAACGGCGTATCTTCTTGTTCAAGGGCGGGGGCAATCACGGTTTCGTACACCTTGCAGGCCGTACGGAATACGTTGATGGAGTGCTGGCATAGGCCGCCCATCTCGTTCAGATGGTAGTTGGTGGACGAAGGTGCCGTATAGAAATCGGTTGTTTCCAGATAGTCCAGCAGTTTGTCGAGACCTTCGCGATGGATATGCTCGTGGCAGAGTGCAATGAAGGTAGCCTTGTTGTCGGTTATTTGTTCGGGAGTCATAGTGGAAGGGGATAAGGGTATCAGGGTCACGGAGGTAAGTACAGATGTCAGTATCAGCTGGCAGGAGTCTCCTTGACCTCCAACTGAAACAACTCCTTGGCGCGCTGGATGACGAAGGCCAGCGCTGGGTCGTGCTCGTTGGGAATCTTGCCGTCGAGGATGCCGTCCTTGAGTTCGGTTTTCAGCACGCCCACCTCGCGACAGGGCGTCAGGCCAAAGAGGTGCATGATTTCTTCGCCGTCGACGGGAGGCTGGAAGTTGCGGATGCGGTCCTTCTCCTCGATGTCCTTGAGCTTGATGCGAACGAGTTTGAAATTGTTGAGGAAATTGCGCTTCTTCGTTTCGTTGCGGCTGGTGATGTCCGCTTCGCAGAGAGTCATGAGGTCGTCAATGTCGTCGCCCGCTTCGAAGAGGAGGCGGCGCACGGCGCTGTCCGTCACGATGTCGTCGGCAATGGCGATGGGGCGCATGTGGAGGTCAACCAGCTTCTTGACATACTTCATGCGCTCGTCCAGCGGCAGTTTCAGCGGCGGAAGAGCGGCGGGATGAGTTTCGCGCCCAGATAGTTGTGGTTGTGGAAGGTCCATCCCACTAGGGGCTCCCAGCGCTTGCAGAGCGGTTTGCCAATGTCGTGCAGCAGGGCTGCCCAGCGCAGGTAGAGGTTGTCGCTCAGCCGCGCCACGTTGTCCAATACCTCCAGCGTGTGGTAGAAATTGTTCTTGTGCGAGCGGCCGTTTTTGGTTTCAACCACGTCCAGCGCCGCCACTTCGGGCAGGATGAGTTCCAGCAAGCCGCTGCGTTGCAGTTCCACGAAACCGCGCGAGGGTTGGTCGCTCATCATAATCTTGTTGAGCTCCACGATGATACGTTCCGCGCTCACAATCTTAAGGCGCTCGCGGTTGCGCCCGAGGGCTTCGAAGGTTTCCTCTTCAATCTGGAAATGCAGTGTCGTGGCAAAGCGCACACAGCGCATCATGCGCAGCGGGTCGTCGCTGAAGGTGATGTCGGGGTCGAGGGGCGTGGCGATGATGCCGTCTTCGATGTCCATCACGCCGCCGAAGGGGTCAACGAGTTCGCCCAGGCGGTCGTGGTTGAGGCAGATGGCCAGGGCATTGATGGTGAAATCGCGGCGGTTTTGGTCGTCCTCCAACGTGCCGTCCTCAACGATAGGCTTGCGCGAATCGTGGGTATAGCTTTCGCGGCGGGCACCTACGAATTCCACCTCCTGACCCTTCCATTTCAGTTGGGCCGTGCCGAAGTTGCGAAATACCGACAGGTGGGCACCATGACCGATGCGCGCCTTGACGGCTTCGGCAATGGCGATGCCGCTGCCTTTGACCACCACGTCAATATCCTTCGACGGACGGTTCATCAGCAAATCGCGCACGTAGCCGCCGATGACGTAGCACTCCATACCCAGTTCGTCGGCCACTTGGCCAATGAGTTGAAACATGGGGGTGCTGACCTTATCTTTGAGTTCCTTGGGGGAAAAATGTTGCATATCTGGTTGTCTAGGAAAGTTTGGGAATAGAAATGGGCCACCCTTCTACGCCATCCTGCAGACGGGAAATCAGCGCGCGGAAATGCCCAATTTGTCGTGGTAGGTCCTATGAATTAGCTTGCGATGAATTTCGGCTATCGCGTGCCGTAGGTTTTTGATTTTCGTGAGGGAGCGTAGCGGGCTACCTGACTGAATGAGACAAAAAGATACGGCGCGAGAGGCGAAAAGGCATCCAATTAAATAATAATCCAAAATTCTACTGAAACTAATTTCTAGAACCTGCCTCAATTTGCAAAAGTACAAAAAACTGCCGAACCAGCCTATTCGCCGCTGCGCGGATTCGCCGATTTTACGAAAAATCAGTTTTTCAAAGGAACTAAACTAGAATAAATTCGTATTTTTGTCGGGTTAGGAGAAAATCTGCCTCGCCAAAGTGCAGTTGGCAAAAGAAGAAAACCATCCATCTTCCTCGCAAATTTCTCTTTAGTAATCCAGAAAGAGACCTGTCAAAAAGAATATCATGCGTGAATTCCCCAATCTGAAAATAGCCGTAGCCGGTACGGGCTACGTAGGTCTGAGTATTGCCACCCTCCTTGCCCAGCACCACGAGGTGACTGCCGTGGACGTTGTGCCCGAGAAGGTGGATAAAATCAATCATCGCGAATCGCCCATTCAGGACGAATACATCGAAAAATTTCTCGCCGAGAAACCGCTCCGTCTCACCGCCACCCTTGATGGTGCCTCCGCCTATCGCGATGCCGACTTCGTGGTCATCGCCGCGCCCACCAACTACGACCCACAGCGCAACTTCTTCGACACCCACCACATCGAAGATGTCATCGACCTCGTGCTGAGTGTGAATCCGCAGGCCGTGATGGTTATCAAGAGTACCATTCCCGTGGGCTATTGCCAGCGCATCTACGAGCGCTATGGAGCCGACCTGCGTCTGCTTTTCGCTCCCGAGTTTCTGCGCGAGAGCAAGGCGCTCTACGACAACCTCTATCCCAGCCGCATCATCCTCGGCACGCCCAAACTCTTCCCCGTTAATCATCCCGAAGAACTCGAGGCGGCCGCCCACACCTTCGCCCAGCTGCTCGTGGAAGGGGCTGAGCGCAAGGATACACCCGTCCTCTTTATGGGGCTCAAGGAGGCCGAGGCTGTCAAGCTCTTTGCCAACACCTACCTGGCTCTCCGCGTGAGCTATTTCAATGAGTTGGACACCTACGCCGAGGTGAAGGGACTTGACTCCGCGGCCATTATTGAAGGCATCGGCCTCGACCCGCGCATCGGCCTGCACTACAACAACCCCTCCTTTGGCTATGGCGGTTACTGCCTGCCCAAGGATACGAAGCAGCTCCTTGCCAACTATGCCGATGTGCCGCAGCAGATGATGACGGCCATTGTCGAGAGCAACCGCACCCGCAAGGACTACATTGCCGACGCCGTTCTGCGCAAGGCTGGCTGGTATGGCTACTCTGAGAACAACGAGTGGAATGCGGCAGGCGGCACGGGCTCATTGCCGCCCACCATTGGTGTATATCGCCTCACGATGAAATCCAACTCCGACAACTTCCGCCAGTCGGCCATCCAGGGAATCATGAAGCGCATCAAGGCCAAGGGTGCCGAAATCATTATCTACGAACCCACGCTCGAACCCGGCACACTCTTCTTCGGTTCGAAGGTCATCGGCGACCTGGCCGAATTTAAGGCCCTGAGCAAGACCATCATCGCCAACCGCTTCGACGATGCCCTGAGCGACGTGGCCGACAAAGTTTATACGCGCGACATCTTCCGCCGCGACTAGGCCGTGACCTGAAGTTGGTCCTGTTGATTATCTCTGGTTGGGGAGGATTTCAATTGAAATGGAACTGACCAGCTTGTATAGTGCACTGCGTTTTTTAAGGTGGGCTCTATCAATTAGTCTGGGATAGATTAGCGGCTGTCGTGCCGTAGGTTTTGCTTTTCGTGAGGGAGTGTAGCGGGCTACGCGACCGAGTGAATAACAAAAACCGATGGTGCGAGAGGCGGAAAGGCATCGCCAGATAATTTATAGTACTCACATTTATAAAACCTACCTAATCAAATTTTTTCACACATCTTATGCGAATCCGTTTTCTGTTCATCGTCCTTTTTCTGGCCAGTTCTTTGTTGGCAGTGGCCCAGCACATTTGCAATGTAGTGACCAATCCTGCGGCCGATGCTTCCACGGGTATGCGTATCAGTTGGGCCGCCGATTCGGCTGGCACGGGGGTGATGTACAAGCTGGCAGGTGCAAGGGATTGGGACCGCGCCGTCTATTTGCAACCCGAGACGGCCACGCGCTGCACGGCTTTCGACAGCATCTTCTCCCGCAATGCCCGCGGCGAGGATGTTTACGAAATCCCCACCATTATCAAGTGTGGCATCACGCTCAGCCATCTTCGTCCCAACACGCGCTACGAATACCTCATCGTGGATAGTCATCGCCGTCCGCTCTCGCAGACTTATTCCTTTTTGACAGCTGGAGCCAGCGAGTGGAATTGCTGCATTATCTCCGACTTTCATTCCTACACGCCCACGCCCAAGCGCCTGACCAGTGCTATGACCATGATAGACACCGTGCAAGCATATTGTCCCTTCGACTGGGTGCTCCATCTCGGCGATGTGGTGGCGTGGGGCGGCTCGTGGTCCTTCTGGCAGCGTATGTATCAGGAACGGCAGTTTCGGGAGTATATGTGGGCAGGCGTGCAGGGTAACCACGACTACATGGGGCGCGAGAAGGGCGTGGGTACAAACGATTTCACGCGCAACACCACCTACTATCCCGCCAACGGATTTCCCGAGGACGAGCGCGTCACCTATCATTTCCGCTATGGCGATGTGCTCTTCATCATGCTCAACAGCATGACAAACCGCACCGCCGAAAACATCACGAAGGCCAAAGCGTGGATGCGGCAAGTCGTTGGTGAAGCCCGCGCCAGTCAAAACCCGCCCCGCTATGTGGTCGTGTGCCAGCATTTCGAGTGGTTCAACGGTCGCACGGGCCAGTCCAATGATTACAAGCGTTGGTCCAAAACTTTCGACGAGTTGGGCGTAGACCTGGCACTTGCAGGAAACAATCATATATACGTACGTACGGATGCTGTTTATCAGGGTGTTACTACGAACGATTCAACAGGAACTGTATATCTGCAAACGCCATCTTCCGACAACGCGCGCGGCCGCACCACTTCCACTTTGCAGAGCAATCAGAAACTCATCAAGCGCCGCTGGACAGAAGGCAAGAACACTATAGGCGCACTCAGCATGGAGGTCAATCCGCAGCGCATCCTCCTCACCCTGCTCAATCGCTACGGCGAGGTAGTGGACACCGTTTCGGTAAAGGCAAAAGAGCAGACGAAACGTTTGGAATAGTGGATTCGTTGAAGCGCCTCGTAATATAACACATCCCAGAGGCTCGCTTGTGCAAAACTCGTCTTTTAACATTTCGGGGACTGTTGCGAAATGTTAAAGCAATTTGGATTTCGGCGAAAAATGTTGTATATTTGTATAGCGAAGAGGAGAGAGCCCGTAAACACAGGGTTCTCTCCTCTTTTTTCTGCAAAAATAGGGCAAAAATGGGTTGTTTTACAAGGCATCTAGAAAAATCTACATGCCTAAGAAAAATTTCTACCTGCTTTAGCGGATTTTTTTCGGGC
>SAMEA3663047__coassemble_300_pt1 | contig 18281 bp, 12 predicted proteins | sample SAMEA3663047__metabat2_low_PE_025 | metagenome-assembled genome bin SAMEA3663047 (sample SAMEA3663047) | pig gut metagenome | biome: pig gut; feature: pig-associated habitat; material: faeces | place: France | collected 2012
GTACGTTTCTCACCTCGGTGTACAAACCCTTCACAACCTTGACCTGAGTAGTTACCAGTTTCAGGGTAACCTAGAGTGCTGAGAACGTACAGCCAGGGTGGGTCTTCGTAATGAATTGATGATGCTTGCCCGCTTGATTCGTTAGAGCGCCCAAAATCATCAGAGCCTACCTATTGGTAGGTTCAACAAATTAGTTTCAATGGAAGGTAGGGTTACTTTGCTGCTTGGATGTCTTAGCGCCTATCGCACCGTATCTTTTTGTTTTCATTCAGTCACGTAGCCCGCTACGCTCCTTCATAGAAAACAAAAAACTACGGCACGATAGCCGCAAATCCATCGCAAGCTAATTTATAGAACCTACCTATAAATAAAAATCCTTCGTGAGGGCTTGGTAGTCTTCCGACCGATTCCCATTTGCGCCTGTCAGACAGAGTTGATTGTGAAGGATAGGTGCGCTGGTAGGTTGGTTTGTCCAATGCAATAAAGTTCGGCGTGGCGGTTTGGTTGCTTTGGTGGTAATGTCCGTGCGACGTAGGAGGTGAAGCCCTGTCCCGACAGCAATGCCAAGGATGCGCGGTGCTTCTTGGAAAGGCAGGATGATTTGCAGCGAACCGCCTGGAGCAAGGAGGCGCGCAGCAGACTCTATCAATGCAGCAAAGGATAATCCGCCCTCCACACTGCGGGCGGCTGCACGTGTGGGGTTGGGCGAGAGGAGTGTTTCGGTGAAAAAGGGTGGATTGCTCAGAATGCAATCATATTGAAAGGCGTTGGGCTGCGTGCTGAACGTTTGTATGTCAGTTTGCAAGGCTTGCAGGCGTTCGGCAAAGGGAGAGGCTTGGAAATTCTCCGTAGCCTCGTCTATGGATGCTTGGTCTATGTCGATGGCTGTGACGTTGGCCGTTGGGTTGCGTTGGGCTGCCATGAGCGCAATCAGCCCACAGCCTGTGCCGATGTCGAGGATATTTTGTGCAGAATGCGTCTCGGCCCAAGCGCCTAGGAGAACACCGTCCGTGCCCACCTTCATAGTGCTACGGGAATGCGAAACGGAGAATTGTCGGAAGCGAAACATGGATGATTTATTTTGATTTTGGAAATTGCATGAAGCAAAAAGAGCCTAGAAACTATTAGCGTGTCAACAGTAATACCGCAAAGTTAGTTAGTTTTCAGAATAAGGAATTGTGAGTACACGAAAAAAATAGTACCTTTGCGCTTGATTTTTCTAGATTTAGTAATGCTCCGTTGATAACTTTGACGATACAACTTTGTGAGCCTACTCAAAACCGACAATGAATAAAGATGAAATCCGTAATGGCGCCTTCTCGCTTATAGCAGATTATGAAGGCGATATTTCCACGCTCTTCAACGAAAGCGTGCCCCCCACTTTGCCCATCCTTCCGCTGCGAAATATGATGTTGTTCCCGGGAGTGATGGCGCAAGTCAATGTAGCTCGCGAGAGTTCGCTCTATCTGATTAACGACGCCACCGAGCACAACAAAGTGATTGGCGTTTTCTGCCAGCTGGATGCTTCTGTGGACGTTCCTCGTATAGAGGATTTCTACAGGACGGGTGTGGCTGCGCGTATCATCCGCTCCTTCACGCTGCCAGATGGCACGACTGCCATCATTCTGCAAAGCCTTTCGCGCATACACTTGGATGAAATCTTGCGCATCAATCCCTACAGGCGTGGTCGCGTGACTCGCCTGGACGACGAACTGCCTGCTCCCGATGACAAGGAGTTTCAGGTGTTGGTGGGTGCTTGTCAGGAAGCAACCACCGAGCTCTTGCGCTTGGCCGAACCACCGCGCGAAGATGCCGTTTTTGCCATGCGCAATATCCACAATCCAGTGTTCTTGGCCAACTTCATCTGTACGAATATGCCGCTTCCCCTTGCGGATAAGGACAAGTTGATTCAGGAGGACAGTCTTTATCAGCGCACGTATCGCCTGATGCAGGTGCTGGGGCGCGAGGTGCAGTTTGCCCGCCTCAAGCGCGATATTCAGAATCAGACACACGAGGAACTGGACCAGCAGCAAAAGGAGTATTTCCTTCAACAGCAGATTAAGAATATCCAGAACGAGTTGGGAGGAGGCGAGAATGAGGACGTTATTGAACTGCGCAAACGAATCGCCGAAATACAACTGCCGGAAAAGATTGAGGCTCTTGTCAGCCGCGAGATACGTAAGTTGGAGCACATTCCCGTGCAGGCTCCCGACTACAACGTGCAACTGAATTATCTCCAAACACTGCTTTCCCTCCCTTGGGGCAAGGAAACAAAGGATAATCTCAGCATCAAGAATGCTCAGAAGCAGTTGGACCACGACCACTATGGGCTGGAGAAAGTGAAGGAGCGCATCCTCGAACACCTGGCTATGCTGCAGGTGCGCAAGAACAACAAGGCGCCCATCCTCTGCCTGTATGGCCCTCCGGGAGTCGGCAAGACCTCGCTGGGAAAAAGCATCGCCACAGCCCTGGGACGTCAGTATGTGCGCGTATCCTTAGGAGGTGTGCACGATGAAGCCGAAATCCGCGGCCACCGACGTACCTATATCGGAGCAATGCCCGGACGTATTATTAAGAGCCTGGTCAAGGCAGGCACGAATAATCCCGTGTTTGTCTTGGACGAGATAGACAAGGTCTCAGATAGCAATCACCAAGGCGACCCCCAGTCGGCCTTGCTCGAAGTGCTGGACCCCGAGCAGAACAATGCCTTCCACGACAACTACTTGGATATTGATTACGACCTGAGCAAGGTGATGTTTATCGCTACAGCCAACAGCCTCAACACGATTCCGCGCCCCCTTCTTGACCGAATGGAGATTATCGAGGTGGAGGGCTACCTGACCGAAGAGAAGAAGGAGATTGCGCGCCGCCACCTGATTCCTCGCATTGGCAAAGGCGTAGATTTTGGCGATGGGAGCAATCTGCGAATTTCTGCGGCAGCCATTCAGCGCATCATCGAATCATATACGCGAGAGAGCGGCGTACGCCAGCTTGAGAAACAACTGGAAAAAGTATTCCGCAAGGTGGCCCTGCGCATCAGTATGGATGCTGAGGAGGAGCATCAGAAATGGTTGCAACCCCTTCAGCCAGCCGCCATCGGCGAACTACTGGGTAAGCCAATTTACAACCGCGATATTTATCAGGGCAACGACTATGCGGGCGTGGTGACAGGCTTGGCATGGACGGCTGTGGGCGGCGAAATTCTGTTTATCGAGACCAGTGTCAGCCGCAGCCGCACGCCACGATTGACGCTGACCGGAAATTTGGGCGATGTGATGAAAGAATCCGCCATCTTGGCATTGGAATATATCAAGTCGCACTGCACAAATCTGGGTTTGGACCATCGCATCTTCGACCATTGGAGCATCCACGTGCATGTGCCCGAGGGAGCCACACCCAAGGATGGCCCATCGGCCGGTATCACCATTGCCACCTCGCTGGCCTCGGCCCTAACACAGCGCAAGGTGCGCAAGGGAGTGGCCATGACGGGCGAGATAACCCTTCGCGGTAAGGTGCTGCCCGTAGGTGGCATCAAGGAAAAAATCTTGGCAGCCAAGCGTGCTGGCTTGACCGACATCGTCATCAGCAAAGACAATCGCCCTGATATTGATGAGATAGAGGAACGCTATCTGAAGGGACTGACCTTCCACTTTGTAGAAAACGTGAACGAAGTCCTCGCCTACGCCCTCCTGGACGAACAAGTGAATAATCCCATTGCCATCACCGTGCCCGAAGAGTCGAAGGACGATAAGGCTCAAGAGTAGTTGTGCGCCGCACCATCAAACTATTTCAGCATGAATCGTATACAACATAAAGGTATGCCCTTCGTCCTGCAACACACCGATGCAGGCAGCAAAGCGCGCGCTGGACAGATAACCACGGACCACGGAGCCATTGAGACGCCAATATTTATGCCCGTGGGTACGCTAGGCAGTGTCAAAGGCGTTCACCAGCACGAACTCAAGGAGGACATACAAGCGCAGATTATTCTGGGCAATACCTACCACCTTTATCTGCGTCCGGGGTTGGACGTATTGCGCCAGGCAGGCGGTTTGCACCGTTTCAATGGCTTCGACCGCCCGATGCTGACCGATAGCGGCGGTTTCCAGGTGTTCTCGCTGGCAGGCATTCGCAAACTCAGCGAAAAGGGTTGCGAATTTCGCAGCCATATTGATGGAAGCAAGCATTTCTTCACCCCCGAGGGCGTGATGGATATTGAGCGAACGATTGGCGCCGACATTATGATGGCATTCGATGAATGTCCGCCGGGCACCGCCTCCTATGATTACGCCGCTAAAAGTTTGAAACTCACCCACGGATGGCTGGAACGCTGTGTGAAGCGTTATAATGAAACCGAACCACTCTACGGATACCATCAAACGCTCTTCCCCATCGTGCAGGGTTGTGTATATCCCGAACTGCGCCGCGAGAGTGCCCATTTCGCTGCCAACCTTGATGCCGAAGGTTACGCCATTGGCGGACTAGCCGTGGGCGAACCAGCCGAGCAGATGTATGAGATGATAGAAGTGGTCAACGAGATACTGCCCACCGACCGTCCGCGCTACCTGATGGGCGTTGGCACACCCGTCAATATCCTTGAGGCCATTGAGCGCGGCGTAGATATGTTTGATTGCGTGATGCCAACCCGCAATGGTCGCAACGCTATGCTCTTCACCGCGCAGGGAATAATGAATATGCGCAATGCCAAATGGGCCACCGATTTCTCGCCCGTAGATGCCGATGCCCATTCCTTCGTTGATACGCAATATACAAAGGCATACCTGCATCACCTGTTCAAGGCCAAGGAACTGCTGGCCATGCAGATTGCCAGCATTCATAATCTGGCCTTCTACCTCTGGCTCGTTCGGGAAGCGCGCCGCCAGATACTCGCGGATAACTTCGCCGCTTGGAAGGCGCAAATGATTCCCCGCCTCTCACACCGTTTGTAGGGTGGGGGAGAGAACAGCCTAAAGATTCTTTGATTACTGGTAGGTTCTATAAATTATTTTCAATGGAAGGTAGATTTTCTATTTAACTTGGATGCCTTTCCGACTCTCGCACCGAATATTTTTGTTTTTCATTCAGTCACGTAGACTAAAAAAAGTAGTTGATATTTATTCAAATGGAGCACTTACAGCCAGAAGCATCTTCCACCAATCATCCACAACAGCCTTTGCCAACAAAGCGCAAGGGCAAGTGGATTGTGCGTATGCGGAAATGGTGGAAGGGGCTGCTGCATGTGTTGAGCAAGATGCAGGTGAAGCGTTTGGACCGGTATATTATCGTCAAGTTTCTGAGCACCTACATCTTCCTGATTACTATTATTATTACGATAGCAATCATCTTTGACTTCAATGAGCGTATTGACAAATTCACGCAGAGCCATGTCAGTATGCAGAAAGTCATCTTTGATTACTACCTCAACTTCATCCCCTATTTCGTCAACCTCTTCAGTCCGCTCTTTGTCTTCATCGCCGTCATTTTCTTTACGACAAAGTTGGCTGACAACTCCGAGATTATCGCGATGAAAGCAGCAGGTATGAGTTTTCGCCGCTTGCTGCGCCCGTATATGTTCTCTGCCGCACTCATTGCCATCTGTACGTTTGTACTTGGTGCCTATGTGATTCCAAAGGGAAACGTGGCCAAGGTGAATTTTGAGAATACCTATATAAAAAAGAAACGCTCCACGATTGTCGAAAATGTGCAGTTGCAAGTGGCCCCAGGTGTGGTGGCGTACATTTCCAACTTTGACAACGAGACGAAGCGCGGCTTTGGTTTTAGCCTGGATAAGTTTCAGGGAAAAAAGATTGTGTCGCGGCTGACGGCCACAACGATTCAGTACGACACCTTGGCCGATAATAAATACCACTGGACCCTTCAGCAGTACAACATCCGCGAGTTCAAGGGCCTGCGCGAGGTTATCAAGTCGGGCATAAAGATAGATTCCACCATTCAAATGGAGCCCAGCGATTTCTTCTATATCAACAACCAGCAGGAAACGATGACGCTGCCCGCTCTCCGCGAATTTGTCAAACGACAAAACGAAAGAGGAGCCAGTGGTGTCAGTGCCTTCGAGGTGGAATACCACAAGCGTTTTGCCTCTCCCTTTGCTGCTTTTATACTCACGCTTATTGGAGCAGCCCTCTCCAGCCAAAAGCGCAAGGGAGGTATGGGTACTTCCATTGGTATCGGCCTTGCGCTCAGTTTCTCGTATATCCTGTTGCAAACAGTGTCGGCCACCTTCGCCACCAACGCCGGTTGGCCGCCGATGCTGGCAGTCTGGATTCCCAACATCTTGTTTGTAGGTATTGCTTTCTACCTTTATCGACGGACACCTCAATAGGGTGGCCCATTATTAGCCATTCATAAAACATTTACCAACGTGACAGATACACCTAAAGTCTATTTCGAGGACCTGCCCCTCAGCGAGGATTTACTCGATGCCTTGTATGATATGCGCTTCGAGGAATGTACACCCGTGCAGGGACAGTGTATTCCACATATCCTCCAACGGCGCGACCTCATCGGTATCGCTCAGACAGGAACGGGCAAGACTGCGGCCTACCTATTGCCCATTCTCACCCTTCTGCAAGAGCATCCCCATCCCGACGATGCCGTCAACTGCCTCATCATGGCTCCAACGCGAGAATTGGCAAGGCAGATAGACCAGGCCCTTCAAGGTTTCTCGTATTATATGAATATAAATGGCGTGGCCGTATATGGAGGCAACGATGGCGAACGTTACGAAAACGAACGCCACAGCCTCAAGCGCGGCGCCGACATCGTTATCGCCACTCCTGGACGCCTGATTACCCACCTGCAACTGGGCAGCCTCGATCTCAGCCGAACGAACTATTTCATCCTGGACGAGGCCGACCGTATGCTGGATATGGGATTCTACGATGACATCATGAAGATTGTGGCCGCCCTGCCTAAGGAGCGTCAAACGATTCTTTTCCCAGCCACCCTGCCCGAGAAGATTGACGAACTGGCACGCACAATCCTTCACGACCCTGTGGAAGTGAAATTGGCGGTTTCGAAGCCTGCGGAGAAGATTCAGCAGTCGGTTTACGTTTGTAAGGACGGCGACAAAACCGCAATTATCCGTGGTATCCTTTCAGAGGAGGGACTGACACGTACCATTGTATTCGCCTCTTCAAAACAGAAGGTGAAGGAGCTCAATATCCTCCTCCGTCGCGCCGGACTACACACCGAGGCGATGCACTCCGACCTCGAACAAACGGATCGTGAGCGCGTTATGCTGGACTTTAAGGCAGGTCGCGTGGATATACTCGTGGCCACCGATATTGTGGCGCGCGGTATTGACATTGACGACATCACGATGGTCATTAACTACGACTGCCCGCGCGACCCCGAAGACTATGTACACCGAATTGGACGAACGGCTCGCGCTGGCCGCGAAGGACGTGCCATTACCCTTGTCAATGAGAAGGACCGCCCAGCATTGGCTTCCATTGAGCGCATGCTGGAGTACAAGATTACGCGCAATCCATTGCCCGAGGGAATGAGTGAGCCCCAAACCGCTAGCCATCGCAATGACCGCCGAGGTGGTGGTAACAAAAAGCGTTCTGGCCACCACGGTCGCAGGGATGGTAAGCGGAATGCCACACCATCAAACGAGAACAAAGAGCAAGGGCCTTCCCAGCTCGCAGCGACGGATGGGAATACCCCTGCTACGAAGAAGAAATCGCGCTCAAGACATCACCACCGCAAGAGCTCCAACAAGAATAATCCAGCCACTGCGCCCAATTCCTCTTCCAATTCCTCTTCTGAATCCTCTTCCAAATCCTCTTCTAATTCCTAGATACACCATATATAATATAGCAACAACATCCCCGTCAAACTATGGCAACGACAGACGACAAGAAAATAATCTTCTCAATGGTAGGCGTATCTAAGACGATTCGCCAAACGAACAAGCAGATACTCAAGAATATTTACCTCTCCTTTTTCTATGGTGCCAAGATTGGTATCATCGGTCTCAATGGCGCCGGCAAGTCCACGCTGATGAAAATCATCGCAGGACTTGACAAGGACTTCCAAGGCGAAGTAGTGTTCTCTCCAGGCTATACGGTCGGGTATTTGCCACAGGAACCGCAATTGGATGAAACCAAGACGGTGCGCCAGATTGTAGAGGAAGGCGTGCAGCCTATTGTGGATGCCTTGGCCGAATACGAGGAAATCAACCAGAAGTTTGGCCTGCCCGAATACTACGAGGACGAAGAAAAGATGAACGGCCTCTTTGCCCGCCAGGGAGAATTGCAGGATATTCTGGATGCCAGCGATGCTTGGAATCTCGACCAGCGTCTGTCGCGCGCAATGGATGCCCTGCGCTGTCCTCCCGCCGACCAGTCTGTGACGCACCTCTCAGGTGGCGAGCGTCGCCGAGTTGCCCTTTGCCGTCTGCTTTTGCAGAAGCCCGATGTGCTTTTGCTGGACGAACCAACCAACCACCTTGATGCCGAATCCATAGACTGGCTCGAGCAGCACCTCAACCAGTACGAGGGAACCGTCATTGCCGTTACCCACGACCGCTATTTCTTGGACGATGTGGCGGGTTGGATTCTCGAATTGGACCGCGGCGAAGGCATTCCTTGGCAGGGCAACTACTCTTCGTGGCTGGAACAGAAGACCAAGCGAATGGAGATGGAGGAGAAGGTGGCCAGCAAGCGCCGCAAGACCTTGGAACGCGAATTGGAATGGGTGCGCATGGCTCCCAAGGCGCGTCAGGCCAAGGGTAAGGCCCGTTTGAACTCTTACGACCGACTGCTTTCCGAAGACCAGAAGGAGAAGGAACAGCACGTGGAAATATTCATCCCCAATGGTCCGCGCCTCGGTGCCAAGGTGATTGAGGCAGAGCACGTGTCCAAGGCATATCCCCACAAGACGCTCTTCTCGGACCTCAATTTTACCCTGCCGCCCAATGGCATCATTGGCGTAATCGGCCCCAATGGCGCGGGTAAGACCACGCTCTTCCGACTTATCATGGGATTGGAACAGGCCGATGGCGGCACTTTCTCCGTGGGCGAAACCGTTCGCTTGGCTTACGTGGACCAGCAGCACAAGGATATTGACCCCGACAAGTCTGTCTATGAAGTCATCAGCGGCGGCAGCGAACTGATGCGCCTCGGTGGTCGCGATGTTAACTCGCGTGCATATCTCAGCAAGTTCAATTTCTCGGGTGCTGACCAAGAGAAGAAGTGTGGCGTTCTTTCTGGTGGCGAGCGCAACCGCCTGCACCTCGCCCTCGCGCTGAAGCAGGAAGGCAACGTACTCCTCCTTGACGAGCCGACCAACGATATTGACGTCAACACCCTTCGTGCATTGGAGGAAGGTTTGGAACAGTTTGCAGGTTGCGCCGTTGTGATTAGCCACGACCGCTGGTTCCTCGACCGTATCTGCACGCACATCCTTGCCTTCGAAGGTAATGATGAGGTGTATTTCTATCAAGGCTCATATAGCGACTACGAGGTTCACAAGGCCAAGCGCCTTGGCATCGAAGAGCCCCGCCGCATTCGCTACCGCAAGTTGCAGAATGATGATTAGCCGCAATCTGAGTACCTCTTCATCGTATACCCATAACATACCCCCACAAACAATTCTCTTATGAAACGCTATCTTAACCTATCGCGCCTGTCAGCGTTCAGCCTTTTGCTGTTGCTGTCATCATGCCTCCTTTCTTCGTGTGAAGAACTCTGGGTGGAAAATTACTATGTCAATATTACGGGTCGGTGGTATGTTCGCAATGTCTATCTCCGCGTAGGCGATTGTCCTTATTACACCAACGATCGCTTCCAGTTCAATAGTAACGGAACCTTTCAAGTCATAGGCTCCAATGGCTTCTACGAATCGGGCTACTGGGACGTCGAGGACAACGTTATCTATATGGATTTCAATGGCGATGGCCTTAGTGATATTGAGGCATATATCAACCAAGGTACCAACTATAGGATGGAACTTGACGTACGCGACTATAGCTACGATTCGCGCTATACGCTCGTACTCGTGCGATAACCTCATCAGGGGTGGGCTTTCCCGATAGCGGGCAAGGCTCACCCCTAATGCTATCCCTGAAATGTGAAAAACTTCTTAAGATTTCACTCATTTCACCATAAGAATTCGTAACTTTGCGCTTGCATACAAGAACGCATATTCCGTATGAAGCTTATTTTAATGACCCTGCCCACATTTTTTGTTGAAGAGCATCAGATTCTGACAGCCCTCTTTGACGAGGGGTTGGATATACTCCATATGCGCAAGCCCAACACCGAGCCTGTCTATTCCGAACGACTGCTGCAACTCTTGCCCGACAACTACAGAAAGCAAATTGTCGTTCACGACCATTTTTATCTCAAGAACGAATACGGCCTCAAGGGTATCCATCTCAATCAGCGCAATCCCGAACTCCCGGCAAAGTATAAAGGACAAATCAGTTGCTCGTGCCTCACAGAAGAGGAAATCAAGCAGCGGAAAAAAACCTTCGACTATCTTTTCTTCTCCGCGCTTTATGAAACGAAGGACGGCGAACACTTCACACCACGCTTTACGCCCGCACAAATCAAGTCGATGAGCGAGCGAAAGGTGATTGACAAGAAAGTAATGGCCATGGGTGGCATAGACCTGGAGCACATTCCCTTCCTGCGCGACAACGGATTCGGTGGTGTCGTCTTGTTAGGAGCCATCTGGAATCGCTTCCAGATTCACAGCACGCAGGACTTCCGCGAAATCATCAGCCATTTCCGCAAAATCCGCAAAGCGACTAACTAGTTCCGCATCCACTTTCCAGCAGCATTTATAAAACCTACCTAAAAATATCTCCCACACATGAGTAACAACTTTATGGTCTTTTCTGGTACCGCATCCCGTTATTTGGCAGAAAAGATTTGTGCGGAATTAAAATGTCCGCTTGGCAACATGGTGATGACCAAATTCGCCGACGGCGAGTTTGAAGTAAGTTACGAAGAGAGCATCCGCGGCCGCGACCTCTTCTTGGTACAGTCCACCTTCCCCAACTCCGACAATCTGATGGAGCTTCTTCTGATGATTGACGCAGCCAAGCGTGCTTCGGCCCGCAGTATCTGTGCCGTAGTGCCCTATTTCGGTTGGGCGCGCCAGGACCGCAAGAGCAAGCCCCGTGTTTCCATCGGTGCCAAACTCGTAGCCGACTTGCTCAGCGTAGCAGGTATCGACCGACTCATGACCATGGACCTGCATGCCGATCAGGAGCAAGGTTTCTTCAACGTGCCCGTTGACCACCTCTATGCCTCCACCGTCATGCTCCCCTACATTCAGAGCCTCAACCTGCCCAACCTCTGCATCGCCACTCCCGACGTAGGCGGTAGCAAGCGCGCAGCATCTTATGCCAAGTACCTGGGTTGCCCCATGGTGCTCTGCAACAAGAGCCGCAAGAAGGCCAACGAAGTAGATAGCATGCAAATCATCGGTGAGGTAGAAGGCATGGATGTCATCCTCGTCGACGACATCGTTGACACCGCAGGCACCATCACCAAGGCAGCCGACCTCATCATGGCAGGCGGAGCCAATAGCGTACGCGCCATCGCCAGCCACTGCATTATGAGCGGCCCCGCCGACCAGCGCGTTGACGATTCTGCCCTCGTAGAAATGGTATTTACCGACAGCATCCCCTATCACGGCAATAGCAAAAAGGTAAAGCAAATCTCCGTTTCGGGTATGCTGGCCGAAACCATCCGCCGCGTGATGGACAACGAAAGCATCTCCTCCCAATACCTCATCTAAGCCAATCAGGGTCATCCCTCTTCTCATCCCGAGAGAGTCCCCCGATTCCCATAAAACCCTCAAAAAAGAGGCTGTAGCGCTCCATTGAAGACGCTGCAGCCTCTTTCTTTGTCCGCTCGGTATGAGCATGATTAACGTGCGTAAGTTCCGAGTGAGCCCTAAAAGTGGAAATCGGGTAAGTAACGCACCTTGCTTAGTATGGTGCGAATAGGGAGTTCGTTTGCATGGGAACAATCGTCTTCAAGTTACTTGCGATACTTTTACGCGAATTGCTAGGCGATCTTTATGTCTATCTAATGCCTTGCATTTTGCCATAGTATGTTGGCCGGAAGGTTGTTTCGGCTTGATTTATTGAAGCTTCTGCTACTTTTCGCCCTTGAACGGGCAACTACGTGGCGGAATTTTTGTACTTTTCCCGCCATATTGTGCACGGGTTGGTCTGGTCGCCAGGGCAGACGTGCCAATATGTAGCGCACCGACGTTTGGTTGTAGCATCTTGTTGTGCGCCACCATTTCTGCAAAAAAATAATCAATATATTATATGGATAAAAACACAATTACGGGGCTTGTGCTCATAGGTCTGGTGCTGTTTGGTTTTAGTTACTACAGCAGCCAGAAAGCAGCCAATGCTCCAGAACAGCCTGCCACCGAGCAGGTGCAGCCTCAGAAGGAAACGAAGAAAGATGAACCGAAGCAGCAACAAACGGCTGCGGTGGCTGCGGTGGATTCTACCGCACCTTTCTTTAATTGTATGCTCACCGAATCCTCTGCTAAGGCTGAACTCGTTACGATTGAAAACGAAAAGCTGCGCGTGCAGATTGACCCCAAGGGCGGTACGGTGGCTAACGTGTATCTGAAAGAAACTGAGGAGGGTACACAGAATTATCGTTATAAGAGCTACAACGACTTTAGCAACGACAAGAACGAGCCGCTCCATCTTTATCGCCAGCAGGACTCGGAGATGGCCTTCACCCTTGACACGAAGGAAGGCAGCCTGACGACAAGCAATTTCCTCTTTCAGGTAGTGGCGAAGACAGCCAATGCCGTCACGCTGCGCATGGCGAATGCGGATGGCAGTTCGCAGTTGGACTTTGTCTATACCTTGCAGCCCAACAACTTTATGCTGAATTTCTCCATTGCCTCCAAGGGAATGGACCGCTATGTCAGTGCCAATACGCGCGTCATCAATATTGACTGGCGCGAGCGTATCGCTCAGTTTGAAAAGGGCCACAAATTTGAGAACCAATACTCCACGCTGACTTACAAACTGACCGGTGACGACACCGAGAAGTTGAGTGAGTATGAGGCCGAGGAGGAGAGCGATTTCGAGGGCAACGTGGATTGGGTGGCCTTCAAGAACCAGTATTTCAGCAGCGTGCTGATTGCCGACAAGCCCTTCGTGCCCCAATACGTTTCCAGCAAGCCCGTTGACAATGGCAATGCTGTGGGTTACCTCAAAGACTATACTGCGCGCCTGCAAGCTCAGTTTGACCCCACGGGCAAGGAGCAGACGCAGATGCAGTTCTACTTTGGCCCCAACCAGTTCCGCCTGCTCAAATCCATGGACCAATATGCCATTGGCGGCGAGAAGGATTTAGAGATGGAGGAATTGGTTTATCTCGGTTGGCCGCTGTTCAAGTGGATCAACCGTTTCTTTACGCTCTACGTCTTCGACTTCCTCACCCGCTTGGGCCTGCCGATGGGTATCGTGCTCTTGCTGATTACCATCCTGCTCCGCTTCATCGTCTATATTCCCACGCGCAAGAGTTTCTTGAGCAGTGCCAAGATGCGTGTGCTCAAGCCCAAAATTGATGAACTCAGCAAGCAGTATCCCAACCAAGAGGATGCGATGAAGAAGCAGCAAGCCATGATGACGCTCTACTCGCAATATGGCGTGAGCCCTATGGGCGGTTGCTTGCCCATGCTGATACAGATGCCCATCTGGATTGCCATGTTCAACTTTGTGCCCAACGCTATTGAACTTCGCCAGCAGGGTTTCCTCTGGGCCGAAGACCTTTCCACGTATGATAGCGTGATTTCTTGGGGCACCCATATTTGGGGTATCGGTGACCACCTCAGCCTCTTCTGTCTGCTCTTCTGCGCTACCAATATATTATATAGTTATATGACTATGCGCCAGCAGCGCGAGAGTATGTCGGCCGAGCAGGCAGACCAGATGAAGGTGATGCAGTGGATGATGTATCTCATGCCCGTCTTCTTCTTCTTTATGTTCAACGACTACTCCTCGGGCCTGAACTACTACTACTTCATTTCCCTCCTGGCCAGCGCGCTGACTATGTGGTATCTGCGCAAGACCACGGACGATGCCAAGTTGTTGGCTAAACTCGAAGAGAATTATCGTGCCAACAAGAACAATCCCAACAAGAAGCCCAGCGGCCTTGCAGCCCGCCTCGAAGCCCTACAAAAGCAGCAGGAGGCCATGATGAAGGCACAGCAGTCGCGCAAGAAATAAGCATGATTCCCGCACGTTGCCAGTGGAAGGCCGTAGTGTGTCCTTCTGGCAGCGTGCGGGAATACTTGCGTCCATACGCCTCATCTCATAGAACCTACCATAAATCAACAGACAATAATGAATCTCAAACAGATGCTTGTTATGTCCGCAATGACTGCCGCCACCCTGGCGCAGCCCGTTGACGCACAGAATGCCCCTTTTATTGGCCGCCAGAGTGCAGACCAGGTGGCGCAGACTGTCAAAAACGGCTGTCTCACCCCCGAAGCACTTTGGGGAATGGGCCGTATTGGCGGTTTCACGCTCAATCAGCAAGGCAATATGGGTGTCTATTCCGTCACCTATTATAGTATCAAGAAGAACAAGAGCCACAGCGTACTCTATTCCTATGATATGAATACGCAGAAATCAAAATGCCTGACCACCAGCACGAAGAGTGAGGGTGGGGGAGTGTTCATCAAGGGCGGCTCGAAGATTGCTTTTCTTTCCTCCGAATCGGGCAGCAGTCAGGTGTGGGAGATGAATCCCGATGGCACCGAGCGCAGACAGCTCAGCCATGAGCCCGACGACGTCTTGGAGTTCCTCTTCTCGCCCGACGAGGCACAGGTGATTCTGATTAAGGAAGTGGAAAGCACAACCTCCATCCAAAAGAACGACGCCGACCTTCCCCAAGCCACGGGAATCGTGTGCAACGACCTCATGTACAAACACTGGGATCAGTATGTTCGCGCCATTCCCCATCCCTTCGTGGCCGCCTTTGACGGCAACAAAATCTCGGGGACGTTTGACATTCTCAAGGACGAGCCCTACGAATGCCCGATGCTGCCCTTCGGTGGTGTGGAGCAGTTGGCATGGAGTCCCGATGGCCGACAAGTGGCCTACACCTGTCGCAAGAAGACGGGCCGCGACTATGCCATCAGCACCGATAGCGACATCTATCTCTACGACATTCAGAGCGGACAAACGCGCAATCTCTGCAAGCCTGCCGATTACAAAGAGCCCGAGAAGAACGCCACCGTTTCGCTAGCCCAGCAGTCTGTCAATCAACAGGAGGGCGACTGCAACGTGGGCTACGACCAGAATCCGCAGTTCTCGCCCAACGGACGCTACATAGCCTGGACCTCAATGGAGCGCGATGGCTATGAGAGCGACCGCACGCGCCTCTGTGTGCTCAATCTGAAGACGGGCAGCAAAACCTACGTCACCGAATCCTTCGAGAGCGGCGTCAATGAGTTCTGCTGGACCCCTGATAGCAAGGGATTCTACTTCACTGGTGTATGGCACGGCCGCACCCATGTCTATACGACCAACCTCAAGGGCGAAGTGAACCAGCTGACGCACGGCGACTACGACTATTCGCTCCTGCAGGCCCTCCCCTTCGGCCGCGGTGTGCTGGTGAAGCGTCATTCCATGAGCGCGGCCGACGAGGTGTTCACCCTCGTCCCCGAAGGAAAAGGCCTGCGCATCCGCCAACTGACCGAGGAGAACAAAGCCTTCTACGACCAGATTACGATGGGCGAGGTCAAGGAGCGTTGGGTGAAAACATCAGACGGCAAGGATATGCTCTGCTGGGTCATCTATCCGCCCCATTTCGATGCGAAGAAGAAATATCCCGCACTCCTCTTCTGCGAAGGTGGACCACAGTCGCCCGTTAGTCAGTTCTGGAGCTACCGCTGGAATTTCCAGGTGATGGCCGCCAACGACTACATTATCATTGCACCCAACCGCCGCGGCCTGCCGGGTTTCGGTATGGAATGGTTGGAAGAAATCAGTGGCGACTACAGCGGACAGTGTATGCAGGACTACCTCTCGGCTATTGACGACCTTTGCCGCGAACCCTATGTGGACAAGGACCACCTCGGCGCAGTGGGTGCCAGCTTCGGTGGCTATAGCGTCTATTGGCTAGCTGGCAATCACGACAAACGATTCAAGGCCTTCATTGCCCACGATGGCATCTACAACACCCAGCAGCAATACGTGGAAACCGAAGAACTCTGGTTCCCCAACTGGGACATGGGTTCTGCGCCCTGGGAAAAGGCGGCCAATGAGCAGATGCAGAAAGCCTTTGCCACCTCGCCCCACCTCTACGTGGACCGCTGGGACACGCCCATCCTCTGCATCCACGGCCAGCGCGACTTCCGCATTGAATATACCCAAGCCGAGAGCGCATTCACCGCAGCCCGTATGCGAGGCCTCGATGCCCAACTTCTGCTCTTCCCCGACGAGAACCACTGGGTGCTCAAGCCCCAGAACGGCATCCTTTGGCAGCGCACCTTTTTCCGCTGGCTGGACAAGTGGTTGAAGAAATAAAGTCCACCGAAACAGCGAGAATCCTTGGGGAGCATATTTAAGTTTCCCGCAGATTCACTTGTGTAACAACCCGAACAAACCCAAAAACAATAAACGATATGACAGAATTAATTCAGAAAAAAATGAATGACAGCGCAGCCGCTCGCTGGACAGCTCTCATTCTCATTGCCTTGACAATGTTTTTCGCCTACATGTTTGTAGATTTGATGTCGCCCATCCAGGCACTGATAGAAAAAGAGCGCGGATGGACGCCTGACATCTTCGGTACCTATGGCGCCAGCGAGTTTATCCTCAACATTTGGGGCTTTCTCATCATTGCGGGTCTGATTCTTGACAAGATGGGCGTGCGCTTCACGGGTATGCTTTCTGCTTCCTTGATGCTCATTGGTGGTGTTATCAAACTCATTGGTATCAGCGATTGGTTTCAGACTACGGCTATGGCCGAATGGCTTAACTCTTGGTGGGTGTCCATGCCTGCCAGTGCGAAGATGGCCTGCTTTGGCTTTATGATTTTCGGCTGTGGTTGCGAGATGGCAGGTACTACCGTTTCCAAGGCTATTGCCAAGTGGTTCAAGGGCAAGGAAATGGCTCTTGCCATGGGCTTAGAGATGGCACTTGCTCGTGTGGGCGTCTTCGCCATCTTCTCCATCTCCCCCTATATTGCAGAGAAGATGGGCACGGTCGTAGCCCCCTTGGCCTTCTGCACCCTGCTGCTGCTTATCGGTCTTATGACTTTTGGCGTGTTCTGCGTGATGGACAAGAAATTCGACAAACAACTAGGCGCTGCCGCTAGCGATGGTGAACCCGAAGAAGAATTCAAGTTCTCCGACCTCAAGTATATTCTAACTTCTCAAGCATTCTGGATAGTGGCTCTGCTGTGCGTGCTCTACTATTCCGCCATCTTCCCCTTCCAGCGTTTTGCGGCCAATATGCTTCAGTGCAATCTTGACGGACTGACAGCCACTCAGGCTGCCGACATCTTCCGTTGGTTCCCCATTGGCGCTGCCGCCATCACTCCGTTTCTTGGCTATTACCTTGACCGTAAGGGTAAGGGCGCCACGATGCTCATTGGTGGCGCACTCTTGCTCATCATCTGCCACCTCGTTTTTGCCTTCGTGCTGCCAGAGACCAAAAGCGAACCAATTGCTTATGCCACCATTGTCATTCTTGGTTTGAGCTTTGCCCTCGTTCCTGCATCACTGTGGCCCAGTGTGCCCAAAATTGTTGATGAGAAAATCCTTGGTAGTGCCTACTGCTTGATTTTCTGGATTCAAAACTTTGGATTGTCGCTTACACCGCTGCTCATTGGTAGCGTGCTGTCTTCCACCAATGCCAACAATCCCGCTGTCATCGCAGCCAAGGCACAGAATGCTACCCTCATCCCCTACGACTACACCATTCCCGAAATTATCTTCGCCAGCTTTGGTGTGGCAGCCCTCTTGATTGCCATCTACCTCAAGGTGGTGGACAAGAAGAAGGGTTACGGCCTTGAACTTCCCAACATCAAGTCCGAGGAAGCCGAATAATTCTCCCCATCATTGATACTACAAAGAGGCTGCACCGTCAACGCAAGGACGGTGCAGCCTCTTTTTCTATTGCATCTCAGGCGGGAATCCGAGATTTCCAATTTTTCCAGCCAGATTTCCGTTTTTATCTCCGAGAAAGCCAGCGACCCGCGCCCGCGGGTCACGCGACCTGCGCCCGCGGGTCGTGTGACCTGCGC
>SAMEA3663047__coassemble_350_pt1 | contig 17145 bp, 12 predicted proteins | sample SAMEA3663047__metabat2_low_PE_025 | metagenome-assembled genome bin SAMEA3663047 (sample SAMEA3663047) | pig gut metagenome | biome: pig gut; feature: pig-associated habitat; material: faeces | place: France | collected 2012
TAAAGGTATGACCCTAATGGAGATACTCCTGCATTACGTGTGGAAACACAAACTCTTCCCCCTCGGTCCACTGACAACAGTCGATGGACAAGAGGTGGACGTCATCGACCCCGGACTGCACAATCGGCACCAGGGACCCGACTTCTTTAACGCAAAAGTGAAAATCGGCGGCACACTCTGGGTGGGCAACGTGGAAATACACGATGCCGCCTCCGACTGGTATCGCCACCACCACGATGCGGACGAAGCCTACGACAACGTGGTGCTCCACGTGGTGGAACGCTCGGACATGACGGTGCAGACACAGCAAGGACGCACCCTGCCACAACTGGTGCTGGAAGTGCCCGAAACGGTGCGCCAGAACTATGCCGAACTGCTGGCCGAGGAAGCCTATCCTCCCTGCTACCGCGTGATTCCCGATGTGCCAACGCTGACAGCACATAGTTGGCTAAACGCACTGACCATCGAACGGCTGGAAGCCAAGACGAACCGTATACTGTCCTACCTGCAACAGACGGAAGGCGACTGGGAACGCACGTTCTTCGTAACTCTGGCGCGCAACTTCGGCTTCGGCACCAACGCCGACGCCTTCGAACAATGGGCCCTCCAACTGCCGCCGCGCACCATCGCCAAGCACCGCGACAATGCCCTGCAAGTGGAAGCCGCCTTCTTCGGACAGGCAGGACTGCTGGACGATGACCTCGTGCCCGAAGAGCGACGCGACGACTACTACCGCCGCCTGCAAGGAGAATATGCCTTTCTGGCGCACAAGTTCTCGCTCACTCCGATGAACCCACGCCTATGGAAATTCCTGCGGATGCGCCCACAAAACTTCCCCCACGTGCGCCTGGCACAACTCTCTACACTCTACCACACGGGGCATACGGACCTCTCGCACCTGCTCGAAGGACAGACACGCGAGGACTTCCACCGGCTGTTTCGCACAGCCACCTCGCCCTATTGGGAAACACACTACCAATTCGGCATGGCCTCGGCAGCCCACAGCAAAGCCCTGCAAACGACCTCGCTCGACCTCATCATCATCAATACGGTGGCGCCAATGCTCTTCGCCTATGGACAACAGCACATGGACGACGCACGCTGTCAACGGGCCTTCGACCTGCTGGAATCGGTGCCCCCAGAGCGCAATTTCATCACACGCTCGTGGGCAAAAGCAGGCCTCACCGCCGACAACGCCGCGGACAGCCAGGCTCTCATACAACTGAAACGCGAATACTGCGACCCGAAAGATTGCCTGAGATGCCGCTTCGGAGGCGAATACCTCAGAAGAAAGTATCAACAATAGCACATCGGACATACCTCTCCACCTATGCAATACCAATTTGACCTTGAAATGAAGGTGCGCGACTACGAATGCGACCTCCAAGGCATTGTCAACAACGCCAACTATCAACACTACATCGAACACACACGCCACGAATTCCTCCTCTCGCGAGGCGTGAGTTTTGCCGAACTCCACAACCGCGGCATCGATGCCGTAGTGGCACGACTCAACATGGCCTTCAAAACACCCCTGCACAGCGGCGACCGCTTCCTATCGCGACTGGCCATGCGCAAGGAGGGCATCAAGTACATCTTCCAACAGGACATCTTCCGCCTCAATGACCAAAAGCCGGTCATTCGCGCCACGGTCGAAGCCGTATGTCTGGTGCAGGGACGCCTAGGTACGTGTCCCGAACTGGACGAACTGCTGCTCGAACACACCACGGGCGAAGCGGAAAACGGAAAACTAACACCTGATAAGGACTAGCCATGTCGGAATCGGAATATATCTACCTGCTCTCCCACATGCCAGGCATCACCTACCAGATGTCGCGACAACTGCTTCAACAATACGGCAGCGCCACTGCGGTCTTTGACAACCGCAACGAGTTGCCCGAATCGGCACGCCTGGCCCTGGAGGGACACCTCGCCACTGCACGCGACAGGATGGAGAAGGAGTTCGCCTTTTGCAATGAAAAGGGCATTCGCATCCTGACATGGGACAAACCCGACTATCCCAAACGCCTGCTCCATACACCCGAACCGCCCCTAGCACTTTTCTACAAAGGACGTGCACAACTCAACGCCAAACGTGCAATTTCTGTCGTAGGCACGCGAAAAATTTCTGAATACGGAAAATCAGTGTGTCAAAATATTTGTCGGGAAATTAAAGCGTTGTTGCCTGACTGCTTGGTGGTTAGTGGGCTTGCGTATGGGGTAGATATCCACGCACACAGGGCCTGTTTGGAAAATTCCCTGCCGACGGTGGGCGTTTTGGCCCATGGCTTGGACCGCATCTACCCCACCCTGCACCTGCAAACGGCACGCTGCATGACGGAACAAGACGGCGGACTGCTGACAGAATACGTCACGGGGACGAATCCCGACAAGGGAAATTTCGTGCGCCGCAATCGCATCGTGGCCGGTATCACGGACGCAACGATTGTTGTGGAGAGCGCGGAACGAGGTGGCTCACTCATCACCGCACGTCTGGCACAAATGTACGGGCGAAAGGTGTTGGCTGTTCCGGGACGTATCTACGACCCGCACTCGGCAGGATGCAACCACCTGATCCGCACCGGCGAGGCGCAAATGCTGACTTCGGTGCAGGATTTGCTGAGCGCGATGGACTGGCAAAGCACTTCCGCTAAAAAGGAAGAGCCATCGCTCTTCCCGGAAATGGACCCCAACCGCACACCGCTGGAACGCGGCATCCTCTCTGCCTTGCAGGAACGCGACGAATGGGACAAAAATGAATTGGCACGCCATCTCAACGAAAAAGTGGCGGACATATCCACCGCCGCCTTCGGACTGGAAATGGACGGACTGCTCGTACAGATGGGCGGCAACCGCATACGGCGACCATAGCCTCTTGGCCGCCTTTTTATTGGGCAGACGCGCCAACCGCTAATAGTTATCGGTAGTTTTCTAACCTGGCTTGCGGTATTTGCGCGGCTTTCGCGTTATTGGCTTCCGCATTTCGTGCGAGCGCACTGCGCACTGCGCGGTCGAATAAAGCACATAAAACATACGGGGCAAGGAACACGAAAACATACAACCTAAATAGAATCCTACCCTCGATGGATACAGTTTATTGAACGCACCTATAAATAAGGGAAAAAAGAAGATGCAAACGACTTTCCACTACGACGTCATCGTGATTGGCGCAGGCCACGCGGGCTGTGAAGCAGCGCAAACTGCGGCACGGATGGGCGCGAAAACCTGCGTGATTACGATGGATATGAACAAGATAGCGCAGATGAGTTGTAACCCTGCCATCGGCGGCATTGCCAAAGGACAGATTGTCCGCGAGGTAGACGCGCTGGGCGGAGGCACGGGCGAAGTGACAGATGCCTGCGCCATACAATTTCGTATGCTCAACCGCTCGAAAGGTCCCGCCATGTGGAGCCCGCGCGCCCAATGCGACCGCCCGCGCTTTATTCAGCAGTGGCGCCGCAGGCTGGAGACGCAGGAAAATCTGGCCATCTGGCAAGACGAAGCCACGGAAATCCTCGTTGAAAACGGCAGAATTGTTGGTGTTGATACGCTTTGGGGCGCACGCTTCTACGGCGGAGCAGTGGTGATAACGGCGGGCACATTTCTGGGCGGCCTCATGCACGTGGGGCAAAAGCAAGTACGCGGCGGACGATGCGCAGAACCCGCAGCGGAATTTCTTACCGAATCCATCACAAAATATGGCATTCGCGCGGCTCGCATGAAAACGGGAACGCCCGTACGTATAGATGCGCGCTCGGTGCATTTTGACGAAATGGAGGAGCAGCCTGGCGAAACAGATTACCATCGCTTTTCGTATATATCGCCATTACGTCCCCTCCCCCAACTGCCTTGCTGGACGTGCGAAACCAACGCGAAAGTGCACGAGGTATTGCGCCGCGGCCTTCCCGAATCTCCCCTTTACAACGGACAAATACAGAGTATCGGCCCGCGCTATTGCCCAAGCATAGAAACGAAGATTGTCACCTTCCCCGACCGAGAAAAACACCCACTCTTCCTCGAGCCCGAAGGATTGGATAATAACGAACTTTATCTGAACGGATTCTCGTCGTCGCTTCCGATGGACATTCAACTGGAAGCCTTGCGCCAAATTCCATGCTTCCGCGACATCAAAGTTTTCCGCCCTGGCTATGCGATAGAATACGACTTCTTTGACCCGACACAACTGAAACATTCGTTGGAATCGAAGATAATCGAAGGCCTGTTCTTTGCAGGACAGGTGAATGGCACGACAGGATATGAGGAAGCGGCAGGCCAAGGAATGATTGCAGGTATCAACGCTGCGCTGAAATGCAACGGCGGAGAAGCCTTTAAGTTAGGACGCAACGAAGCATATATCGGTGTACTCATTGACGATTTGGTAACAAAGGGCGTGGACGAACCCTATCGTATGTTTACTTCGCGCGCAGAATACCGTATATTATTGCGCCAGGACAATGCAGACGTGCGTCTTACTCCTTATGCCGAAAAACTGGAAACGGCAACAGCGGAACGCGCCAGCCGATTCCACGAAAAGAAAAAGCACATAGACGAAATTATACGGTTCTGCCACGATTTTCCCATCAAAGCCCCGCGCATCAATCCGTTCTTGGAAAGCATCGGCAGCACACCCCTGAGCGGTGGATGCCGTCTGTCGGACCTCATCAACCGCCCGCAAATTTCGCTACTGAATTTAGCCGAACAAGTGAAACCGCTTGCAATGCTTTTTGACGGCATATCCGTGGACCGCGAAGAGATTATTGAGGCTGCGGAAATCGAAATGAAATACAGCGGATACATATCTCGCGAACGGGCTATGGCGGAAAAGATGCAACGTCTGGAAGCCATCCGCATTCGTGGCCGATTCAACTACGCGGAACTGACACAAATTTCCACGGAAGGCCGCCAGAAACTCGCAGCCATTGATCCCGAAACATTGGCGCAGGCAAGCCGCATCCCAGGTGTTTCACCGAGCGACATCAGTGTATTATTGGTACTCCTAGGCCGCTAATATCCGTACGTAAATAAAAACATCGCCATACACGAGCCCCACACCCAAGTTTCGGTTGCTCGCACAGATTCACGTACATAACGATAACTCACACAAACACAAGAAAGAATCAATCCACATTCAAGCAACGGCAAAACGAAACCTGCCATAAAACAAAGAAAACGCCTAGAAAACGCAAGAAACACGGCATTTCGTTTTAGTTTCACGTGAAACAATCACCCACTAAGCATACTAAAAATAAACTACTTATGAATACAAATCTTTTACTTCAAAACCTGAGAAACATTCCGGACTTTCCAAAACCCGGGATTCAGTTTAAGGACGTCAGCACCTTGTTTAAAAATCCCGAATGCAACCGAGAGATGCTCGAGGAATTGGTGCGCGTTTACCGCGATAAGGGAATCACGAAAGTGGTCGGCATTGAGTCGCGCGGTTTCGTGATGGGCGCAATGCTAGCGGCGGCTTTGGGGGCTGGTTTCGTACTTTGCCGTAAACCAGGAAAGCTTCCCGGAACAACGCTCAAGGCAAGTTACGCAAAAGAGTACGGCCTGGACTCTATCGAAATACACACAGACGCAATTACTGCGGATGACGTGGTGCTGATTCACGATGACCTGCTCGCTACTGGCGGTTCGATGAAAGCAGCCTACGACCTCGTGAAAATGTTCCGCCCAAAGGATATTTTTATTGACTTCATTATCGAACTCCGTATGGAGGGTCTGCAAGGCCGCGAGGCTTTGGGAGAAGACAAGAAGATACATACGTTGCTCACCTTGCACGAATAAAACCACGGCATAGCAGCCAAACACACAAAAACGGGAAACAATGACAGACCAACCGCACCAGAAAACCGCGGAATACCTCCAAGGCATTGTTGCCAACCTGCCCGATTCACCGGGGTGCTACCAGTACCTCGATGAATCGGGCGTTATTATATACGTGGGAAAGGCAAAGAACCTGAAGCGCCGCGTATCCTCGTATTTCAACAAAGAACAGACCAGCCGCAAAACCCAATTACTCGTGCGAAACATACGGGATATTCGCTACGTGGTGGTACGCACGGAAGAGGATGCCCTTTTGCTAGAAAACAATCTCATCAAGAAATACAAGCCGCGCTATAATGTGCTGCTCAAAGACGACAAGACGTATCCCTCCATCGCCATTACGAACGAATATCTGCCGCGCATTTTCCCCACTCGGCAGCGACATCTGCGCGGGGCGACGTACTACGGACCATACAGTCACGTGCCGACGATGTACGCCCTGCTGGACCTTTGCAAACAACTCTATCATCCGCGCCCTTGTCGTACTCCGATGACCCAAGAGGGCGTGATGGGCGGAAAATATGAGGTTTGCCTGGATTACCATATCCATAATTGTCCTGGGCCCTGCGTAGGACGGCAAACGCGGGAGGAATATCTGGAGAACATTGAAGCCTGTCGCGAAATCCTGAAAGGCAATACGCACGCCCTGGCGGAGCAAATCAAAGAGAAAATGATGACGCTCGCGGAAGAACTGCGGTTTGAGGAAGCACAGGAACTGAAAGAAAAGTTGGAACTAATAGAGCGGTTCAAAGCCAAGAGCCAAGTGGTGACGGCAACGCTTCACAATATCGACGTGTTTAATATCGAGAGCGAAGAGCGGGTGGCCTATATCAATTATCTGCATATCACAAATGGCTGTGTGAACCAGGCTTTCACCTTCGAATTTAAGAAGCGGCTGGACGAAACGGACGCGGAACTGCTGGCCCTGGGTATTGTCGAAATGCGGTCGCGCTTTGACAGCCATTCGCCCGAGATTATTGTGCCGATGGAGGTGGAACTACCCGAAGGATATGCCCGGCAAAGCATCCCGCAACGGGGCGACAAAAAAGCCCTCCTTGAACTGTCGCGACTGAACGTGAAGCAGTACAAATTTGACCGCTTGAAACAGGCGGAGAAACTGAATCCCGAACAAAAAGCGGTGCGCCTGATGAAGGAAATACAGCGCGACCTTGGACTGGAACGCCTGCCGCTACGCATCGAACTCTTTGACAACTCCAATATATCGGGAGAGGATGCCGTGGCGGCCTGCGTGGTGTTCGAGAAACTAAAACCGCAGAAACGGGATTACCGCAAATACAATATCCGCACGGTGGTGGGGCCCGACGATTACGCTTCTATGCAAGAGGTGGTGCGACGGCGCTACACACGACTGGTAGAGGAAGAATTGCCCCTGCCCGACCTGATTATTGCGGACGGCGGCGCGGGGCAAATGAACGTGATTCGCGAAGTGGTGGAGGACGAACTGGGCCTGCACATTCCCATTGCGGGCCTGGCGAAAGACGGCCGCCACCGCACTCGCGAAATGCTGTGTGGCGCTCCGCCGCGCAGCGTGGGTGTGAAGCCCGACAGCGAACTCTTTCGGCTGCTCACGCGAATGCAAGACGAAGTACACCGCTTCGCCATCGCCTTCCACCGACAGAAGCGCAGCAAACGGCAGACGGCCTCCGCACTGGACAGCGTGGCGGGCGTGGGCGAGAAAACGAAGGCGGCCTTGCTGCGGCATTTCGGTAGTTTGAAGCGGATTTTGGAGGCCTCGGAGGAGGACATTGTGGCCTTGCTTGGCGCCGCTCGGGGACGGAAGGTCTATGCCGGGCTGCATATTGGGGCCGATGAGGCAGGGCGGACAACTGAGGGCGATTGACTTTGCGCCTGAGGCGCAAAGCCGGTGTTGGGCCCTTGTGGGCCCTTTGCGGTGGATGCGGAGGGCGGCAACGCAAACGCGGAGAGCGGCAACGCGGACGCGGAGGGCGGCAACGCAGGCGCAGAGGGCGGCAACGAAGACGCGGAGGGCGGTTAGCGGGGCGCGGCGGCCCATTTTTGGGGTACTGTCCTTGCTTTCTACGGGAAATTTGTACCTTTGCGTTTGATTGGGCTGGTTTATGTTTGTTCTGATATATTTCGGCCCTTTGTATTTAGGTAGATAGAACCAACCTTTATAGCAATAAAGAATTATGCGAGTAGTTATTCAACGCGTACGGGAGGCCTCCGTGACGATAGACGGGCGGCTGAAATCGGCCATCGGGCACGGAATGCTCATCCTCCTCGGCATCGAAGAGGCGGACGGGCAGGCTGACATTGATTGGCTGGTCAAGAAGATTGTGGGACTGCGCATCTACGACGACGAGACGGGTGTGATGAATCGCAACATCCTCGATGCGGGCGGCCAGGCGCTGGTCGTGTCGCAATTTACCCTTATGGCGAGCACAAAGAAGGGCAACCGCCCCTCCTATATACGCGCCGCACGCCCAGAAACGGCTATACCGCTCTACGAGGCGTTTTGCGGCGCTCTCGGCGAGGCAATGGGACAACCCTGCCTCACGGGAGAGTTTGGCGCGGATATGGTCGTAAAATTGCTTAACGACGGCCCTGTAACCATTTGCATAGACACCAAAAACAAGGAATAAGGAGAAAATGATGACAATACGAGAAGCACAAGAGACCGTTGACCAATGGATTCGCACCTATGGCGTGCGCTATTTCAACGAACTGACGAATATGGCCTGCCTCACGGAGGAGGTGGGCGAACTGGCCCGCGTGATGGCCCGCAAATACGGCGAGCAATCGTTCAAGGAGGGCGAGAACACAGACCCTGCCGACGAGATGGCGGACGTGCTCTGGGTACTCCTCTGCCTGGCTAACCAGACGGGCGTGGACCTCACTGCCGCCTTCGAACGCAACCTTGCCAAAAAGACGCAGCGCGACAAGACGCGCCACATCCGCAACTTGAAGTTGCGATGATGGTCGCTGCGCGACCTTAGTTTCAACGGCTGCTTTGCAGCCTAGTTTCAACGGAAGCCTGCGGCTTCCTGGTTTCATTCGGGGACTTCGTCCCCTAGTTTCAACGCAGCCTTTGGCTGCTGGCTCGATAGTATGCGCACATCGAAAAGGTAATATATAAACTCAACAAATATTCTAAAACAAAAAACTATGAGCGAACATTGTCACTGCCATTGCCACGATGAGGAATCGCACACGCCTCGCAACCGATACGAAGAGGCGTTTGGAAAGTACAACTGCCACCTTCACGATGAGGAAGTTCACGCAGCCGTCACGCGCTTGCTGGAAAGCAAGAAGGCGCAATACAACACGCCCGAGGTGCTGCGCGAACTGCTCAGTACGGTGGAACTGACCACGCTCACCGTGACGGACTCGCAGGAAAGCGTGATGCGATTCACGGAGAAGGTGAACGCCTTCGCCGAAGCCCATCCCGACCTGCCCCATTTGGCCACCATCTGCGTTTATCCCAACTTTGCCAAGACGGTGAGCGAAACGCTGTCGGTGGAGGGCGTAGAAGTGGCCTGTGTAAGCGGCGGATTCCCTTCGAGCCAGACATTCCAGGAAATCAAAGTGGCCGAAACGGCACTGGCCCTGCACGAAGGTGCCACCGAAATCGATATGGTGCTGAGCGTAGGTGCTTTCCTTGAAGGCGACTACGAAACCTGCGCGGACGAAATTGCCGAGATGAAAGCCGTTTGTGGCGAGTACGACCTCAAAGTTATCCTCGAAACGGGTGCACTCCAAACGGCCGAAAACATCAAGCGGGCCTCGATTCTCTCCATCTACGCAGGCGCAGATTTCATCAAGACATCTACGGGAAAAATCAGCGTATCGGCCACGCCCGAAGCCGCCTACGTGATGTGTCAAACCATCAAGGAATACTTCCAGGAAACGGGCGTAAGGATTGGTTTCAAGGCTGCTGGCGGCGTTTCCACCGTGGACGATGCACTGACCTACTACACCATCGTGCGCGAACTGCTGGGCAAGGAATGGCTGGACGAGAATCTGTTCCGCATCGGCACAAGCCGCCTGGCCAACCTGCTGGTACAAGCCATCACGGGCACGGACGAGAAACCCTTCTAAGGCCGTTCGCCCTCCCCTCTCCCATCCCCACAAAAACGAAGGGGCTGCACTGGTCTGGTGCAGCCCCTTCGTTTTTGGGGTATTTGGTATAGATTGGGAACAATGGAAAAGCGCCCCATTTTGCAACGGCCGTGAGCGCGAGGATAACAGCCTGTATATCAAGACGTACGAGCCACGCTCGCGTTGCAATTTGCCGAATGGCGACTGTTTCGTGCGCTTGAAACAGTTGTTTCATACGCTTGAAACAGTTGTTTCATACGCCTGAAACAGTTGTTTCGTGCGTTTGAAACAGTGGGAATACGCCTCGTGGAAACGATGCCGAGGGCATCTGGACTCTTTGTACAACCCGTGAAGATGGATAGTGGCCTTAGCGGAGACTAATAGGTGCGGTCAACGACATAGTTGAGGTAGTCGGTCAGGGCCTTGCGCACGGCAGGATTCTGGAAGCGTTCGAGGCAGGCTTCGGCCTTCTGGCGATACTCCTGCATACGCTTCGTGGCGTATTCGATACCGCCATTTTCCTTTGTGAAAGCAACCATGCGGAGGATGTCGTCGGGGGAGGCTTCGCGCGCTTTGATACGTGCAGCGAGGGAGTGAACAGCGGGGTCGTCGGTTTGGCGAAGGGCGTAGAGCGCAGGGAGGGTCAGTTTGCCTTCGGCCATATCATTGGCCGTGGGTTTGCCGATAGCAGAATCCGAGAAATAGTCAAAGATGTCGTCGCGTATCTGGAAGCAGATGCCGATGTACGCGCCAAAGCGGCGTGCGTTCTCCACGAAGGAAGCATCGGCGCCAGCCGTTAGGGCTGCCAGTTCGCCACAAGCGGCGAAGAGGGCGGCCGTCTTGCGGTCAATCACGTGGAAATAGTCGTCTTCGTTGGCCTGCTCATTGCGCACGTTGGCCAACTGAAACACCTCGCCTTCGGAGAGTGTGGCACCAAGTGTGGCAATGATTTCCACGCAAGGGAGACTGCCCGTGCGGGCGGCCTGTTGGAGGGAAAGGCTGAGGATGTAGTCGCCCACGAGGACGGCTATTTGGTTGCCATACACAGAGTTGGCACTGGCCTGTCCGCGGCGCTCATCGCTCTCGTCCACCACATCGTCGTGAACGAGCGATGCCGTGTGGAGGAGTTCGAGGGTGACGGCTGCGCGGTAGGTGCTCTCGGCAATAGGTCCGCATTCTCGCGCTATGAGCAGGACGAGAAGGGGGCGCATCATCTTGCCCTTTCGCGAACGCACATACGCCAATGCCCGACCCAGGTAGTTATCCTCGTGGGTCAGTGTTTCTTCAAAAAGTTCGCGATAGCGGTCCAATTCAACGGCCACCGGTTGGCGTATCTGGTCGAGAAAATTCATGGCAATATCTATTACAGCCAGCAAAATTACAAAATATTCCCACAGATAGGCAGAAAATTAGTAAATTTGGCTCGCTAACCCGTCAATCGTATGGAAAAAATATACCTTTTAGACGCCTACGCGCTCATCTATCGGGCCTATTATGCCCTGATTCGTTCGCCACGTATCAACTCGAAGGGCGAGAATACGTCGGCCATATTCGGATTTGTCAACACCCTCGAGGACCTCTTGCGCAAGGAGGCTCCGGAGTATATCGCCGTGGCCTTCGACCCCGCTGGGCCAACGTTTCGCCACGATGCCTATCCCGAGTACAAAGCCCAACGCGAGGCCACGCCCGAGGACATCAAGCGGAGTGTGCCCATCATCAAGGACATCATCCGCGCCTACCGCATCCCCATCATCGAAGTGCCTGGATATGAGGCAGACGATGTCATCGGCACACTGGCGCGACGGAGCGAGGAGGCGGGCCTGGAAGTGTGTATGCTCACGCCCGACAAGGACTACGCCCAACTCGTATCGGCACACATCACCATGTGCCGACCAGGCCACGCAGGTGGCGGACTGGAACGACTGGGGCCAAAGGAGGTGTGCGAGAAGTATGGCATTGAATCGCCGACACAAGTCATCGACCTGCTGGCCCTCATGGGCGATACGGCCGACAACATACCTGGCTGTCCCGGCGTGGGCGAGAAGACGGCGGTGAAACTCATCGGCCAGTTTGGCTCGGTCGAAGGCCTCATCGATGGCGTAGGCGAGTTGAAGGGTGCGCTCAAAAAAAAGGTGGAGGACAACGTGGAGAAAATCCGCTTCTCGAAATTCCTCACCACCATCAAGACGGATGTCCCCCTACCCTTCGACCTCGCGACGATGCGTCGGCAGGAAATGGACCGCGAAGCCTTGCGCTCGATTTTCGAGGCGTTGGAGTTTCGCCAACTGGCTTCGCGCATTTTTGGCGAGACCACCTCGGGCAGCGGATCGGCCTCGCGTGAAAACGGCACAACGAGTGCGCACAAAAAATCGAAGCAACAGACCGCACAGGATGCCCCGAATATGCCCTCATTATTCCCCGAATTTGCGGCCGAGGGCCAAGAAAATATTTTTGAGAGCCGTTTTGAGCGGTTAAACAGCGTACCTCATAATTATCATCTGGTTGATAATTTGGAAAGTATGCGCACGTTGTGTGAAAAAATTTTGACACACGAAAAAGTGGCTTACGACTCCGAGACGACTTCGACCGACATTATGACGGCCGAAATGGTCGGAATGAGTTTCGCCCTTGAAGGAGGCGAGGCCTGGTACGTACCTGTGGTTTCACGTGAAACCGATGGGGTGCGCGAAATCCTGGAAATCTTCCGCCCCTTCTTCGAAAACGAAAAAATCTTGAAGGTCGGGCAAAACCTGAAATTCGATCTCAACATCCTGGCGCGCTATGGTATGGAACTGCGACCGCCCATGTTCGACACGATGCTGGCGCACTACATCATCCAACCCGAGTTGCGCCACAACCTGGACTACCTCGCCGAAATATATCTGAACTACCAAACCATACATATTGATGAACTCATCGGCCCGAAGGGACGCGGACAGAAATCCATGGCCGACCTCGCTCCTGCCGACATTGTAGACTACGCTTGCGAGGATGCCGACGTGGCGATGCGCCTGATGCCGCTGCTGGAAAAGGAACTACGCGACAATGCCGCCCTCAACCTGTTCCAGCAGATTGAGATGCCGCTTATGCCCGTGCTGGCCCGCATGGAGCGCAACGGTATGCGTCTTGATACTGCCGCACTGGCGCAGAGCAGCGAGGAATTGCGCGCACAGGCAGTGGCCGTCGAGGAGCACATCTACGAACTGGCAGGCCACCCTTTCACGATTGCTTCACCGAAACAGGTGGGCGATGTGCTCTTTGGCGAACTCAAACTGAGCGACAAGGTGCGCAAGACGAAGAGCGGGCAATATTCCACCTCCGAAGAGGTCTTGGAGAGCGTGAAACACAAGCACCCGATTGTGGAAGAGATATTGAAATACAGGCGGTTGAAGAAGTTGCTGAGCACATACATTGATGCGTTGCCGCAACTCCTTTCGCCCGCCGACGGCCGCCTGCATTCGTCGTTCAACCAGAGCGTAACGGCCACGGGGCGCCTCTCTTCAAGCAACCCGAACCTCCAGAATATTCCCGTGCGCGGGGAGGACGGCCGCGAGATTCGCCGCGCGTTTGTTCCCGAAGAGGGAGGCGTGTTTTTCTCGGCCGACTATTCGCAAATCGAACTGCGCATCATGGCGCACCTGAGCGGCGACGAATCCCTCATCCGCGACTTCAAAGACGGGCGAGACATCCACGCGGCCACGGCTGCGCGCATCTTCAAAAAACCCCTTGAAGAAATCACCCGCGACGAGCGACGGAAGGCCAAGACGGCCAACTTCGGCATCATCTACGGCATATCGGCCTTCGGTCTGGCGGAGCGCATGGGTGTGAGTCGCACGGAGGCCAAGGATTTGATAGAGAACTACTTTGCCACCTACCCCGGCGTGAAGGCGTACATCGAACAGAGCGTCAACCTGGCGCGCGAACTGGGCTACATCGAAACCCTCTTCGGACGCCGCCGCTACCTCCCCGACATCCATTCGCGCAACGCGGTGGTCAGAGGTTACGCCGAGCGCAACGCGGTGAACGCTCCCATCCAAGGCACGGCGGCCGACATTATCAAGGTGGCCATGATTCGCATTGACAAACGCCTGCAACAGGAGGGCTTCCACGCCAAAATGACGCTGCAGGTGCACGATGAACTCAACTTCACCTGCCCTGCCGACGAACTGCCCCGCCTCCGTGCGATGGTCATGGAGGAGATGGAGGGCGCGTGTCCGATGGCGGTGCCCCTGTTGGCGGATTGCGGTGCAGGAGCGAACTGGCTGGAGGCACACTGATAGACCTGCGTTCCAGCAGCATTGACCCAGAAGGGCTGGGGTACGACAGAGGGGGCTCTGCGCTTGGCGCAGAGCCCCCTCTGTATGGGGACGGCGGCGGGGTCTCGGACCCTCGCTCTTATGGGCGGGCCAGGGCTGCTCCGAGGGCCTTGGCAGCACCGAGGGCATCGGCATCGGGCGACTGCTTCCAGCCGACGGGGGCCTCTACCAACTGCATCTTCATCTGTTCGTTGTATTGCTCGATGAGGCGCGGGGCGGCGCTGGCCCAGGTGTGGCCACCGAAGATGCCTAGGCGGTGGTTGCTGACTTGGCGGCCAGCGAGGCGCTTGAGGAGGTCGTCCACAGCGGGAAAGATTCCGCCATTGTAGGTCGGCGCACCAATGGCGAGGGCACTGTAGCGGAAGATGTCGGCCAACACCTCAGACATGGGGCTAACGGCCAGGTTGTGGACGATAACCTTGCGCATTCCTGCCTGCACCGCTCCGCGGGCTACGGCCTCGGCCATACGGGCTGTGTTGCCATACATCGAACCATAGCAAACGACGAGTCCCTCTTCGGTCTGGCCTTCGCTCAGGCGGCGGTAAGTATCGATGGCGCGGTCCACGTGCTCGGCCCAGACGGGGCCATGGGTGGAGCATATCATACGGATGTCGAGCCCGCCAAGTTTTTTGAGGGCGGCGCGCACGGGCGGACAATACTTGCCGAGGATGGTGGCATAGTATCGCTCCATCTCGCGGAAGTAGGGTTCGATGTCCATGTCGCGGTCGAGCACTGCCCCATTGAGCGCGCCGAAACAGCCGAAGGCATCGCCGCTGAAGAGCACGCCGCGGCCGAGGAGGTAGGTGACCATCGTCTCAGGCCAATGCAGCATCGGGGCCATGAAGAACTGGAGGGTTTCGCTGCCGAGGCTCAATAGTTGGCCGTCGTTGACGGTGATGTCGCGCGGCGACTGCGGGCCAAAGAAGCCTTGCACCATCTCGTGCGTCTTCTTGTTGCCAACGAGTTTTATCTTGGGGTAATACTGGCGGATGAGGGCGATGCTGCCGCTGTGGTCGGGCTCCATGTGGTTGACCACGAGGTAGTCGATGGGGCGGTCGCCCAAAATGGTGCGGATATTGTTCAGAAACTCGCCGAAATAGGCCACATCAACGGTATCAATAAGGGCCACCTGTTCGTCCACTACTAAATAGGCGTTGTAACTAACGCCCATGGGGAGGGCCCAGAGGCTTTCGAAACGGTGCTTCACGCGGTCGTTGACACCCACGTAATATACTTTATCTGTAATCTGCATAGTACAATTTTTTGCAAAAATAAGAATTATTGAGGAGATAGAGCGGAGAGAGCTTGGTGGATTAGTCGGGGCGGGGTAATTTTGTGGTGTGCGGGCGATGGAGGAGTGCTGGCGATGGGGGCGCGGCGGAGCACCGGCGATGGGGGCGACCTGCTTTGCGCCTTAGGCGCAAAGCCCATTCCTCCTGCCTCTCCCCTCCCCTCCTTTTTCCGTCCTCTCCTTTCGCCGCCCTCTCCCTTTCTCCGCCCTCTCCCTTTTCCCTTCTCCTTTCCCCTTCCCTCCTCTGGGGGCGGTGTTCTCACTTTTGGTTTTCATTCTTATTCATTCATTATTATGGACTATGCACATATTGTTGGCCGGATGATTATCATCTTCGGCGTGGTGATGGTGGGATATTTTGCTGCTAAGCGTGGGCTTTGGGCGGCGGAACTCAACAAGTATATGTCCGTCTTTGTGCTCAATGTGACGGCACCGCTGCTCATCCTTTCCTCGGTGATGGGCGACGGATTGACGTTCGAGCCAGCGGAGATTGGGCAACTGTTGCTTGTGTCGGTGCTCAACTATGTGGTGCTGCTCGGCGCGGCCTATTTCTTCACCTTCGTATGGCGGCTGGACACGTTCCGAAGGGGTCTGTTGCGTTTTATGATTTCGTTTGGCAATGTGACGTTTATCGGTTTCCCCGTTCTGCTGAGCATCTTCGACGAGCGTGCCATCTTCTACGGCGCCGTGCTGACGATACCCTTCAATCTGCTCATCTTCACCGTTGGCGTGGAGTTCATTGCGGGCACGGGCAATATCAAGGCGGCCTTTCGTCCGCGTATGCTCCTGTCGCCCTGTGTGGTGGCGGCCGTGTTGGCGGCGGTATTGGCCTTGTTTAAGGTGGAGACGCCCGCGGAGGTGGGCGAGTTCTGCCACCTGCTGGGCGATATGACGATACCCTGCGCGCTGCTGATTATCGGTTCAAGCCTGAGCCGCATTCCCGTGCGCGACATGATGGGCAATCGCTTCGTCTATACGATGTCGGCTATCCGCCTGCTGTTGCTCCCGCTGCTGGTGCTGGGCCTGTTTCGACTGATGGGCTTCGACCCCTACGTGACGAATGTGGCGGCAGTGCTGAGCGGCATGCCTGTGGCGGCCAACGGCATCATGTTTTGCATTCGCTATGGCAAGGACGACCGCCTGATGGCGCAGGGCATCTTCCTGAGCACCCTGTTCTCCATCTTCTCCATTCCTTTGCTCTCGCTGATGCTTTAAGGCTGCAGAATCCTTCCATCTAACAGCGATTCAAAAAAGAAGCCGAAACCACGCGAGTATCCTTTGGGAATACTACAGTACTCCCAAAGGATACTCGCGTGGTGACACTATACCTTCAAGATAGAAGTGCAATTATTTCGTCCCCTCCCTCGTCTTCGGAGCGTGGCGGAGAAGGTGACGTTCTTCTCCTGTACGCTAGAGTCTATGAAGGCAGTCTGATCCTTGTCGCTCTTGCGTCCACGACCGTTCTTCCTGTTTTTCCTATCCTCCTCTTCCTTCTTCCTGTCCTCCAAGGCAAGATTGATGCGGATGCTCTCCTTGAGGATAAGTTCCACACCCTTCTCTCCGATACGGTGACGAAAATGGACAAGCTCTGACGAGGCGCAAGGTGCGGATATGCTGAAAGCCTCA
>SAMEA3663047__coassemble_370_pt1 | contig 16597 bp, 15 predicted proteins | sample SAMEA3663047__metabat2_low_PE_025 | metagenome-assembled genome bin SAMEA3663047 (sample SAMEA3663047) | pig gut metagenome | biome: pig gut; feature: pig-associated habitat; material: faeces | place: France | collected 2012
CCGCCATACCATCGTCCTGACCCACGGAGCGGAAGTGAGCAGTGTGCCGTGCGACTTCCCCACACTCAACGTTTGCCAGAGCGAAGGCCAACTCACCCGCGCCATCCTGCGCCTGGCGGAAAAGTCGCACGCCCACGCCGCAGGCCATCCGCACGCCAGCCCCGACCATGCTGGGCAACGGCCCGCCCCACCCCACCCGCTGCCCGCGGGAAGCCAGACACCGCTCACACCGCGCGAGACACAGGTGCTGCGAGGCGTTGTGCTGGGACAACTCAACAAGGAAATTGCCGACTCGCTCGGCGTCAGCACCGCAACAATCATCTCCCACCGCAAGAATATCAACGAGAAACTCCACCAGAAGAGCGTTTCGGGCCTGACCATCTACGCCGTGATGCACGGCATCGTGCGCGCCGAGGAAATCTGAGGCTGCGACAGGCTGGCCCTTCACAGCGTTTTTATCGCGAATCTCTCGCGCGCGTTCCTATTATATATACGCGCACATATAGCAGCCGCCCCTTCGCAGCGAATATCTTACAGAGAGGAACGTTTGGCACGCTCTTTGCTATTCTTCTTATAGACGGGGCACGCCGCGTGCCCATGATTATTCACCAAACAAGAAAAGAATTATGTATCTAATCATTTTCCTTGGCGTGACCATCCTCAGTTGGGTGGTGCAGGCCAACCTTCAGAGCAAATTCAAGAAGTACTCGCAAGTACCCCTCAACGGCGGAATGACGGGCCGCGAAGTGGCTGAGAAGATGCTGCGCGACAACGGCATCTACAACGTCAGCGTGACCTGTACGCCGGGCCACCTGACCGACCACTACAACCCGACAAACGGCACGGTCAACCTGAGCGAGAGCGTCTATCACAGCAATTCGGTGGCCGCCGCTGCCGTAGCCGCCCACGAATGCGGCCATGCCGTGCAGCACGCCGTGGCCTACGGTCCGCTGCAACTGCGCTCGGCCCTCGTGCCTGTGGTTAGTTTCGCTTCGAACACAGTGCAGTGGGTGCTGCTGGCAGGCATCTTGCTCGTTGAAGTATTCCCCGCGCTGCTGCTCATCGGCATTGGACTCTTCGCCCTGACCACACTCTTCAGTTTCGTGACCCTGCCCGTCGAGATTGATGCCAGCCGCCGCGCCACGCAATGGCTCAGCAGCGCAGGTATCACCTCGCCCTACAACCACCAGATGGCCGTGAGCGCACTCTCCTCGGCAGCCTACACCTACGTGGTGGCCGCCATCGGTTCGCTGGCCACACTGCTTTACTACGTGATGATATTCCTCGGACGCAGGGACTAGGCATCGCGCATTCACACTTGGAGGATGAGAAGACGCACCTGCCTTCGCCATCCTCCTTTTTGTTTCTCCGCGCTCCGCAAACCCCCATTTCTCCCATTTCCAATATGCAAGTACTACTCCAAACCAACCTAGGCGACATCACCCTTCGCCTCTACGACGAGTATGTCAGCTTTGAGGGAACAGACAAGACTTCTAACGTGGTAAACGAACGTGAGTTTAGCGAAAACTATTGTGAGCTACTGCCGAAGTTGGAGTCTTTGCTTGAAATGTCCATTATAAAGCAATACCCCGTTCCTGCTTCGATGCTGCGCGAAGATATGGTAAAGAACTATCCATATTGGGCTATACGAGAACTGCTTATGAATGGTTGTATGCACAGAGACCTTCAGAGCAATACGCCTCTTCGTTTCTATGAGTTCAGCGACCATCTGGAGATAACCAATGCCGGTGGACTCTATGGCAATGCTCGCCCAGAGAATTTCCCAAAGATCAACGATTATCGCAATCCGATCATAGCCGGAGCTATGAAGTCTCTCGGTTACGTCAACAGATATAACCGTGGCATCGGACAGGTGCAGAAGGAACTGAGCGAGAATGGGAATCCTCCAGCTCAGTTTGATGTGACTCTGTTGACGGCATTTGCCGTAGAAGTGAAGAAGTGCACCAGTCAAGCGAAGAAAGTGCACCAGTCAAAAGTGCAAAAGTACACCAGTCAAGACAAAAAAGGACACCAGTCAGAGGGCACTAGTCAAACTACAAAAGGGCACCAGTCACACAATGAAGAACACCGTCCTTTTGGCAAGAATATCCTTACCCTTAAAGAACGTGTTGTAGACTTCTGCTCCGCCCCCAAGAGTATAACAGAAATAGCTAGTTTCTTGGGTGTTAAGAATAAGCGCAAAGCGAGAGAACGCTACATCGACCCTCAACTTGGCATCACTCTTGAACGCACGATTCCCGATAAACCGACAAGCCGCTTGCAAAAGTATGTTGCAATCAAAAAGGGCACCAGTCAGAAGTGAAAAGGGGAATTTAATTTTTGATGGATTCCAAGGTGATAGTAGTAATGTAAATCCTATATGGCATTATGAATCGTAACAAATAAAAATTAATAATATGTCAAAAGTAAAAATCACTACATCTCTTGGCAACATCACCGTTCGCCTCTACGATGAGACTCCGCTCCATCGTGACAACTTCCTGAAACTTGCAAAGGAAGGTTTCTACAATGGTACTCTCTTTCATCGTGTCATCCGCGACTTCATGATTCAAGGCGGCGACCCCGATTCGGTGAATGCGCCAGCAGGCAAGCGCCTCGGAACGGGCGGCCCAGACTATACGCTGGAGGCTGAAATACATCCATCGCTCTTCCACAAGCGCGGCGCACTGGCAGCTGCTCGTCAGGGCGACGAAGTGAATCCCGAGCGCCGCAGCAGCGGTTCGCAGTTCTACATCGTTTGGGGGCAGACCTACAACGACGGTCAACTCCGCCAGATGGGCAAACAACTGGAGATGCAGCGTCTGCAAGGCATCTTCCAATCGCTGGCAGCCGACCACCGCGCCGAAATCCTCCAACTGCGCCGCGACCGCAACCGCACAGGATTGCAAGAATTGCAAGACCGACTCGTTGCCGAAGCCGAGACGAAGGCCAAGACCCTTGGCCCCGTGCTGACGGAAGCGCAAATGGAGGCGTATTCCTCCGTGGGCGGCACACCGCACCTTGACGGACAATACACGGTCTTTGGCGAAGTGGTCGAGGGCCTGGACATTGTGGACCGCATTCAGCAGGTGGAAACACTCAGCGGCGACCGCCCCAAAGCGGACGTTGTCGTGGTGAAAGCCACCGTGCTGGAGGGATAAATCAGATTTCGCCTATGACCTTCAAAGAGAAAATACGCCAAGGCTATTGGACCCGCAAACGCATTGCCACGCCCACGGGCACGCAGCACTGCCTCAACTGCGGCAAGGATTACGATGGCTCGTACTGTCCGCATTGCGGCCAAAGCCATGCCACGCACCGCATCACGTGGGGCAACTTTTGGCGCAACTTCGTCATGAACGGTATCGGTCTGCAAGGCACACTGCCGCACACCATCATCGAACTGTTCTACCGCCCCGGCTACCTCATCCGCGACTACCTCGCAGGCAAACGCCAGCACTACACCAACCCCTTCCGTATGCTGCTGCTGACGGCCGCCATCTTCGTCCTGTTCAACGGAATGGGCATCGGCGGCAACATCAAGGAATCGGCCACCGAACTGAGCATGGCAATGAACACGGAGGAAAACATGACGGCGCAGGACGCGGCTGCCGTCAACGAGGTCACGCAAGGAATGATGGACACGATGTACAGCAATTTTGGCACGTTCAATCTTCTCCTCATCCTGACCATGACGGTGCCCTTCTGGATTGCCTTTCGCCGCGCGGGACAATATCGCAACCAACCGCTCAACATCTCGGAGGCCGCCACCGCTATGGCGTTCGTAGGCTGTCAGAATATGGTGGTCAACCTCTTTTCGTTGCCCTTTATCCAAAAGGAAACAATGGGCATCGTCACCACAATTGGCTACATCATTGTCATCCCACTCTTTTTCCTGACGCTGCGCCAAATGTTCGACATGAAATGGCCCCACTTCCTCGTCCGCAACTTCATCTTCGCCGCCCTCTTCCTGTTCTTCTATCTGGCATTCACCACACTGATTGTCATGTACGTTGTGGTAGGGCAACAGGCTGGATAGGGAGCAGGTTAGAAATCCTACATGCCGTAAAAATTCGGCCTGCTTAAGCGGAAAATTTTCGGAACAAGACCCAGGGCAACCATTGCAGGCCAAAAGTTGCTCTTCGGCGCGCATCGATGGACTCCTCATCAGTGATTTTTCACCACATTTGGTATGTCTATTTTACCAAATGCTTTGGTTGTCAAATTACCAAGCCTTGGTAAAAAAAATAAGGAGGGACACCGCGCTCACACCTTGCAGCAGCGTGCGGCCGTAACGCGTCAGTCCATTCCCTTTACAAGGAGCAGGGGCACCGCACTCACACGCCCAGCGCAACGTGCGACACATAGCCTTGCGACAAGAACGAATCCCATTGCACCCTTCAAGGAAAAATACGCGGAAGGAGGCTAGTTCTTAAAAAATATTTTTTGTAACTTTGCCGACGTTAAGACGAACATAAACGTGATACAGGGCAAATGTATGGTGGCTGTTCTGCAGACGGCCGCTTGTTTTATGCAATCCATCAGCGGGGGACAGGCGTGTCCTCGCGCTTTACATTTGTGTCCGTACCTAGTGGCTCGCCCTACTGCCGCAGGTACGGTTGTTCGTTTTATAGGGGAGAGGTCGCCCGGCCGCCCCTACCCTTCTCTGTGTCATGGAGTTGTTCGCCGTGAGACTCATCAATATTATTTAATCACATAACACACAAAAGAGCTATGAACTTTACCTTATTTGTCACAGCCTTGCTGACAGGTATTCTGTTCGTTGGCGTGGTGACGGTTTTGGCAAAACTGATTTCGCCGCGTAGCTTCAACGAGCAGAAGGAAGAAGCCTACGAGTGTGGTGTTCCCACCCGTGGTCGCTCTTGGATGCAGTTCAGAGTAGGTTACTACCTGTTTGCTATCCTCTTCCTGATGTTCGACGTCGAGACGATGTTCCTCTTCCCCTGGGCCGTCGTGATGAAGACGCTGGGCACTAGCGGTTTGCTGGCTGTTGGAGTTTTCCTCTTTGTATTAGTTCTGGGCCTTGCCTACGCCTGGAGGAAAGGAGCGCTCAAATGGCAGTAATGAAGAAACCCAAAATCAAGTCTATTCCCTACGAGGAATTTAAGGACAACGAGACCTTCGAACAGTTGGTGGCTGAGTTGAACCAGAACGGCACGAACGTGATCGTGCACTCGCTTGACGAACTGATTGACTGGGGACGCTCCAATTCGTTGTGGCCGCTGACCTTCGCTACGAGTTGCTGCGGCATTGAGTTTATGGCCGTATGTGCTGCGCGCTACGACATTGCCCGCTTCGGTTTTGAGGTGACGCGCAACAGTCCGCGCCAGGCCGACGTCATCCTTGTCAGCGGTACGATTACCACGAAGATGGCTCCCGTGCTCAAGCGCCTGTACGACCAGATGGCCGACCCCAAGTATGTGGTGGCCATTGGCGGTTGCTCCATCTCGGGCGGCCCGTTCAAGAAGTCGTACCACGTGGTAGAAGGTGTGGACAACATTATCCCCGTCAACGTGTATGTGCCTGGCTGTCCGCCGCGCCCCGAGTCGTTCCTCTATGGTATGATGCAGTTGCAGCGTATCGTGAAGGTGGAGAACTTCTTCGGCACGACCAACCGCAAGGAGCGCGACCCCTACGGCCGGGAAATGGACAAGGCCAACGAGGAACTGCTCAACACGGCCGAGGAAGCATAACACAGGCTCTCTATATATAAAGGAGCAACGGGAAAAGGCACACCATACTCCCCCACCCTGCTCCAAATCATCAACTCACAAACATCATGACGATGGAGACATCGAACAATAACAAGCATACAGAGGCGCAGGCACAGCCCGCAGCCGCAGCCAAACCTGCTGCACCCGCTGCCAAGCCCGCTGTCAAGCCTGCACCAGCCCCCGCAGCCCCTCTGCCCCCTGCCGAGAACGAGCTGAAACCCGTCATGCTCAAGCCCGAGGAGGTATATACCCACGTGGCCGACCTCTACGAGAAGGGATTCACCTTCCTGGAGTGTCTGACAGGTATGGACTGGGGCACAGATGCCGAGACCGGCGGCCTGGGCGTCATCTACCAGCTGGAGAATCCCGAGAACGGCGAGAAGGCTGTCTTCCAGACCCTCACGCACGACCGCGAAAATCCCGTGCTGGCCTCAATCACTAGTTTCTACGACATTGCCAATATCTACGAGCGCGAGGTGTACGACTTCTACGGCATCCGCTTTGTGGGCCACAACGATATGCGCCGCATCTACCTGCGCGAAGACTGGATTGGCTACCCCATGCGTAAGGACGACGAGACCGAAAAGTTCAACCCCCTGCGCATGACCAACGAACCCCTCGCCGACGAAACCGTGGGCCTCAAGCCCGCTGACGAAGCGATGAAGACGCTGGCATACAGCGAACAGAAGCACCGCATCTTCCAGCCCGAAGAGTACGTGGTCAACATCGGCCCGCAGCACCCCTCCACCCACGGCGTATTACACTTCCGCGTGAGCCTTGAAGGTGAACGCATCAAGAAGATAGACCCCGTGCTGGGCTATATCCACCGCGGCGTGGAGAAACTCAACGAACAGCTGACCTATCCCCAGACACTCGCCCTGACGGACCGCCTTGACTATCTGGGTGCTATGCAAAACCGCCATGCTACCTGTATGGTCATCGAAAAGGCCATGCGCATCGACGTGAGCGACCGCGTGAAGGTGATTCGCACCATCATGGACGAACTTCAGCGTATCGATTCGCACATCCTCTTCTTCAGTTGTCTGGCACAGGACCTCGGCGCCACCACAGCCTTCCTCTATGGATTCCGCGACCGCGAGAAGATTCTCGACATCTTCGAAGAAACTTGCGGTGGCCGCCTTATCCTCAACTACAACACCATTGGCGGTGTGATGGCCGACATCCATCCCAACTTCCAAAAGCGCGTGAGCGAATTTATCCCTTACATGCGCAAGAATATTAAGGAGTACTACGACATCTTCGTGAACAACGTCATCTTCCGCAACCGCGCCATCGGTGTGGGTGTGCTCAGCAAGGAAGAGTGCATCTCCTTCGGTTGTACAGGTGGTACGGGCCGTGCTGCAGGTTGGAGCAACGACGTGCGCAAGCGTATGCCCTATGCTGCCTACGACCGCGTGGAGTTCAACGAAGTGCTTTACACCGAGGGCGACAGTTACGCCCGCACACTGGTGCGTCTGGAAGAAATTATGGAAAGCCTCAGCATCATCGAGCAACTCATCGACAACATCCCCGAAGGCAACTTCCAGGAGAAGATGAAGCCCATCATCAAGGTGCCCGAAGGCATCTACTACAGCGCTGTTGAAGGTAGCCGTGGCGAATTTGGCGCCCTGCTCGTGAGCAAAGGCGACAAGAGCCCCTATCGTCTGCACTACCGCTCGACGGGCCTACCCTTGGTAGCCGTGATGGACCATGCTTGTCGCAACAACATGATTGCCGACCTCATCACCATCGGCGGTACGCTCGATTATGTCGTACCTGATATTGATAGATAATCACCAAGGGACGGGCCGATGCAGGCCACAACCTGCGTTGGGCAATCCCCGTTCACACAAATCCGAAATAAAATGTTTGACTTTTCAGAAATATCAAGTTGGCTCCATGGCTTCCTGACGGGATATATCCCCGAGTGGGCAGCCATTCTGACAGAGTCTGTGCTGGTGGCCCTAGCCATTATCACACTCTATGCCGTATTTGCCATCGTCCTGATCTACATGGAGCGCAAAATCTGCGCCGCCTTCCAGTGCCGCCTTGGCCCGATGCGTGTCGGCCCCTGGGGAACGCTGCAGGTGTTCAGCGACGTATTCAAAATGTTGACGAAGGAAATCATCAACCTGCGCAAGACCGATATGTTCTTGCACAACCTGGCCCCCTTCCTTGTGGTGTCGGCCTCGATGGTGACCTTTGCCTGCCTGCCTTGGAACAAGGGTGCGCACATGATTGACTTCAACGTTGGCGTGTTCTTCTTCTTGGCCATCTCCAGTGTTGGCGTGGTGGGTATCCTGTTGGCCGGTTGGTCGTCCAATAACAAGTATTCGCTCATCGGCGCCATGCGTTCGGGTGCACAGATTATCAGTTACGAACTGTCCATCGGCATGACGATGCTCGCCATGATTTGTCTGACGGGCACGATGTCGTTCAGCGAAATCTGCGAGCAGCAGGCCGTTGAAGGCTGGAACATCTTCCGCGGCCACGTTCCCGCCGTTCTGGCTTTCATCATCTACCTCATTGCAGGCAATGCCGAGTGTAACCGTGGCCCGTTCGACCTTCCCGAATCCGAGAGCGAGTTGACCGCTGGCTACCACACCGAATATTCTGGTATGCACTTTGGCTACTACTACCTGGCCGAATACCTCAACCTCTTCATCTGTGCCGGTATGGCTTCGACCATCTTCTTGGGTGGCTGGGCTCCGCTCCACATTGCAGGGTTGGAGGGCTTCAACAATATTATGGAGCTCATCCCCGGTGCTGTATGGTTCCTCGGCAAGACCTTCTTTGTGGTATTCCTACTGATGTGGCTGCGCTGGACCTTCCCGCGTCTGCGTATTGACCAGATTCTGTCGCTCGAGTGGAAGTATCTCGTGCCCATCACTATGTTCAACCTCGTCCTTATGGCACTGCTCGTGTCGCTGGGACTGACATTCTAAGAATAACACCATGAACAACGAAAACTACTTTGCCGGTCTGGCTTCGGGTGTCAAGTCTCTCGCCACAGGTCTGAAGACCACGATGCGCGAGTTCTTCACCAAGAAGATTACCGAGCAATATCCCGAGAACCGCGAGACACTCGAGATGTTCGACCGCTTCCGCGGATCGCTCTCAATGCCTCACAACGAGAACAACCAGCACAAATGCGTAGGTTGCGGTATCTGCCAAATGGCCTGCCCCAACGACACCATCAAGGTGACTAGCGAATTTGTAACGACCGAGGACGGCAAGAAGAAAAAACGCCTCGTGAAGTACGAATACAACCTGGGCTCGTGCATGTTCTGCCAACTTTGTACGCGTGCTTGCCCCCACGGCGCCATCGAGTTTGACCAAAGTTACGAAAACGCCGTTTTCGACCGCGCCAAACTCATCAAGGTGCTCAACAACGAAGGCAGTAGCGTCGTAGAAAAATAAAACTTGGCACGGGGGCTAGCCCTCCCGTACAACAAAACACAAGATTTTATGAATTCACAAAATATCATGTTTGTCATCCTGGCAGTATTTATCGTGCTCAGCTCGTTGGCCACCGTGCTGACGAAGAGCATTGTGCGTGCTGCCACCTACTTGCTGTTCGTCCTCCTGGGCACAGCAGGTCTGTACTTCCTGATGGGCTACACCTTCCTGGGTGCGGTGCAGGTGATGGTATATGCCGGCGGCATCATTGTGCTGTACGTATTCTCCATCCTGCTCACCAGCGGCCGCCAGGAACAACTGAGCCGCAACACCGTGGGCAAGGTGCTGGCTAGCGCCGCCCTTTCCGTGGTGGGTCTTGGCGTATTCCTCTTGATGCTGTTCAAGCAGAACCTCTTCGAGCAGGTAGCCGTGCTCGGTGCTCCCAGTGAGCCCGTGGGCGAAACTACCAATTCCATTGCCTCCATCGGCCATGTGCTCCTCGCCTCGGGCGAACAGGGCTACCTCTTGCCCTTCGAGGCAGTCAGCCTCCTGCTCTTGGCTTGTATCGTTGCTGGTCTGCTGATTGCGCGTAAACACTAACCATAATCAGATACCCACATGATACACATTGAATATATCCTGATTATTTCGGCCGTGATGATGTTTGCCGGCATCTACGGGTTTCTGACCCGCCGCAGCACCCTGGCCATTCTGCTGTCCATCGAATTGATGCTCAACTCTGCCGACATCAATTTCGCAGTGTTCAACCGCATGCTCTTCCCCGAAGGACACGAGGGCTATCTGTTCTCCCTCTTCACCATCGCGATAGCAGCTGCTGAAAGTGCCGTGGCCATTGCCATCATGATTAACCTCTACCGTATGTTCACCAGCATTGGCGTGGAGAAATTGAAGAACATGAAATGGTAATCGCTCGCCAGTATCTCATCTACTAACCTAGTTGATTCATTTTTTATGGAATATACATTATTCATTCTGTTGCTGCCATTCCTCTCGTTCCTCCTTCTGGGCGTTTGGGGTAAATGGTTAAGCCACAAGGTGGCCGGCCTCATCGGTACGTTGAGCCTGGCCGCAGTGACAGTAATGTCCTACATGACCGCATGGACCTACTTCACTGCCGACCGCGTGGAAGGAATCTACGAGACGTTGGTTCCCTACAATTTCGAGTGGTTGCCCATGGGCTCGCTTCACTTTGATATGGGAATCATGCTCGACCCCATCTCTGTGATGATGCTCATCGTCATCAGCACCGTTTCGCTGATGGTCCACATCTACTCCTTCGGCTATATGCACGGCGAGCGCGGTTTCCAGCGCTACTATGCCTTCCTGAGCCTCTTCACCATGTCGATGCTGGGACTGGTTGTCGCCACGAACATCTTCCAGATGTATCTCTTCTGGGAGCTTGTCGGCGTGTCGTCCTACCTCCTCATCGGTTTCTACTTCACCACGCCTGCTGCCATTGCGGCTTCCAAGAAGGCGTTCATCGTCACCCGCTTTGCTGATATGTTCTTCCTGGTGGGCATCCTCATTTACGGCTACTACTGCAAGAGTTTCGGCTTCGATTTTGATGCGGCAGGCTTTGCCGAGGGCAGTTTTATGCTTCCCACCGCGCTGGTGCTGATGTTTATCGGTGGTGCTGGTAAGAGTGCTATGTTCCCCTTGCACATTTGGTTGCCCGATGCTATGGAAGGTCCTACGCCTGTCAGCGCCTTGATTCACGCTGCCACGATGGTTGTGGCTGGTGTCTATCAGATTGCCCGCCTCTTCCCGCTCTGGATTCAGTATGCGCCCGAGAGCCTGAGCATTGTTGTTTGGGTCGGTGCGTTCACCGCGTTCTATGCTGCGGCTGTGGCTTGTGCGCAGAGCGACATCAAGCGCGTGCTCGCCTTCTCCACAATATCGCAGATAGCCTTCATGATGGTGGCCCTCGGCGTTTGCATGCCTGGCCACGAGGCTGTGATTGACGCACATGGTTCGCTGGGCTACATGGCCTCTATGTTCCACCTCTTCACCCACGCTATGTTCAAGGCTTGCCTCTTCCTCGGTGCCGGCTGTATCATTCATGCCGTTCACAGCAACGAGATGAGCGCAATGGGTGGCCTGCGCAAGTATATGCCCATCACGCATATCACCTTCCTGATTTCCTGTCTGGCCATTGCTGGTATTCCCTTCTTCTCGGGCTTCAGTTCGAAGGACGAGATTATCACCGCCTGCTTCAACTACAGCCCCGTTGTGGGTTGGTGGATGACGGGTGTGGCTGCCATGACTGCCTTCTATATGTTCCGCCTCTACTTCGGTATCTTCTGGGGCACAGAGAACAAGGAACTCCACGCTCACCACACTCCCCACGAGGCTCCGCTGACGATGACCCTTCCCCTCATCGTGCTCACCGTTATCACCGTGGGCGTTGGTGTCTATACCACGCTGGGCGGCTTCCTTGAATGGGGCGGCAGCTTCGGTAGCTTCGTAACGGCCAACGGCGAGGACTACACCATCCACTTTGAGAAGCAGGTGGCCATCACCAGCACGGTGATTGCTATCCTTGCCATCGCCCTTGCCACCTATATATATAAAGGAGAGAAGCAGCCCGTGGCCGACCGCATGTACGCAGCCTTCCCCCGCCTGCACCGCTGGGCCTACAAGCGTTTCTATATGGACGAAGTCTATCAGTTCATCACGCACCGCATCATCTTTGCCCGCGTGAGCAAGCCCATTGCATGGTTCGACCGCCACATTGTGGATGGTTTCTTTGATTTCCTGGCTTGGGGAACGCACTCGCTGTCCTACCAGATTCGCAATCTGCAGAGTGGCAGCGTACAGCAGTACGCCCTCGTATTCTTCCTGGGTATTCTCCTTGTGGTCTTCAGTGTTCTGTTCTTTTAAGATATATATTCTGCTATGAGTAATTTATTATTATTATCCATATTCGTGCTCATCCCCTTGGTGATGCTTCTTGGCCTGTGGGCCGCACGCACGCTCAACCAAGTCAGGGGTGTGATGGTAGCAGGTAGTACGGCACTGCTGATACACGCTGTCTATCTGACCTTTGCCTTCTTGGCAGCCCGCGAAGGCGGCAACACCGACGTCATGCTCTTCCACGACTGCGTGGAATGGTTCCCCGCTCTCCATATCAACTATGAGGTAGGCGTCGACGGCATTAGCGTTGTCATGTTGTTGCTCTCCGCCGTCATCGTATTCACTGGTACGTTTGCCTCTTGGAAACTCCAGCCGCTCACCAAGGAATATTTCCTCTGGTTCACCCTCCTTTCGATGGGTGTGTTCGGTTTCTTCATCACCATCGACATGTTTGCCATGTTCATGTTCTACGAGATTGCGCTCATTCCCATGTACCTCCTTATCGGTGTCTGGGGTAGCGGTCGCAAAGAATACTCGGCCATGAAACTGACCCTCATGCTCATGGGTGGTTCTGCCTTCCTGATGATGGGTATCTTTGGTATCTTCTTCGGTGCAGGCGGCAATACGATGAACATCCTCCACATTGCCAACCACACGGGCGGTGCCACGGCCATTCCCTTGGCCCAGCAGTGCATCTGGTTCCCCATGGCCTTTGTTGGCTTCGGTGTCCTCGGTGCCCTCTTCCCCTTCCACACTTGGAGTCCCGACGGTCACGCCTCCGCGCCTACTGCCGTGTCCATGCTCCACGCTGGTGTGTTGATGAAACTCGGTGGCTATGGTTGCTTCCGCATTGCTATGTACCTCCTGCCTGATGCAGCGCAGGAACTGGGCTGGATATTCCTCATCCTCACGGGCATCTCCGTCGTCTATGGTGCGTTCAGCGCTTGCGTACAGACCGACTTGAAGTACATCAACGCCTACTCGTCCGTTTCGCACTGCGGTCTGGTGCTCTTCGCCATCCTGATGCTCACCAAGACTTCCTGCACAGGTGCCGTTCTTCAGATGTTGAGCCACGGTCTGATGACCGCCCTCTTCTTTGCCCTCATCGGTATGATCTACGGCCGCACCCACACCCGCGACATCCGCGAACTGAGCGGTCTGATGCGCATCATGCCCTTCTTGGCAGTCTGCTATGTCATCGCTGGTTTGGCCAACCTCGGTTTGCCGGGCCTTTCGGGCTTCGTGGCCGAGATGACCATCTTCGTAGGTTCGTTTGAAAACACCGATACCTTCCACCGCGTACTCACCATTGCCGCTTGTACGAGTATTGTCATCACCGCGGTCTATATCCTCCGCCTGGTCGGCAAGATTCTCTACGGCACCTGCACTAACAAGCACCACCTCGAACTTACCGATGCCACTTGGGACGAGCGTTTCGCCGTTATCTGTCTGATTCTGGCTGTGGCTGGTCTCGGTATGGCTCCGCTTTGGGTGAGCAATGTCATCACGGACGGTGTGGCTCCCATCGTGGACCACATTCAGGCCGCCGCTCATCAAGTTTCCACGTGCAATCCTTTTATGTAAACCCCTTCAAAGTTAATTCCACAATATGGACTATTCACAATTTCTAGGCATGCGCGAGGAACTGTCTCTCTTGGCAGTGATTCTCCTGACCTTCCTCATCGACCTCTTCGTGTCGAGCGAGAAGAAGGCCGAGAACTGCGGCAACGAATGCAGTCTTGAGGGCCGTCCCTGTGCGCGAATGATGTGGCTCACCCGTGTGCCCATCGTTCTGATGCTCGTACATACCGTGTTCAATCTCCTGCCCTACGGCGCAGCCAACGAAGCCACTTGGACTTCCCTCTTTGGCGGCATGTATCTCCACACGGAGATGATGACGCTCATCAAGAGTGTGCTCAACGTGGGTGCGCTCATCGTGATGGTTATGGCCACGCCCTACCTCATGCGCAAGGAGAACCACATCAAGGCTGGCGAGTTCCACTCCCTCCTGCTCTTCACCCTCTTGGGTATGTACTTCATGATTTCTGCGGGCCATTTCCTGATGTTCTTCATCGGCCTCGAACTCGCTTCCATCCCCATGGCCGCCCTCATCTCCTTCAACAAGGGATGCCAGAAGAGCGGTGAGGCGGGTGCTAAGTTCATTCTCCTCGCACTCTTCTCCAGCGGTCTGATGCTCTATGGTATCAGCCTGCTCTACGGTGCTTGCGGCACGCTCTATTTCGGCCAAATGGCCGCTGCCCTCTCCACGCCCAATCTCATCAGCATCTTGGGTCTTGTGCTCGTCATCTCGGGTCTGGGCTTCAAGATTTCGATGGTGCCCTTCCACCTCTGGACCGCCGACACCTACGAGGGTGCTCCCACTCCCGTGACGGCTTTCCTCAGCGTCCTCTCCAAGGGTGCTGCAGCCTTCACGCTGATGGTAATCCTCACGAAGGTGTTCTCCGTAGGTCCCTTCGTTGAATACTGGGACACCGCCCTGCAACTTCTCATCGTGCTGAGCATCACCGTGGCCAACCTCTTCGCCATCCGCCAGAACAACCTCAAGCGCTTCATGGCCTTCTCTGCCATCTCGCAGGCGGGCTATCTCGTGCTGGGCATCCTCGGTGGCACGGCCGAAGGCATGGAGGCCCTCGTGTTCTACCTCGCCGTCTATACCTTTGCCAACCTCGGTGCCTTCGCCATCATCCACGAAGTGGAGCACCACAGCGGCAAGGTGGGCATCAGCGACTACAACGGGCTCTACACCACGAATCCCTACATGGCGTTCTGCATGACTATCTGCCTCTTCTCCTTGGCAGGTATTCCTCCCTTCGCCGGATTCTTCTCGAAGTTCTTCATCTTCATGGCCGCCTTCAAGGCTGGTTTCGAGGTGACAGTCTTCATCGCCCTTGTCAACACGGTCATTTCGCTCTACTACTATCTGCTTATTGTCAAGGCTATGTACATCAACAAGAACGAGCAGCCCATTGCCCGCTTCAACGCCAACATCAGCAGCACCGTAGCGATTGTCCTCTGTGTTATCCTGACGATGTTCTTCGGCGTATTCAGCGCGCCCTTCAACTTCCTGAGTTATTTCGGTTTCGGAATCTAACGTCTATCAACAAAAAGGGGCTGTACCTCCTCGGTGCAGCCCCTTTTTTAGTTGTTATGGTCGCCTTCGCGACCTAGTTTCAACGGTCTCCTTCGGCTCCCTAGTTTCAAAGGTCGCTTCGCGACCTGGTTCCAACGGAAGCCTGCGGCTTCCTAGTTTCATCGCAGCCTTCGGCTGCTAGCTCAATAGTCAGAGGCGCGATGTATCATTGCACTATGGACTGCTAGGCTGCGGTGGAAGCCTTTACATGTTCAGCAGCGGCTTGACTTTCTAGTTTCAGGTCGCCTTAGACATTCGAGCTAGCAGCCGAAGGCTGCGATGAAACTAGGAAGCCGCAGGCTTCCGTTGAAACCAGGGGACGCAGTCCCCGACTGAAACCAGGTCGCGAAGCGACCGTTGAAACTAGGGCGCCGAAGGCGCCCGCAACCCCTCCCCTCATGCCAATCCAAGAACTCCAATCCCTAAACGACCCAGGCGCACAGGTCTTCGCCTCGCTCACCGAGGCTCAACTGCGCAACCGTCTCGACCCCGCGCAAGGCATCTTCATCGCCGAGAGTCCGAAGGTCATCCGCGTTGCGCTCAATGCGGGCCTCACCCCCCTTTCGCTCCTCTGCGAGCGCAAGCATCTGGCGGGCGATGCGGCCGACCTCATTGCCCGCTGCGGCGACATCCCCATTTATACGGGCAGCCGCGAACTGCTGGCTAGCCTGACGGGCTACACGCTCACCCGCGGCGTACTCTGTGCAATGCGCCGCCCGCAGCCCCGCAGCGTGGAAGACGTTTGCCGCGGTGCGCGCCGCGTGGTGGTCATTGACTCCGTGGTCGATACGACCAACATCGGTGCCATCTTCCGCAGTGCCGCAGCCCTCGGCATAGACGCCGTATTGCTCACGCCCACCTCCTGCGACCCCCTCAACCGCCGCGCCGTCCGCGTGTCCATGGGCTCCATATTCCTGCTGCCCTGGACCTACGTGGATAGCGACTTGCAGGAACTCCGCGCCCAAGGTTTCCGCACGGCTGCCATGGCCCTGACCGACCGCTCCATCCCGCTCGACGCCCCTATCCTGCGCAGCGAAGAACGACTGGCCATCATCATGGGCACCGAGGGCGACGGCCTCTCGGCCCAAGCCATCCAGTCGGCCGACTACGTGGTTCGCATCCCCATGTACCACGGCGTTGACAGCCTCAACGTGGCCGCCGCCTCGGCCGTGGCCTTTTGGGAACTCTGCAAGAAGTAAGAAACGGGCGAAATGCAGCGTGCGATACATCCATTTCCCGCGAGAACAAAAGCAGGAATTTTACCTGCAAGAAACTCCCTCGTAATATAATACATCGCAACCCCTCGCGTGTGCAAAACTCGTCTTTTAACATTTCATAGAATGTTGCGAAATGTTAAAGCGATTTGCATTTCGCGCGAAAATGTATTATCTTTGTACTAGCGAAGAGGAAAGAGCCCGAAACACGGGGTTCTTTCCTC
>SAMEA3663047__coassemble_375_pt1 | contig 16491 bp, 8 predicted proteins | sample SAMEA3663047__metabat2_low_PE_025 | metagenome-assembled genome bin SAMEA3663047 (sample SAMEA3663047) | pig gut metagenome | biome: pig gut; feature: pig-associated habitat; material: faeces | place: France | collected 2012
TGTTAAAAGACGAGTTTTGCACACCCGAGGGTTCGCGATGTGTTATATTACGAGGGCGCGGTCGCTGCGCGACCTTAGTTTCAACGGTTGCTTTGCAGCCTAGTTTCAACGGAAGCCTGCGGCTTCCTAGTTTCAGAGTTTCAACGCAGCCTGCGGCCGCTAGCTCGATAGTCGAAGTAAAGGAAAATCCGTTTTTCTTGAGATATTGGACAGCCTGTTATTTTAGGTAGGTTCTATAAATTAGTTTCAATGGAAGGTAGATTTTCTATTTAACTTGGATGCCTTTCCGACTCTCGCACCGTATCTTTTTGTTTTTCATTCGGTCACGTAGCCCGCTACGCTCCCTCACGACAAACAAAAATCTACGGCACGATAGCCGAAAACTCATCACAAGCTAATTTATAGAACCTACCTTTAATTTTTAATTGGGGCTCGCCCGAACCTGTCCTAACTCCTAACTATAACCATACCGCACCTTGCAAGGTGTGAGTAAGGAGTTTGTTTTCATTGAGGAACAACTCCTACCTTAAGGTGGGTTCTATAAATTAGTTTCAAAGGAATCTTATTTTATAAATTGACTTGGATGTCTTTACGCCTCTCGCACCGTATCTTTTTGTTTTTCATTCGGTCACGTAGCCCGCTACGCTCCCTCACGAAAAGCAAAAACCTACGGCACGATAGCCGCAAATACATCGCAAGCTAATTTATATAACCTACCTTAATTGTTTCCCTGTCGCAGCTGTTTCAGATAGGCATTTGGCGAGGTGCCTTGCGATTTGGTGAAATAGCGGTAGAAGGTGGAGACGGAATTGAATCCGCTCTCGCGCGCCAGGTCCTCCATGTTGATGCGCTCATTGCTCTCCGCCAGTTCTTGAATCCGTGCGCACGATGCCTTGATGCGGTACATATTGATGAAATCGCAGAAATTCGTTCGCTTCACTTCGTTCAGGAATTGCGATACGTACGTGCGGTTCGTGCCTAGGGCCATGCTGAGTTCGTTGAGCGTCAGTTGGGGATTGAGGTAGAGACGCTCGTTTTCCATCAGCGCATTGAGTTTTTCCTCCAACGGACCAGCGTAGGTCAATCGCAGTTGGAGATTCGCTTCCTTCGTCTCAACAGGTTCGGGGGCAGTTGCCTCCACGACAGGCGTTTCGGACACCACCTCCATCACCCGATGGTGGATGGCAATATAATAGATAATGACCCACAGCGTGACGAAGCAGGCGTTGTATAGAGCTTCGCCTCCCCATGTCGGTTCCTTAAATATGATGTCGTAGGAGAGATACATCAAGGTATAGGCGATTGCAGCAAAGACTACCCACCTGACGGATATATTTTCCGTGTAGGAATAATTGTCGGCTATATAGCGTGAATGACGAACGGCATAAACCAACACCATACCAAGAATAATCAGTGAAAGTAGTATTGTAAACCCTACAGAAATGTATACAACAATGTGCTCTGGATAAATGAGATAGACGAATATAAGAGACGCTTGATGCAACTCAAGAAGGATGACGACTTTCCATGAGATAGACTGAGGTTTGGTTGCTTCCAAGAAGAAACAGAAGGCCAGCGGAACGCACATGAGGTCAATCAAGACAATCATGTCGTCAATAAAACTTGACTTCGCGCCCCAGTCGAAAATCAGAACAGAATCTTTCAGAAAACAAAAGGTAAAGAATATGTTCAGCACGAAGTAGAGACGCATCATGCGGCTGCGCTTACGCTGCGTATAAAGCATGACGGAGCTCATAAAAAAGAAGCAGATGGCTATGCCGCGCATCATGTGCGCCAGGGCTTCGATGTAGTTCATGGGATGGGGTTTATAATAGTGGGGACGTAAATGGTTTGATTTCTGACAACGGATGTTGTGAGTTAGTACAGGATGGGGAATACCCCAATAGAAATCGAAATAACAGGCTGGACGATATCAACAGAAGAACTATTTCCGCTTGCTTCGACTATCGAGCTAGCAGCCGCAGGCTGCGTTGAAACTCTGAAACTAGGAAGCCGCAGGCTTCCGTTGGAACTAGGGAGCGAAGCGACCGTTGAAACTTGTTATATAGAATATCGCTATATAAGCACGTGCAAATGTACGGTTTTTGCGCAAATGTAACGCTGGCTTGGGCTCAAAAACCCTTCTCAAATCTACAAAAACCTTCTCAAATCATCAATTCGGCTTCCCAAAACGTCAAATATTCCCATTTTCAAAAAATCTTAGCCGCCGCTAAAACAAATATTTTGTCATACAACGATAGAATCCTTAACTTTGCGTCATCTTTTCAAGGGAACGGGCACCTCAGGACCCGTTTTCATGAAGATTCAACCCAACTCCAAACTACATAATAACCCCCTTCGTGGGAGGGATTGAGCCGGTGGCAAACAAGAACCCTCCCAATGGCAGCCAACGTAAAGATTCTGTGCGAGAATTGCCAACTATGGCTCTCAAAGTAACCCCCAAATGTTGAAATAGGGGGGGGTAAAACGGGAAATTCAGTTTGTTGCAACGTGCAAATATCTAGAAAATTCATACATTTGCACTAAATGAAAAGAGGTTAACTAGCAAGATGGGTGAAAAAACAAGCTTAGAAAATCACTTTGCACCTCCTGAATCAACAAAAAACTGTATGCAATATCGTAAGGAATTATGGACGCTCATAGTGCTTCTGCTCTCCAGTGTGAAAGCAGTGGCACAGACCGCTAGTTCCTTCGAACAGTTGCCCGAATACCCCTTCATCTTTATCAGCAACGACCGCAATGCCGCAGTTCCCGAAGTGAGCGATTCCCTCTTCAATGCTTGTGCACGCGGTATTCAGTTTACGGTCAATCGCACCGAATTGCGTGCAGGCGAATCCTTCATCCCTCTCTATCGCAACGAGGTTGTGCCCATCCTTCGCCAGAAGGGCCTCGTGCTGCGCAAGATTATAGTGCGCGGTGCAGCCTCGCCCGAAGGTCCGTACGACAACAACTGCCGCCTCGGTGCAGGGCGTACGAAACGTCTGGTGGACTTCGTCACCTCAGAGTTGGGCATGCCCTTCGACCCCTCGTCCATTGAAACGGGCAGCGTCTGCGAGGACTACGAATACCTGATTGTCCTGATGCGACAGGCGGGCGATGCCCAGACCGACATCGTTCAGCAAATCTGGGACGATTGCGGCGGTGATGAGCGTTGCTGCAAAGAGAAACTGAAGAAGCACGACAATGGCCGCACTTGGCGCCGCCTGCTCAAGCAATACTTCCCCACGCTGCGCCAAGCCCGCGTGATGATGTGGTTCGGCCGAATGCCCGAGGAGGTGGAACTGATGAATCTCGACAAAGTCTTTGTCAGCACCATCAAAGAGCCCGATGCGCTCCAGCCCGACCTGAACCAGCACCTGCCCCTCCTTCCGCTCACGCCTTGGAGCGGTGTAGTAGAAGAGGAGGCCAGCCGCCTGCCGCTCATTGCCCTGCGCACCAACCTCCTGCATGACTTTTTCTATCTGCCCAAGTTTGGTTTCGCGCCTTCCGTCAATCTGCAATTAGAATTTTTCCCCCGACGCGGCCACCTTACCTATAATATAGGTGTAAGTGTGAGCAACCACCGTCATTGGTCCACGCACAAATTCTTTCAGGTGCGCGATGTGCAGTTGGAGTTGCGCCGCTACTTCAAGAAAGGCCATCCCTACCGCGGTGCCTACCTCGGTGCCTACGCCCACGGCTTTGTCTATGGTATCGGTTTTGGTGCGAACTCGGGATGGGAGGGCGAGGGCCTTGGTGCGGGATTCTCGGGCGGTTATACCCTGCCGCTTATCAAGAACGGCCACTTCCGCCTTGAGCTGATGGGAGCAGTAGGTTTTCTGGCCACGCGCTACGACCCCTACGTGTGGGGTAACCCCATCACGGGCGACATTGACGGCAAATACTATTACGACTATCACGGCACGGCCAGCAAGTTCAAGAAGCGCAACCACGTATTCACCTGGCTGGGCCCGACCAACCTCGGTATCTCCCTCACCTACGACATTGTTTATCGTAAAAAGCAGAAAGGAGGAGGCAGATGACGCATAGCAAACATAACCCCGTCCGCCTGTTGGGCCGGATGTCCAGAGCCGTACGCGCTGCCGTGAGTCGCGGCATCCTTCTCCTCAGTCTGCTCCTCGTGGGTTGCATCGAACCGCCCCTGCACCTGCCAGCCGACGATGTGCTGGTGGATATGCCCATCGTGGTGACAGACTTGGAAATCGTTTGGAATGTCGACGTCGACTGGCAGACCGACTGGCACTACGGCTGGGACGAGATGGATGAAGAGCTCTTTGGTCCAATCGCCTATCCCGATCCAACCAACTACGAAGTGCGCCGCTACTTCCTCGGCGAAGCTCCCGGAATGCCCCACACCCGCTCAGGCATGGACGGCTTCACCATCTTCGGAAAGCATTTCCGCCGCACCTATATGTTCGGTTATTACGATTTGCTCTTCTGGAGCAATATTGACTCGCCCACCATGTCGCAGGTGCTTCAGATTGACGAGAGCGACATCAACGAAGTCACCGCCACGACCACCGTCACCCGCGGATTGCTGCGCGACAGCGACCCATCGGCCGTCACAGGCTTGTTCAATCAGCCCGAAATTTTCTATTCCGCCTATGAGCGCGATGTATATATATCGCGCAACAAGGAAGACTACGACTATTTCGATGAAGAGGAAGGCGTATGGGTGAAGCAAATCAAAACCGAACTGACCCCCCTCGTATATATCTACCTCGTTCAGGTGATTCTCCACAACAACGATGGGCGTATCACGGGTATCACGGGCGATGCCGCCATCTCGGCCTTTGCCAGCGGCACGAGTGTTAACACGGGACATACCAACAACCATCCCTGCATGGTGTATTTCCCCACACGCTTGAAGAAGAACTGCACTATTGAAGGTGAGCAAGTGGACATCATCGGTGGCAAGCTGACCACCTTCGGTCTCTGCGATATGGAAGGCTGGCGTCCCAACAGCCGCGCCGAATATATAGGTAGTCGTACGGACTTGGACAACTATGCCTACTTCACCCTGAAGTTCAACAACGGCAAAGAGAAAACCATCCGCGCCCTCATCACCGACCAATGCCGCGCCCAATCCCACGGTGGCATCCTCACTATCCACATCAATTGCCTGGATATCTCCGTCCCCGGTGACGACAGCGAAACGAAAGGCGACCTCTTCGTTCCCACCATCGACGACTACGAGAATGTGGATTATGATATTCCTATGTAGGGTGGGGGGGGAAGGAAGCCTTCGGTTTCCTAGTTACGATGGTCGCTTCGCTCGCTAGTTTCAGCGCGACCTGCGGCTGCTAGCTCGCTAGTCTAGGCGGTGTTGTGTTCCTCAGCACCAGCCAGAGAAATGATTGGAAAACTAAATCCTAAATGCGAAATATCACGCCCTCCCTTTAATTATATATATGTATTAAAATTTATCAACTATTTATTAACTATTTATTAACCAATTAATTATCAAGCATGAAGAAGTTTTTTTACTTAGCAGTTGGTGTAGCCTTGATGGCCAGCTGTTCGAGTGATTTCGACCTCTCGGAAGGCGGTGGTAATGCTGGTGGAAGTGATGTCATCGGTTTCCAGATGCGCACGGGCAACACCAGCAGAGCTACTACCGGACTGCAGAGTGCGGGTCACTACAACTTCGGCGTCTTTGGCTACAAGAAAAATGATAAGGTGAATCCTATCATGGCCGACTACCTTGTAGGTTATCTCGACGCAAAGGGTTACCACCCCGAAACGGGTTCCACCGTAGGCGACCAGCCTGGTGTAGCTGATGGCACGTCCTACTGGATGTACGAGAAGATGGGTTACGGCCAGTTCAATGGTACCTATGCCGGCGAGACTGTCAACCCCAACACTCCCTACGCATCCAACAACGAGGGCCAGTACCTCCGTTATTGGGATAAGAGCGCAGACCATACCTGCTTCTATGCCTACGCTCCTTATGTAAATACGGGAGCTACGGGCAAGACCGTTACCTATGTAGACGGCACGCCCAAGGGCTCAAGCCATGATACCTATGTGCTGACCATCCCCAATGGTACTATCGAGCATGGCTTTGATGATCCCTCTACCTACGAGTTCATGTATGCTTCTGCCAAGGTATTGGTGGGCGACTATGGACATGACGTATCGCTCAAGTTCAACCGCCTCAATGCCAAGGTGAACATTAAGTTCTGGGAAGACATTGAAGGTTACTCTGTCCGCCTGATTGACCTCACAGCTGATTATGGTGTGGCTGCTACTCCTTCTATTAAGGATGGTACGTCAAATAAATATGGCTACAAACTGGGTAAGATTTATACCGAGAATGGTGCCAAGATTCAGTTTAACGAGCATGCAGCGTTCCAGAGCATGAAGCAGTATGAGGGTGTTACCACTTCAGCACCTCTTAACTTCAAGACTCCTACGGCATCCCTTATCGGTGAGAACCGCGTACTGGCCACTCCCTCTCCCTCTACCTACTATGCTATTCCTAAGGGTAGCGATGCAGAAGTGTTGGCTAATGGAGCTATCAATTATACCACTACTGGTACGCTCGATGCTTTGCTTAAAGAAACAGGTTTGACCTTCCACGTAAGCTACGAGCTTATCTCCACGACGGGTGAGAAGATTACGGTGACCGATGCAACGGTTCACGTTCCCAAGGATTACTGTAACTGGGTAGCCAACAAGCACTACACCTATATCTTCCGCATCACGAAGAATAGCAATGGTAGCACAGGTACTACGACTCCGAAACCTGAAGATCCTGAAGTACCTACGGTTAATGCCCTCTATCCTATCGTCTTCGACAACTGTGTAGTTGAGGATTGGACTACCGAGGATTCTGAATGGGATATTACTGAAGGCAATACGTCTATTCCTTACCACAACATTACGCTGAGTGCTTACTCTGTAAAGGCTGGTACTGATATCACAATTACTGATATCACGGATAGCGATCGTCAGAATGGTCATAGCGTTGATTACTCAAAGATTACTGTAACCAAGAAGGGTAATACAACTCCGCTGCCAGTATATACTGCCGCTACTAAGACGATTGCAACTGGTACGCTTGCAGCAGGTGTTTACACTGTAACTTACACTTGTCCTAACTATCCCGATCCTGCTACTCAACCCGATCCCAACTATGCAAATCAAAACCATCCTAAGAGCTGGTCTGTTGACTTTGTAGTAGGTAATACTTATACGCTTTCTACGGCAGATAACCTCACCGAAGTTGGTCTTGGCGGTAAGTTGCCTGTGACTGTGCAGAAGGATGGCACAACATTCCAAGCAGACGCCGACCATCTCTACATCGAATATCCGAAGCATGTGGATGGCTCGAAGGTGAAGGTGAAGAAGGTGACGGTGAGCGGAGTCGCTACCAACCTGATTGAGGTAGCAGCTGACGCAACTCCTGGTACCTACAACCTCTGCTTCAAGACGGAATACGCTACTGATGGAGGCAATGTAATTCAGGTAACTGTAGCCAAGACTCCGATTGTAGTGAAGGATTACCAGCACACACTCAGCACTTACCTTGTGAAGCTCGGTGCTAGTCCTGTTGATATCAAAGTTAATACTCCTACGCTTGGTACTAATGTAACAGAACAATTGAACGTATCTAGTACAATGGGTACAACGGGTGTCAATATCACAGGCAAAACCATTAAGGTATATAATACCGCAGCAGAGGGTATTTACACTGTAACCTACACTGTTAATAAGGGCCGTCTTTCAAAGGTTATCGAGACCACTACCTTCAAGGTTGAGAATACGTACGATGTAACTCTCTCGAAGAATTATATCCGTCGTGACTTAAACCGTGCAAATGATGCAGATTATGGTACCGACTTCATTACGGTAAGTCTCTTCAAGAATGGTAAGGCAAATAACAATGCACCCACTGGCTTGACCATCACTAAGGAAGATGGCACTGACGTTACTTCTAGCTGCAAGTTCGTGGAAGCAAGTAACAACACTTGTAAGCTCCAAGTTAGCAAAACCGTGACCAACGGTACCTACTATGTAGTTTACACAGGCCAGACTGGTAAGGTCGTTAAGGCTCAGTTCACCGTTCAGAACTAATCAATCCTAAATGTACAACCGTACAGAAATATCCAATGCACTGATGCTTGCCGGGGTCCGCGTGGCCCTGGCAGCACTCAGTGTGTTGTTTTTCTTTTCCTGCTCCAGCAAGGATGTGCTGGAAGAGATAGAAGATATCAATACGGATAGTACAGACCCTATGCGCTTCTCCTGTCAAATGGACCAGGGCACACAGCAACAACGTGCCACAAGCACACTCCTAACCACAGACTTTCTGGTCAACACCTACAAGGCTTACGCCACGAGCAAACAACAAACCGTAATGCCCAACTATCATGTGGAGTACTACACCCGCGGCAACGCTTGGAGCGGTACGCTGCAACATTTCTGGGACTACACCACCATCGAGGGGCAGTACGAAAAGTTTTGGGACTACAGCAACTTCCCCTATCGCTTTCACGCCGTAGCACCCTACACCAACAACCAAGCCCGCGTCAAGATGGATGACCACAACCTCTCCATCCACGCACCCTATTACTACCAAACCTGCCTAAACGGAACGGTGCAAACCCGCAAGGCCGACTGCACCCTTACCACCGAAGAGGCAGAACCCTACATCGCCGCACAAGTACACCGCGGCACCGATGGCAAAGACACAGACCTCCTAGCCATTGACCCTGCAAAAGCAAACGTCAACAATACAACCACTACGCGACACCGCGAAGTGTGGATGCCCTTCCACCACCTCAACTCGAAAATCCGGTTTGCAGTATATGCCCTCCACCCTTGGGCCACTGAGAACCTCCTCTATATAAAAGACCTCACCGTCAGGGTGACCTCCGACAACTTCGTCACCGCCGCCACGGGTTACGAAGCCTCCTGCGGCGGCACAGGCACTAACGACGACCCCTATACCAGTTGGCGCGACCTGAGTGCCTACTCGGGTTTCACAGGTATCACCCGCCAGCCCGCCCTCTCCCTGCCCACGCTCTTCACCTTCGAAGGTGGCAGAAACGTAGCGGGCAACGACCTGCGCCTGGCGCAAACCCAAAAGACGGCCTTCTTCCTCCAGTGCACCGAAGGTATAATGCAGTTGCCCCAGACCAACGTCACGATGACCGTTTCCTTCAAGGTCTATGACCAAAACGACCAGGTATATCTCACCTTCACGGACGTGCCCATAGAAATAGAAATCGATGGCACCTACCATCCCTACCACACCTGGCAGTCCGGCTACATTTATACCTACTACCTCATCCTAGGAGGCATAGGCGACAAACTAGAACTCTCGTTCACCTGCACCCTCACACCTTGGGAGTATGTCAATGGTAGTTTGAGCACGGACCTGGAACACTAAAACAAAGCAACTATATCTAACGAATAAAACAACAACACTATATGAAAAAGTATTTTTTCCATGTGGCAATGGCTACCACATTGCTCGCCTCCGCAAGTTGTAGCAGTGACGTGATGGAGGAGCTTATCCCTACCAACCAAAAAAGTTTGATAGAATTTTCGATGAGCGAAGGTATCCAGTCGGGTCCTGCTCAGCGTGCCGTGACGGCAGGTGCTTTCCCCGAGGGTTCAAATATCATCATGCACATTCGTTCCAACCAAGATGGTGGTACTACAAATGTAAGACGCAACAAGGCCCTTGCTGTGGCGAATGTACACAATGACCATTCTGACCTGACCTTCGAGCTTGGCCAGCAGAGATATTGGGACGATGCCTTTGGTCGTTCTGCACATCTTTCTGTTTACGCTGTAGCTGTGCCTGGTACAGGAAATACTCATAATACGAAACTGCAAGATGCGCTGTCAGGAGGAGTGGTGGAGAATGTCTGGACGAGTTGTAATGATGCTGATGAGATAACAACAACTTGGACAGTAACTACTGACAAGCAGACAGAGGATATTCTCAAGAACGAAGACCTCGTTTATAGCAACAATATCCAAGCAGGAGGTACGGATGGTCGTACTTGGTATGACTGGGAACACGCCACATGGAAGCCTGCTGCTCATACAGGAGTAGAAGGGCAGCATGGTAATGGTTGTTTGCGATTCTTGAATGAAACGGCAGATCCTAGCAGCCGTGGATATTTCGATAAAGGCCACTTGAAATTTACTCATGCCCTGAGCCGTATCACTATTACATTAGTAGAGGGCACAGGCTTTAATAATTCATCTGATGCCGACTTCCAGTTTACACATACGAAGGTGGCTGCGGGTTCCAATATTAAATTGGAAGGTATGAATACCTCTGGCAAACTGAATATGAAGACAGGCGTATGGGATATACTACCTTGTCAAGATATAAAGGTAATGAGTGGCTCAACGACTGCTGCCGCTGGTGATTATAAGGCTCAGATGTTGCCCGACTATGTGATAAATAAGGATGGTGCTCAAAATGTCATGTCGTTTGAGATAGATGATAATATTTATTACGTCACGCAGGGTGATCTGTTCCAAGCATTGGCTTCTGTGGAGGCCAATAAGAACGCAGAGTTTGGTTATACCGAAACAGGATATACCATGATGCAGGGTATCAACTACCACTTTACCATCACGGTCAATAAAAAACAAATTGACAATATTACTGCCACCGTCTTGGAATGGAATACTGTTACGGCAGGAAACTTCCCCTTGGACAATTCGCATGTAGAGTTTTCCTTGAAAGATGTGACAGGTACAGCTTGCAACGATATTAAGTTCTTCCGCAAGGCAGAGGATTTGGGCACTATCTACACTGATAATTCTTATACGGCTGACGATTTCTCAGGACAATATGAAGGCCCTGCAGCTCTCACTGAAACCGATGCTGTTACGCATACCTACAAGACAGATGCATGGTATTACGAAAACAACAAAACGGCCTACCATTTCCGTACGCTGAATACTAAGGCCAATGATGCATTGGCTGGCGACCAGGCTACTTTCTCTCTTACGCACGGCCCAAAGACGGATGCGTATGACTACCATTGGGGTGCACCTATGAAGCATGATGCCAATCTGTCTTATAACCCAACGGCAAATGAAGGCTTCAAAGCTAATATACATAAAGGTATTACCTCAACAACTTCACCGCTGAAGATTACGGAGTTCCACATGCTAAGCTGGGTGGATGTCATTTTGAAGACTTCCTCTGATGGTTCTAAGGTCAATCTGAAGAATGCCACTGTCACTGTCAATCGTATTAAATCCCAAGCGACAGTAGATATGGGTACAGGATATATTGCTCCTACAGGTGGTTTAACTTCTCAAACGATGACTGCCCCCTCGTTTGACGGATGGGCAGGCACCGAAACTGTAACGGGAGCTTACTCTTGGCAGTTCATACCTCAGACTTTGGTGAGAGCAATGGGAGCGGATGTGAATCCCTCTTATTCATCTGCGGCTGAGAACGACTATGTTGGTATCACTATCAGAACCATCGATAACAACGAATACTACATTGTTAAGAGACTCACTGATATCAAAGTAACGGCTGTTGAAGACAATAGAGACCATACGGTAGGAAGCTATATCCAACGTTGGTATCCTGGCCACCACTACGTGTATTCCATTACGATAACCAAGAAGGGTATTACCGATATTACGGCTACGCTCTTAAATTGGAATAAGGTAGAGGCTGGTGATATTGACATTGACCTTGAAGACTAACCACTCGCAGTATTTTGTTTTCAACAAGCAGACAACAAAGAATTATGCAAACCCCTTTCAGAAATATTCTGTTCCTTATTATAATGGCGTTGTCATTGCAGGCCCCCGTGGCTTGCAGTGATGATGCTGTTGTATCAGGTGGATATGATGAAGGTAAGACATCGATTGAGTTGTCGGTCGGTGGGGTAGGCGAGGTGAATGCTTCGCGGGCTCGTGCTATTACCAAAGACCCTAACGAGGTGGCAAAGCGAGGGATAATACCTGCGGGAACCGCCCTCTATATGGTCATGGAGAGCCAGGACGCAGGAGCAAACAAACTCTATTCTGTGACTAAGGGTGTGACAGGCACTGCCGATGCAGAGAAATTCAGTCCGATAAGTTTCAGCGAGGAAGGTTGCACCCGCTATTGGGACGACTGCTATGCTCGCAACGCACAGCTCACTATCTATGCAGCCTGCTCACCAGGAAGCAGCAAGGTGATAGAGATTGGCGGCAAAAGCGTTTACCCTTGGACCAGTATGCCTACGACAGAGGCTTGGTCGAATACAACTATTTCGCCCACTATCGCAAATTGGACCGTGTCGGAAAATCAGACAACAGAGACCTTGCGCGACGAGGACCTTTGCTATAGCAATAATATCTCGAAGTACACCCTAGAATCTACCGACTACGACGAGCGTCTGAAGTTTGACAGCGGAACGCGCAAGTTCGACCAAGGCAACCTCTGCTTCTACCACGCCCTCTCGTGGATAACCTTCGAGATTATCCGCGATGAGGAAAGTTTTACGGAGGCAGAGTTCCAGTTTGCCACAGGCACCAATATCAAGCTGACCAATTTCTTTACGAAGAACACCGAGTTTGATATTCCCACGGGAGAGTTCACAGGCGCTTACTCTTCGCAGACCATCCAGACGATGGCACAGCGCGCAACGGCCACAACGGGCAGCGCCTTTACCCTTGATGCACTGGTGATGCCGACCACCGATATGAGCAGTCCGACCAAAGGCGATATCCATCTGATCATTGCCAACAACGAGTACAACCTTTCGAAGAAGGAACTGTTGGACAAGATTCAAGAGTCGGACAAGACCAACCACCTGATTGAAGAAAAGAAACTCAAGCCCGGTGTCCACTATGTCTTCAAATTACGTATAGGCAAGACCAAGATAAAGGAAATCACCGCCACGATATTGGACTGGGAAACTGTCACTGCCACCGAGCACACCCCCAGCAATGCTAAGGTAACCCTGAGTCTGGAAGATCGAACGGGAACAAAGGAGAATGCTTACATCTATCGCGCTGCCGAGACAACTGCCAATATCACAGGCGACATCCTTTCCGAAGGTAAGGGTTATGTGTGGGCTACAGGTTACGAAGGACCAAATGCCTATACAGCTTCTGGTAATACCCTCAATTCAACTTGGTACTGGCCCGACAACAAAACCTTCTACCATTTCCGCGCCATCGTGCCGCAGTCTGCCCCTGCCCTTACCACTGTTGACGGCAACGACTGCGTAGCCCTGGCCTCGGGAGATACTTATACGGACGTGTGCTGGGGAGCCCCCTTCCCAGAGATGGAGCCTGGCAATCCTTCTTCCAATACCACCAAGTTCGTGTACAGCCTGACCAATGGTTTTGCAGGAACAGACGGCCACCAGATTCACTATGCCATCGGTGCCACCGAAAGCCCGTTGAAACTCCTCCTCTTCCACATGATGAGCGATGTAACCATCAACATCAGAAGTGTAGGGGGCGAAGCCAAGGTGGACTTGGGCAATGGAACAAGCACCACGACCAAGATAGAACTCAAGAATATCTATACCAAGGGCCGCGTACAGTTGGGCAATGGTCTCGTCTTGGGTACTGGCACGCAGACGGGCACGCACCCCTTCCCATTGAAAGGCTTGAAAGACGGCACCACCCTGACGTGGTCCAACTATGGAGCTATCCCGCAACCCCTCGCAGGCGTTGTGCTGGAGATAACCACCCCTGACCACAACCATTATCTTATAGATTTGGCCAGCGTTAAGGCGTCAGCAAGTAATATCTCTTCAAAGAATGTGCAGAATCCCTATGCCATCGTAGATGGAAAATGCACCATCAATCGTTGGTATCCCGATTATAAATATACTTATTCGTTCACGCTTTCTAAGAAAGGCGTGGCAGGCATCACCTGTACCATTTTAGAATGGGAAGAAGTAACAGCCGACGACGAAGTAATTCAAATCAAATAATCCATGCGACCCACACCATATATATATATAATAGGTCTCCTCAGTTTGCTGGCCGCAGCCTGTAGCGATGATATCCAGCCCACCTATACCGTAGGTGCGGAGCACAATGCCATTACTTTGCGCGCGGCCATCGGTTCGGGCGAGGACGAGGTGGCTTCTCGCGCCCCAGACCCTTCGCATGCGAATCATGTTGCGTTCAATTCTGGTTTGTTGCACCTGCGTGTGGATGGTGTATGGAAGGGGCATGAGCCCGAGAAAGTTCACAAAGAGACCTTTGGAACGGTAGGCTATGAATACGAAGGTAACATATTAAAGCCGCATAATCCGCTCACCCTTTCTCCATCCATTTTCTGGGACGACTTTGGTACGGCCGACCCTGCCAATATGACTCCTGTTGTAGGCAATGGACGTGATAAAGGACTGAGAATATTTGGTGTCACGGTGGATGGCTATGCGGATCATTCGCAGTCCCCACCCGTTTTCAATATTCTGCCCAATGGTGAGGATGCAAACCAAGGAAACAACCTTATGAGTTTTTCGTATTGGACCATCATCCCATGGACGCTGCCATTAAATCAAGAAGGCGGAACAACCAACTTCGACCTGCTCACCTCGAACAATATTCAAGAGGGAAAGGATGGAACGCTGAAGTTTGATGAGTGGAAAGCAAATGCTGCCAACATCAGCGACCTGCTGGTCTTCACCCATGCCATGAGCAAGGTCTCTGTAAAACTCACGGCTGACGAAGGTTTTGATGGCTATGATTATGAGACAAATGATAACACAAGTGCAAAATTCCATGACCCTCCCAAGGTAACCCTGCTAAACTATTATTATAAGGGTAACGTGAATGTGGAGGCAAAAGTTTCTACGCCAATAACATCTAATCAGGGCGATATTATAACTCACCCTTACATTGGTGGTGTGGGAACTCATCATTTTGCCCATTCCTATGCCCTCGTCTTCCCTGGCAACTCCTTTGCTGACGATGTCAACGTAGTGCGCATTGATGCTGATGGCAATATCTACTATATCACGGCGGAGAAGATGAATGCTGCTATGAAGCTTGCGCAGGGCGGAAGTACAACCTACCTGCAAGGCAAGCACTACATCTTCAACGTCACGGTCAAGAAGACTGCGATAGATGTCACTGCTACAATCAAAGATTGGGACGAGGTGGAGGCAGCCAACGAAACGCCCATCATCAATTTCTCGGAATGCTATGGCCACACGGGAAACGCCCTGACCACGCCCTTCAGCCTTTATCGTAGCACAACGATTGATGGCACGTACACGGACCCAAGCGACCAAGCCGTGGTGACTTACGACAACGGGACGTCCAAATACACGATGTCCCCGCAACTCTACTGGCCCAACCATCAGACACACTATTTCTTCCGCGGTATCTGGCCCGAAGTGGGAAGCACTGATGGACCAGCGGCAGACAAGATAACGGGTGGCAATAGTATTGAAGTGGGAAATGCTCCTTACACTGCCAACAAATACCCATCCGACCTCATGATAGGACGGCCGCGAAAGTCTCCAGGTGGAGATCCTGATGAAACTTGTAAGAATCCTGCCCACCAGAGGGGGGATGGCTCTTATCCCGAAGGTATCTGTGCCACCGATTCAAAGGACGAAAGCAGCGGCCTTATCCGCATGAACTTCCAGTATGCTATGTCGCAAGTGATTGTGAAACTAACCACAAGCGATGGTCAAGCCAATGCGCTGACTATTAACAAACATACAAAGGTGGAAATTGTTGGTGGCTATAGCGAAGGAAAAATACATTTGGGTACTGGGGCTTCCGACTTTACGGGTATAACCGTGACGCCCTATCCAATGACCAATGATAATGGGATAGATAATCCTGTAGAAGGAAATGATTATGCCAACTATCGCAACACCATCATCCCGCAAGCACTGACCAATGCCTCGGGCGATTTGAAGTTCCGCATAACCATCAGTGCGAATGGCTCAGCCACAGATGCCTATGAGACCGTGCTCGGTATCAAGGAAATTATGGTGAAGGAAGGCGATGCTCCGAAGAAGTATATCACCGCTTGGGCACCAGGCAAACGATATATCTACAATCTCCATATCACCAAGACTGGCATCAGCGTCACAGCCACTGTCACCGATTGGAAGACTGTAGATGCCTCCGAGGATATTTGGATGTAGTGCCCCCTCCTTCTTGAAAGCCCGAAGATATGAACAGCCAGCAGATTCCCATCGGAACAGTCAGCGTAAGCAGAGGTCTGCGCCTCACCATGACCGAACAAGGGTGGCGCGCAGAAACGCAACACCGCAAACTGCGACGTCTGAATGGTTGGGATTACCACAGGCCCTGCACCTATCTCATCACGATAGGCTGCCAGCGCCACCAGACACCGCCTCGGCCCATTGGCATTCCCGATGACGACCGCTCGGTGCAGCCCCTCCCTGCCGAATGGCGATACCCCGAATGGCTGCTCCGCGCCTACAGCAAGGCGGGCCGCCCGCACCTCTTTGGGGAGGTGGCTGGGCGCGCCGGTGC
>SAMEA3663047__coassemble_380_pt1 | contig 16298 bp, 12 predicted proteins | sample SAMEA3663047__metabat2_low_PE_025 | metagenome-assembled genome bin SAMEA3663047 (sample SAMEA3663047) | pig gut metagenome | biome: pig gut; feature: pig-associated habitat; material: faeces | place: France | collected 2012
TTCTAAATGCTTTTGCGGATTTTCTAAATGCTTTTGCGGAAATTTTCTTGGCTTTATCGGTGCGCGGATTGACGATGTAGAGATTTTTTCGCGGCCGAAAATATAAAAGATATTAAAAGTTTTCGCGCGAAAAAAATTGGATTTAAGGTAGGTTCTATAAATGATAGTGCAACCGAGATAACCTTCCACAATAAATCTAGATGCCATATCCACGCGATTCGCTGCAGAGCCCCAAATTATAGAACCTTCCAATATATAATAAGGAGTAGGACAATGATAAGGGCAAGAGAGGAGTTTGCGAAAAATCCTCATTGTAACAGAAAATATATCTACAAAAATTTGTTGCTAGTTGGGAAATGACTATCTTTGCTGCGAAGTATGGTTATCAAAATTGGCAGTTTTGTCCACCGCGATAGCCCATTTCTCGGATAATTGTCTAACATCTAATAACTTAAATCCTTAAACTAAAAACTTAAACAACAATGGCAACTACAAATGCTACTGCACCCAAAGGTGGTGCTCCTAAAGGTTTCACCGGTATCAAGTCCGGTTTTGCTGTGATTATCGCTTGTGCCGTAGTGGCAGTATGTATCTACCTCTTCGGCTTTGGTCACGTTTCCAACTTCAAGGGTGGTGACTCTGCAGGTATCATGTTTGCAATTCAGGCTGGTCCCGAGGTTACTCTCAAGCCCGACGGACTTGTAGGTACAGTTTACGAAGGTGGTTTCGTGGTACCTATCATCTGGACGCTGTTCTTCTCCGTTCTCGCTCTCTCCATTGAGCGTTTCTTCGCTATCCGCACCGCTTACGGTAAGGGTACGCTCGCTAAGTTCGTTGCCGACATCAAGGCAGCTCTCACCACTGGCGACCTCAACAAGGCTCAGGCCATCTGCGACAAGCAGCGCGGTTCCGTTGCTAACGTAGTAGGCGCTACGCTGAAGAAGTATCGCGAAATGGAAGCCAACACCGTTCTGACGAAGGAACAGAAGATTCTCGCCATCCAGAAGGAACTGGAAGAGGCTACCGCCCTCGAAATGCCTATGATGCAGGAGAACCTCCCCATCATCGGTACTATCGTTACCCTCGGTACGCTGACTGGTCTGTTCGGTACGGTGCTCGGTATGATCAAGTCGTTCTCCGCTATGTCTGCTGGCGATGGTGGTGCTGACTCCTCCGCACTTGCAACTGGTATCTCCGAGGCACTTGTAAATACGGCTTCTGGTATCGCTACTGGTGCACTCGCCGTTATCAGCTACAACTACTACACTAACAAGATTGACCGTCTGACCTTCAGCCTCGACGAAGTAGGATTCTCCATCGTACAGACCTTCTCTGCAACCCACTAATCATAATCAAGGTAAATAAGAAATGGGACGTTTTAAAGTTACAAAACAAGACACGTTCATCGACATGACGCCGATGAGCGACGTCATGGTCCTGCTGCTTACCTTCTTTATGCTTACGGCTACATTCGTCAAGGAAGAACCCGTTAAGGTGAACACACCTGGTTCCGTTTCAGAAATCAAGATTCCTGAAAACAACCTCCTGACGATATTCGTTGAACAAAACGGTAAGGTCTTCATGTCTATGGACTCTCCCAGCAACATGAAGAAACTCGTGGATGTGATGGTCGAAAACGGCGCATTCCAAATGAGCGATGCCGAAAAAGCTCAGTTCGCTCAGGTGCCCATGTTTGGTACGCCCATCAGCACCGTACCCGGTTGGCTCAAGGCAGATGACAAGAACGGCATCCTGACCTCCGACCCCAAAGCCGGTATTCCCTGCGACAGTATCAACGATGAATTGGCCGTTTGGGTACAAGCAGCCCGCAAAGCTCTTGGAGAAGGTGACGCCATGCGCATCGCCATCAAGGCTGACCAAAAGACATCGTATAAGGTAATCAAGAATGTGATGAACTCGCTCCGCCGCATCGATGAGAACAGATACAACCTGCTCACATCGCTCAAGGGCGTTGACAAATAATATTGAATGTTATGGCAAAGAAAGGTGGCAGTAAACAAAAGAAAATGAATGCCCGCGTGGACTTCACGCCGATGGTCGACATGATCATGTTGCTCGTAACGTTCTTTATGCTCTGTACAACTCTTCTCAAGCCCCAGACCATGGAAATCACCATGCCTTCGGACAAGGAAGACCTGCAGGACGAACAACGCAACCAGGCAAAGGCCAGCGAAGCTATCACGATTCTCATTGGCGAGGACAACACCCTCTACTACTTTGAAGGTACGCCCGAAAATGCTAAGCTTGTGAAAACTACATACGGCAAAAACGGCATCCGTGCCGAGCTCATGAAGAAGAACGCAAAGGCTCAGCAAAAGGTGGCCGAACTCGACAAGAAGTATGAGACCATCGAAGTCAATGAGAAGACCAAGGAAGATTATAAGAAAGCCCTCTCTGAAATCAAGAACGGCAAAGGTACTCCTACAGTTGTCATCAAGGCTTCTGACAAGGCTACTTATAAGAACGTGATTGACGTACTCGATGAAATGCAAATTTGCACCATCGGTAAATATGTGATTGACAACTTTACGGATGCAGACCAGGCAATGATTGACAACCTCGGCAAGTAATCCGCGCAGTAATAACCTAAGTAAAGTATAAAAGAATATGTCTAAAGTCGATTTAATATCGCGCCAATGGTGTGATATCGTGTTCGAGGGACGTAACAAGGAATACGGAGCTTATCGTCTGCGCGCTCATGCCGGTGTCCGTAACTTGAAAGCCCTCATCACCCTCCTCATCGTTATCGCTATCGTTGGCGTACTCATCGCTGTAAAGACGGTAGTCTCCAACGCTATGGAATCCAAGAACCTCGACAAGAATACGGGTACCACACTCGCACAACTTGAAGAGAAGCAGGAGGAAAAGAAAGAGGAAAAGAAGGAAATCAAAATTGAATACGAACAGCCCCAGCAGGAGAAAGTCGCTGTCAAGGCTTCTATCCAGTTTACCGTTCCCAAAATCGTAGAAGACGCCGCCTTCGAAGAAACCAAGGAACTCAAGAGCCAGGAAGAAGTAACCAAGAGCACAATCTCCATCGCCGCAGCCGACTACGAAGGTGACGCAGGTGGCGGTATCAACATTGACGACCTGAAAGAGAACCAGAAGGCTGGTGGTACCGAAGTGGCTGCTCCTCCCAAAGAGGAAGAAGTCGTTGACAACGCCGTTGTCGAAGTACCCGCAACCTTCCCTGGTGGTGAAAGTGCCCTCCTCGCATACGTAGCCAAGAACCTCAAGTACCCCGCTATCGCTCTCGAGCAAGAACTTCAAGGTGTCGTAGTCCTCAAGTTCGAAGTGGGAAAGGATGGTTCCGTAAGCCGTATCAAGATTGTCAAGGGTCTCTCTTCTGAGTGCGACAAGGCAGCCGCCGACGTTGTGAAGAAACTTCCGCGCTTCAGCCCCGCCAAGCAGCAAGGTCACCCCGTTCCCGTATGGTTCACATTGCCTATCCGCTTCCAGATTCAGTAAGCGAAAAGGCAGAGTACATAAGTCCTACAACGCAGGGGCCGCATCGTTGGATGCGGCCTCTGTTTTTTTTAGAATGCGGCCTATTTTTTCTAGAATGCGGCCCCAACTCTTTTATGCGCCCAAAATTCAGCGAGAAATTTGGTCCATCTACCTGATAATACTAAATTTGCCTGCAAAGCACTCCATTCGACATTGGCCAAGATGCTCCATATTTTGCGAAAAGGCCAACAGCCTTCCTCACGAAAGACTACAAATCCTAAACCTTATATTCGTATGAAGAAAACATTACTCTCCCTGCTCGCGCTCCTCGTGTGCGGCCTCACGGCTTCAGCACTCAGCGCGAAGAACGTCTGGATGAGCCCATCCTATGACGAAGAACCCTCTTCCGAAACCGCAGTCCTGACGCTCGTTTCCTCCAACCCCGCCGATAGTGCCGAGGTGAACTGGCTGGACAACCTCCACCTGACTTTCGACCAAGAACTCACGCGCTGCGATGGTACCTACACCCTGACCAACGCCGAAGGCAAGGTAATCCGCACGGGCAACCTGCAAGCTGGCACTACGATGACCGAGGCCAACATCATCTTCTCGCCCCGCATGGAGTCTGCCGGCCAATACACGCTGACCATTGCCGCTGGAGCCGTGGCCGCTGGCGACGCCACGAATGAGGAAATCGTCCTCCACTACAACGTTATCGGGCGCAACACCTTCCTCCCCCTCACCATCACGCCCGAGAACGGCACCGAGGTCGAATCGCTTGACCACATCTTCCTGACCTTCGCGCAAAACGCAGTCAATAACGTCAGCACCGACGTGCTCAACGTGACGAATGCCGAGGGCGAGGTAGTTGCCACGGCCACGATGTACGACAACTACTACAAGACAACGGACCGCCTGCCTGGCTCTACGGAGAACGATGTGGTAGTGCAGCTCAGCCAGACGCTCACCGAGGCTGGCACCTATACCATCGTGATTCCCGAGAACAAAATCACGCAGTACAGCCCCAGCACCTACAATCCCGAAATCACCCTCACCTACATCGTGACGGGCACTGACACCCCCGAACCGCCCGTTGACCCCGAAGAGCCCAAGGAAGATCCTTACGCCACCTTCACTTACACAACTACCACACCCACCAACGGCGACACGCTGAGCCGCCTTGATGCCATCACCCTCAACTTCCCCGACATTGTTTCGGCCATTACGAAGAAGCAAGGCTTCAACGTGCTCAATGCCAACGGCGAAACAGTCACCACAGGGGCGCTTGACTGGGTCAACTACCCAGGCGCTTTGCTCACCTTCACCCTTGCCAACCCCATCACAACGGCTGGCACTTATTCCTTCACCATAGACGAAAAAATCATCTGGAACTCGCTGCTTGACATTATGGCCGAGGACCTCGGTGTAAGCAATGGCGCACGCTACAATCCAGCGTTCACCTTCACCTTCACCATCGACGAGACCCTCCAGCCCGAAGAGCCCGAGGAATACCCCATCAATTTCAACAAGGAAGCCTATCAGCACCACAGCAGTCGCGTGCTCAACAGCGTCACGCTGCAAGCGGGCGATGACGAAGTTCAAACCATCCAACTCGATGGCACGAAGAAGGCATACCAAGACCTGACCGACCAATCCTTCACCATTCACTCGGGCGATGCAGTCACAGTCCAGGCCAACTACACGGGCGATTGGATGCACACCTACGTTTACGTGGACCTTGGCAACGACAAGCAGTTCAGTTTCAACGAGGCTGCCGACCAGACAGGCACCGACCTGATTGGCTACACCTATTATCTGGGCAACAACAACGAAGGCAATACCGTAGCAGAATCCGTTGCCCCCACCACGCCCATCCACTTTACCCTCGATGCCGCCCCTGGCGACTACCGTATGCGCGTAAAGGTAGATTGGAGCAACGCTGACCCAGGTGGCAACGTTGCCTCTGGCAACCACATCCTCAACAATGGCGGCCACATCGTCGACATCACCCTCCACGTCCTAGAACCCAATCCCAGCGATGGCATCACCGCCCCCACCCTCCAAGGACAGACCAAGATAATCCACACCCTTGACGGCCGCCAAGTAAAAACCCAAAAACTCCAGAAGGGCCTCTATATCATAGGTGGCCAAAAGGTCCTCGTGAAGTAGTCCCCGCCCTTCAACAGACCTGTCTATAATCCGACTTAGTTTCAACCTTCGCTTCGCTCTCTATCCTCGGCGAGGCGGCCGTTGGAACTAAGTCGTTTTTGGAAGGAATGAGCACGGGCAGATGCGAAACCCAATAGAAAACTGAACGCTTAGATAGCACTATTTTGTACTGATATAGGTAGACACATTTGAAAACCATTAAATGTGTACTAAAATGAAGAAGAAACAGTACAAACAGTACAGCGAGGAATTCAATTTGTCTGTAATTCGTGACTACTATTCCTCTCGTATGAGCAAGTATGCTTGCCAAAAGAAGTACGAGCTTAGCAACTCCCGTTTGGTAACTACTCAGGTGGTTGCAAGGCAATGTACCGCACCTTGCTTGAAGGCGTGTGGCTTAGCGATATTGGGCGTATGGCCGAGGTGAGAAATGTACCGCACCTTGCTTGTGTGAGTATAGAAGGACAGGGCTTCTCCTAATTATAAAGGATGTATAGAACGTCTGTACTCACACCTTGCAAAGCAAGGTGCGGTACATTCCTCACCTTTCCCCTTACCTGAATTGTTAAATCCAATCTTTTCGCTCAAAAAACTTTAACATCTTTTATGATTCGGGGGCCGAAAAATTTTCGGGAAGGTCGCCGCGCGCACCAAGCTGGCCCGAAAAAATTCCGCCCAAGCCCGAAAAATTTTTTATCTCTGAGGTAAAATTTTCTATCTCCGAGGTAGAAACCCCTGATTTCTAGGCCAAAAAAAGAGGAAAGAACCACGTGTTTAGGGCTTTTTCCTCTTCGCTAGTACAAAGATAATATATTTTTCTGCGAAATGCAAATCGCGTTAACATTTCGCAACACTTTACGAAATGTTAAAAGACGAGTTTTGCACACGCGAGGGTTCGCGATGTGTTATATTACGAGGCTGAGGCCGGTCGCTTTGTAACCTTCGTTTCAGCGACCGCTCTGCTAGCTAGTTTTAGGTTTCAGCGGAGGCCTAAGGCTTTTTGGTTTCAACGCAGCCTTGGCTGGTGGTTTGATAGTAGAGATATAGAGCCTACCTTAAATTATAGAACCGACCAGGAATGGTTGCCGCGTTTGCCAACCCTGGTAAACAAAATGAAAAGTTGGAGTTCCATTTTTCACAAAATGCGTTAAGAATTTCGGGGAAAATGGAAGATTTTTTGCGGAAACTTTTTGGGCATAAATCTTTTTCGTAATTTTGCTTCCGTCAATCACTAGGTGCCAACCATTTGGCCACAGGACGCGACCCCTGCCCGGCCTACTCCCCAAGCCGCGGAGCACTGGGTGAAACGACATAGAATTAGTTCACAATAAACATTTAACCCCAATAACTCTTATGGCAACATTAGATTTAAGCAAGTACGGTATTACCGGCGTGACTGAAGTCCTTCACAACCCCTCCTACGAAGTGCTCTTCGAAGAGGAAACCAAGCCCGGCCTCAAAGGCTTTGAGGTAGGTCAGAACACTGAACTCAACACGGTGAACGTAATGACTGGTATCTACACCGGCCGTTCGCCCAAGGACAAGTTCTTCGTGATGGACAAAACCAGCAAGGACACTGTATGGTGGACTTCCGAGGAATACAAGAACGACAACAAGCCCGTCAGCGAGGCTACTTGGGCTGAACTCAAGAAGATCGCCACCGCTGAGCTCTGCAACAAGAAGCTCTTCGTCGTTGACGCCTTCTGCGGTGCCAACGCTGCTACTCGCCTCAAGGTGCGCTTCATTATGGAAGTGGCTTGGCAGGCTCACTTCGTGACCAATATGTTCATCCGCCCCACTGCTGAAGAACTCGCCAACTTCGGTGAGCCCGACTTCGTGGTTTACAACGCTTCGAAGGCTAAGGTGGAAAACTACAAGGAGCTCGGCCTCAACTCTGAGACTGCCGTTGTGTTCAACCTCACCAGCAAGGAGCAGGTTATCATCAACACTTGGTACGGCGGCGAAATGAAGAAGGGTATGTTCTCCATCATGAACTACTACAACCCCCTGCGCGGTATCGCCTCCATGCACTGCTCTGCCAACACCAACAAGGAAGGCACTGACTCTGCTATCTTCTTCGGCCTCTCCGGCACGGGTAAGACCACTCTCTCCACCGACCCCAAGCGTCTGCTCATTGGTGACGACGAGCACGGATGGGACGACGAGGGCGTATTCAACTACGAAGGTGGTTGCTACGCTAAGGTTATCAACCTCGACAAGGAAAGCGAGCCCGATATCTACAACGCTATCCGCCGCAACGCCCTCCTCGAGAACGTGACCGTTGACGCTAACGGCAAGATTGACTTCGCCGACAAGAGCGTGACCGAGAACACCCGCGTTTCCTACCCCATCGAGCACATCGAAAACCGCGTTGCTCCTATCTCCAAGGGTCCCCACGCTCATCAGGTTATCTTCCTTTCCGCTGATGCCTTCGGCGTGCTGCCTCCCGTATCTATCCTCAACCCCGAGCAGACTCAGTACTACTTCCTCTCTGGCTTCACCGCCAAGTTGGCAGGTACGGAGCGCGGCATCACTGAGCCCACTCCTACGTTCTCCGCTTGCTTCGGCGCAGCCTTCTTGAGCCTCCACCCCGTGAAGTACGGCGAGGAACTCGTGAAGAAGATGAAGAAGGTTGGTGCTAAGGCTTACCTCGTGAACACGGGTTGGAACGGCACTGGCAAGCGTATCTCTATCCGCGACACTCGCGGTATCATCGACGCTATCCTCGACGGTTCCATCGACAAGGCTCCTACGAAGGTGATTCCCTACTTCGACTTCGTTGTTCCTACGGAACTCCCCGGCGTAGATCCCAACATCCTCGACCCCCGCGACACCTACAAGTGCTCTTGCGAATGGGAAGAGAAGGCCAAGGACCTCGCTGCTCGCTTCATCAAGAACTTCACGAAGTTCACTGGCAACGAAGCAGGTAAGGCTCTCGTAGCTGCTGGTCCCAAACTCTAATTGAGTTTTTTCATCCCATATATATTAGGGCGTGTCCGTCGCGGGCACGCCCTTTTTTCGTGGCTCGCGGCGAAACGCTCCTTGGCTTCAATGATTCTCTGCAAACCCTCCGCACGCCCCGTTTCGCATTTTTCACAGACGAAGTTCCCTGCCAAAGGAAATAAATACATACCTTTGCAGTACAGCCCCTTGGAGGAAACGAGCGGACGGCCCTTTCGAAACGACCAACGCCCCACCCCATGGTTCCAACGGGCCAGCACATCCACCGATATGGCAAAACGCAACGAACGACTTGAAGCCCTCCGCCTGATTCTCAGCCGACAGGAAGCCAACACACAGGAGCACCTCATCCTCGAACTAGCCAAGATGGGGCACCACGTCACGCAGAGCACCCTCTCGCGCGACCTCAGCGCGCTCCATGCCGTCAAGGCGGGCGGCGAGAAGGGTAATTGCTACCTCCTCCCACAGGACCCGCGCTATCGGCGAGCCGTCACGGCCATCACCGCCCCTGAATTTCTGCGCCACACGGGCTTCCTCTCGCTCGACTTCTCGGGCAATATCGCCGTGATGCGCACCCGCCCAGGCTATGCCGCAGTGCTGGCTGGCGACATTGACCGCCAGCATCTTGATGGCATACTTGGCACTGTGGCAGGACAGGACACAATCATCATTGTCCTCCACACGGACATCACACGCCAGGAAGCCATCGACCAACTGGCGCAAGCCATTCCCGCCATCAAGAGCGTGGTGCTCTGATGGTCGCCTTCGGCTCCCTAGTTTCAGTCGGAAGCTTGCGGCTTCCTAGTTTCAGGATTCAACGGTCGCTACGCTCCCTAGTTTCAGTCGGAAGCCTGCGGCTTCCTAGTTTCAACGCAGCCTTTGGCTGCTGGCTCGATAGTTGGGGCTGACTGGTTTCAATGGTTGCCTGCGGCTTCCTAGTTTCAACGCAACCTTTGGCTGCTGGCTCGATAGTCGGGCTGACTGGTTTCAACGGTTGCTTCGCTTCCTAATTTGTATCGCTACTATACCTATATATATATTATATGAAACGTTTCACCCTTATTCTCCTCTTGTTTCTCTCGCTGGTGCAAACCAGTATGGGCCAACAGGCACAGGAACGCCAACGTTCGACAACGCCCACCGCGTATGCTGAGTTTCAAGATGCCAAAGTGATGCAATCCTTCGGCCGCTTTGTCAAGGCCAAAGCAAATATCTTCCTGAAGAACGCCAGCCTCGTGTTCATTCAAGACAACAAAATTCTGGAGGCCAACCTCCAGCCCGTCACCAGCGTTGTGTTTGGCAACGACCGATATGTAAAGGTGAACGACACGCAACTGGGCCTGCTCATCATGCAACAAGGCTACAACCAACTCATCCGCGTGACAACCATCGACATGGACAAATATGCAGCCGAACATGGCGGCGGCGAAGACCTGCCCTACCTCGACATGAACGAAATCGGTGGTATGTTTCTCGAAATCGACAGCGACAGCCAGCGCCGCGAAGATGACCTGGGATTCCCCCTTCAACATAAATACTATTTCAACATCCGCGGACAAATCATCCCCGCCAACGAGAGCAAATTCAAGAAGTTCGTACGCCCCGAAATGAAGAAAGCCTTCAAGGAAAAGATGAACGACAAATTCTGGAGCTGGAGCGATGAAGCCTCGCTCTGCCAACTGTTCGTATTCCTATAACCCCTTGACTCACTCCGCCAACCATCAACAACATGAAAAATACTGCAAGCACACTACGCACCCTCTTCTTCGCCACCGCTCTTTCCCTTGGCCTCTGCCATAGTCAGGCCCAGCAGAAACTCAATGAGAATTTCGAGAGCTGGGACGGCACCACCACCGACTGGCTACCCGAAGGCTGGACGGAAATAAACACCAACGAAGAACAAGCCCAGATGGAGGGCGGCATCTTCACCTGGCACGTTGAAAGCCGACGGCCCAACACCTCCATCCCCGATACGCCCGATGGCAAGGCCTTCGCCATCATTTACTACGCCTACGGCTACGATGAAAACAACAAGAAGGTGGACCTCGCGCAAGACGAATGGCTTGTCTCGCCCGCCTTTCGCGCCGCTGAAACCGACACCCTTTCGTTCCTACTAGGCTATTCGCCACTCTATCTCTTCGACCTCAACAACGAGAATATCAACTGGAGCGACTGGACCTTCAAGACAAAGAAACCCTCGACCACGCTCAAGGTGATGGCGCGCGAAGTGGGCGGAGAATGGACCGAACTGCACGACCTGTACAACGAATGGCAGGAGAGCGAACTCAAGGAACTGTTCGACAACTACAGCTCAAGCACCTACCATCGCCTAGAATTGCCGCTCGCCTCTCTGTCTGGCAAAGAAATTCAAGTGGCCTTCCGATTCGTGGGCAAGTTTGGCAACACCATGGAACTGGATGCCGTCTGCGTGAAAGGCACAGCGAGCAGCGGCGAAACGGCCGTGCGCTCCCTGACAGCCAGCCAGACTCCGCAAGTTCGGATGCAGGGCGAAAGCATCCAGATTGAGCAGTACGAAGGCAAGGTAAGCATCTACGATGCCAGCGGCCGCCAACTTGCCACAGGCCAATGCAAGGGCAAACTAACCCTCGCGCCCGCAGCCACGAGCACCAGCCTCTACGTGGTTCGCCTCGCCGATGGCCGCTGCTTCAAACTGCTGCGCTAAACAAGGTGTCCTTCTTATTGAGGTAGGTCCTATAAATTAGTTTCAATGGAAGGCAGATTTTCTTTCTTGCTTGAATGTCTTCCCGACTCTCGCACCAGAACCTAGCTGAAAAAAATGTACCGCACGCTGCGAGCAACGTGCGGTACATTTTTTTCAATGAGAAGGACTACTTCAGTCCTAAGAACTCATTGGCGCGCTCAAGGGCCACGTCAATGTGCGGACAGATGTGGTCGGGATTCAGTTTGTCGTAGAAATGCGCCTTTTCCAACTGGCTATGCACCTTGGGCGTGACGCCCGACAGGATGACGTGGATGCCATCCTTGTGGTTCATATCGATGAGGTTGGCTAGGTTGTGAATGCCCGTGCTGTCAATGAAGGGCACACGGCGCATACGGATGATACGCACCTTGGGTTTGTGGCCCGACTCGAGGTGCGACTGGAGTTCATCAAACTTGTTGGCGATGCCAAAGAAGTAAGGACCGTTGATTTCATATACCGCACAGCCCTCGGGAATAAGGAGGTGTTCTTCGTTCACGTTCATATCGGCCTCGGTGCTGGGGTCAATCTCGTGCTGGATAACGGAGATTTCCGTGGTTTCCATCACACGCTTGATAAACAATGCCGCAGCGATGACCAGACCAATCTCTATGGCAATCGTCAGGTCGAAGATAACGGTCAGGAAGAAGGTGACGAGCAGCACGGTCACGTCGCTCTTGGGATTCTTGAGGAGTCCGCGGAACGTGCGCCAGCCACTCATGTTGTAGCTGACCATCACGAGCACAGCCGCCAACGAAGCCATAGGAATGTACTTGGCCAAGGGCATCAGCACCAACAAGATGAGCAGCAGCACCACGGCATGGATGATACCCGCCACAGGTGTGCGGCCGCCATTGTTGATATTCGTCATAGTGCGGGCAATGGCACCCGTGGCAGGAATACCGCCAAAGAGCGGCGTGACGAGGTTGGCCACGCCCTGGGCCACGAGTTCGGTGTTGCTGTCGTGGCGGTCGCCAATCACACCATCAGCCACGGCTGCCGAAAGCAAACTCTCAATGGCACCCAGAATGGCAATGGTGAAGGCCACGGGCATCAGGTTGCGCACAGTCTCGAAGGTGAACGACGGGATGACCATATCGGGCAGCTTGGACTGAATATCAAAGCGGTCGCCAATGGTATCTACGCCCGTAATACCCATTTGGTTGAGCACGAGGACGGCAGCCGTGCCAAGCAGGATGCCGTAGAGCGAGCCCGGAATCTTATTGAGCACAGGCACACGGCGGAACACGGCGGGCGAGAAGATAATCACGAGCAGCGAACCTACGGCCACGATGAAATTCCACAGGCGGAAAGTGCCGATATTCTGCGCATAGGCCACCCACTTGCCGATGAAGTCGCCCGGCGTCTTGAGAGGAATCTCCACAATATTGCCAGCCTTGTCCACAGCCTGCTGCGTGAGGCCCAGCACATCGCCCATCTGCGTAGTGAAGATGGTCACGGCGATACCTGCCGTGAAGCCAATGATGATGGGATAGGGAATAAACTTGATGACTGCGCCCAACTTGAACACGCCTAAGCCTATCAGGATAACGCCTGCCATCATCGTGGCAATGAGCAAGCCCTGCAAACCATAACTCGGGTTGGTCACGATGCCGTAGATAATCACAATGAACGCGCCCGTGGGACCACCAATTTGCACCTTCGTTCCGCCGAGAAGCGAAATCAGAAAGCCAGCCACAATGGCCGTGATGATACCTTTCTCGGGGGTAACGCCCGACGCGATACCGAAAGCAATAGCCAACGGCAACGCCACAATGCCGACAATCAAGCCAGCCATGGCATCGGCAGCAAACTTCTCCTTGCTGTAATGGCGAAGCTCACTCACCAAACGCGGAGTAAATTGAAAATTCTTCATATATAGAAATAATTTTATGAGCGGACGAAGGGCGGGTATAATGAGCGGACGAAGGACGAGAGCCTGTCACGCCCCGCCACGCATCGGAGGCGCATTATCAAAAGCAACCTCCAACCCGCATACAAAGGTAGGGATTTTTCCGCCAAGCCCTCCCCAGCCACCGTCACAAGTTGCCGTTTTCTGTTTAATATATTCAAAAAATGTAAAATGGATTTGGCGGATTCGCAGGCAAAGCACTACGAAACCTCTGAATCTGTGAAGCACAGTCTGTTGCCTATTCGCAGAAAATACCTGCGATTCTCTGGCAATTCTTTGCGATTCTCTTGCTATTCTGCTACCATTCTCTTGCGAATCTCCTACGATTCTCCTTGTGAAAGAATCGGAAAACATCCGATAGCATCAGACCCACCCCAGAAATAGTTACTACCTTTGCAGGCGGAAATCGTTTTGGCGGAAGGAATACTTGTGAGTGCACGCTCCTCCCTCTGCTTTCCATTCAGACTCACCAAAAAACCACAATCAATATGCAAAAAATCTTTTCCCTCTGCCTGGCTCTCCTGCTGGGCATCTCCGCAGCCCGCGCCGACGAAGGCATGTGGCTGCTTAAGTTGATGGAGCAGCAGCATTTGGCTGATTCGCTCCGCAAGGCTGGCCTCCAGTTGCCCGCCTCGGCCTTGTACAACGAAGAAGGCACTTCGCTGCGCGAATGTATCGGCATCTTTGGCAATGGATGTACGGGCGAACTTGTCAGTGCCGATGGCCTCGTGCTGACCAACAACCACTGCGGTTTCAGCTACGTACACGCCATGAGCACCATGGACCACAACTACCTGCAAGACGGCTACTTCGCCAAGAGCCGCAAAGAAGAACTGCCCACGCCCAACCTCACCTTCACCTTCGTGCGCCGCATCACCGACGTCACGGCCGAGGTGGAAGCCGCTGCCGCAAAGGCAAATGCCGATGCCTACACCGCCATGAGCCAGTCCTTCCTTGAGCCCTTGGCCGAAGCAATGCTGAAGAAGAGCGAGTTCAAGAAGATGAAGGGCATGACGGCCCGCATTGTCCCCTTCTTCGGCGCCAACAAGTATTTCCTCTTCCTCGAACAGCAGTACACGGACGTACGCCTCGTGGTCAACGCCCCGCTCAATATTGCCCAGTTCGGTGGTAATACGGACAACTGGATGTGGCCGCGCCACAACGCCGACTTCGCCCTCTTCCGCATCTACGCCGACAAAAACGGACAGCCGGCCGACTACAACAAAAACAACCAGCCCCTCCACGTCAAGCAGTTCCTCCCCATCCGCCTCGGCGGCTTCGACAAGGGCGACTATACGATGGTGATGGGCTTCCCAGGCAGCACGCGCCGCTACCTGACAGCCTCCGAGGTCACCATGCGCACGGAGAAGCAAAACCTGCCCTTCGTCCTCGTGGGCAATCCGCACCTTGAGTTTCTCAAGCAGCAGATGGACGCCAACGACTCCATCCGCCTGCAACTCCAGGACGACTACATGAGCCTCGGCAACGTGGTCAAGAACTACGGCGGCATGAACGAGGCCGTGCGCAAGATTGACCTCGTGGGCGAGAAGCGTCAGGAGGAAGCCGCCTTCCGACAGTTTGCTGCCCAGAGCGGCAAGCCCGAATACCAGAACATCATCGAGCGCATCGACACCCTTTGCCAAACTTCGGGCGACCTCCTCTTCAACGCCAGCCTCCTCTACAACACCATCGAACAGCAGTCGCTCTACGTCCCTCTAGACCACATCGATGCCATGGTCGAAGCCCTGCGCAGCGGTAAAGCCTCGAAAATCAGCGAAGCCAAGGAGCAACTCCTCGCTGCCTACGACCAAAGCGCGGGCCATCTCGACATCCGCATCGACCGCCAGCGCATGCAGCTCCTCCTGCCCCTCCTCTTCAAATACAAGAAGGAAGGCCCCATGCCCGCGTTCGTCACCACCCTCGCCGAGTGCCAGGCGTACTACGACAATATGTACGACAACTCCGTCTTCACCGCACGCGAGCGCCTCGAAGCCGCCCTCGCAGCCCCCAACGCCGCCGACCTCCTGGAGAACGACCCCATGACCAAACACTGGCAGGACTACAGCACGTACGCATCGGCCAACTACATGAACCGCCTGGAACCCTTCAAGCGCGAGCAGGCCGAGTTGCAGAAAATCTACGTGCGCGGCCTCTGCGAGATGTACGACTGGGCCAAGGCGCCCGACGCCAACTTCACCCTGCGTATGACCTACGGCAAAGTGTGCGACATGAAGCCGCGCGATGGTGTCCTCTACGACTGGCGCACAGTGCTGGGCGGCATGTTTGAGAAGGAAAGCGACACGGAAACAGACTATTTCGTCAACGAGCGTCTGCGCGAGTTCTACCTCAAAGGCAACTTCGGCCGTTACGCCCGCGAGGACGGCCAACTGCCCACCTGCTTCCTCTCCGACAACGACATCACGGGCGGCAACAGCGGCTCGGGCGTGCTCAACGCCAAGGGCGAACTCATCGGCCTCGCCTTCGACGGCAACATCGAATCGCTCTCCAGCGACCTCAAGTTCAACCCTGCCCTCCAGCGCTGCATCAACGTTGATATGCGCTACGTCCTCTTCATCATCGACACCTTCGGCGGCAGCACCTATGCCGTAGAAGAAATGGACATCCGCCAATAAACGACAAGCCTTTGTCCCCATAGCATCCAAGCGCGAGCAAGGGTGCTACTCGAAAGTACCGCACCTGGCCAAGGTGCGGTACTTTCTATTTAGGTAGGTTCTATAAATTAGCTTGCGATGTATTTGCGGCTATCGTGCCGTAGGTTTTTGCTTTTCGTGAGGGAGCGTAGCGGGCTACGTGACCGAATGAAAAACAAAAAGATACGGTGCGAGAGGCGTAAAGACATCCAAGTCAATTTATAAAATAAGATTCCAATGAAACTAATTTATAGAACCTACCTTTAGCCAAGACTATCCAACTAGCAGCCAAAGGCTGCGATGAAACCAGGAGACGCCGTCCCCGAATGAAACAGGAGGCCGCAAGGCTTCCGTTGAAACTAAGGGAGCGCAGCGACCGAAGCTCTGCCTCGTAATATAACACATCGCGAACCCTCGC
>SAMEA3663047__coassemble_381_pt1 | contig 16264 bp, 9 predicted proteins | sample SAMEA3663047__metabat2_low_PE_025 | metagenome-assembled genome bin SAMEA3663047 (sample SAMEA3663047) | pig gut metagenome | biome: pig gut; feature: pig-associated habitat; material: faeces | place: France | collected 2012
GAAGCGGCGAGGTCACTACTAGCGACCTCGCCGCTTTCGTCCGCAAACTTAGAGCTTAGCAATGAGGACGAACATCTTATTCGCAGCGTGCCGCGAAAAAAACGCGAAAAAAATCTGGGGAGAGCTGAAAAAAATATTTCGGTGGGCTTGCGGGGAAAAATTTATTTTGTACTTTTGCCACCGAAAACTTACCAACACAAACAAAAAGACAATTAAGTACCTGAGATATAGACATTCAGTCTTTATCGAGGGGATTTTTTATTTTCTTACTTCTTAATTATTTAGTTCTATGTCAACGACTAGATTTCGCGCAGTAGAGAGGGCGCACGCCAAGAGGCCAATCTCTGCCACAGCGCCCGAAGAGAGAATGGACCGCTTGTATGCCAAGCATGTCTTCGACCGCGAGAAGATGTTTCGCTACCTGACACGAGAAACGTACGACGCACTTGTCGCGGTCATTCAGGAAGGGTCGCCCCTCGACAGAAGTATCGCCGACAGCGTGGCCGAGGGAATGCGACGATGGGCAACGGAGATGGGTGTGACGCACTACACCCACTGGTTTCAACCCCTCACGGGAGGCACCGCCGAGAAGCACGAGAGTTTTCTGGAGTACGACCGCAAAGGCGGCGTGATGGAGGAATTTTCCGGCAAGGTGCTCATCCAGCAGGAACCCGACGCCTCCAGTTTCCCCAACGGTGGCATCCGCAACACCTTCGAAGCCCGCGGATATACGGCATGGGACGCTTCGTCGCCCGTATTTATCATCGACGACACCCTGTGCATCCCCACCATCTTCATCTCCTACACTGGCGAATCGCTTGACTACAAGGCCCCGCTGCTCCGCGCCCTGCGTGCAGTAGATAAAGCCGCCACCGCCGTTTGCCACTACTTTAACCCCGAGGTCAGAAGCGTCTGTGCCTACTTGGGTATTGAACAAGAATATTTTCTCGTCGATGCGGACGTGGCCGGTGCCCGCCCCGACTTATTACTCACTGGCAGAACGCTGATGGGCCACGAGGCCGCCCGCAACCAACAGCTTGAGGACCATTATTTCGGCAGCATCCCCCGTCGCGTCATGGAGTTTATGAAGGACCTGGAGGTCCGCGCCGTCCAACTCGGCATCCCCGTCAAAACACGTCACAACGAAGTAGCCCCCGCACAGTTTGAATTGGCTCCCATCTACGAGGAGTGCAACCTGGCCGTTGACCACAACATGATTCTCATGTCGCTCATGCGCGAAGTGGCCGCCGAACACGGTTTCCGCGTGCTCCTCCACGAAAAGCCCTTCAAGGGTATCAACGGCAGCGGCAAGCACTGCAACTGGTCGCTCGGCACGAACGAGGGCACCCTGCTCTTCTCGCCTGGAAAGACGGCCAACGACCAACTGCGCTACCTCACCTTTGTCGTCAATACGCTGATGGCGGTTTACCATCACAACGGCCTGCTCAAGGCATCCATCATGAGCGCCACCAATGCCCACCGCCTCGGCGCCAACGAAGCACCGCCCGCCATCATCTCCAGTTTCTTGGGTCAGGAACTTTCCAGTATGCTCGATGCTATCGAAAATAGTACGGACGATAGCCTTATAAATAGTACTACGAAACAGGGGTTGAGCCTGTCGCTCCCCCAGATTCCCGAAATCCAGATTGACAATACCGACCGCAACCGCACGTCGCCCTTCGCCTTCACGGGCAACCGCTTTGAGTTTCGCGCCGTGGGCAGCGAGGCCAATACGGCCACGGCCATGATTGTGCTCAATACGGCTATGGCACAGCAACTTCGCCACTTCCAGGCCGACGTTGACGCGCTCCTGGGCGAGGGCCACGAGTTGCAGCAGGCCATCCTCAGTGTGCTGCGCGGCTATATCCGCGAGTGCAAGCCCATCCGCTTTGAGGGCAATGGCTACAGCGAAGAGTGGAAGGCCGAAGCCCTGCGCCGCGGACTGGACTGCGAGACCAGTTGTCCGCTCATCTTCGATGCCTATCTGAAGAAAGAGAGCGTGGCGATGTTTGAGGAAGTGGGCGTGATGACCCTGCCCGAACTCCAGGCGCGCAACGAGGTAAAATGGGACACCTATACGAAGAAGATTCAGATTGAGGCGCGCGTGCTGGGCGACCTGGCCGTCAATCATATCATCCCCATTGCCACGGAATACCAGCACCGCCTGGCTGAAGGCGTGCGCAACATGACCAAGGTGCTGGGCCGCGAAGAGGCCGAGCAACTTTGCGCCGACCAGTTGCGCATCATCCGCGAGATTGCAGGCCACACCACAGAAATTTCCGAACTATCGTACCAGTTGGTAGGCGCGCGCAAGGTGGCCAACCAGATTGAGAGCGAGCGCGAGAAAGCCATCGCCTACCACGACACCGTGGAGAGTCTCTTCGACCCCATCCGCCGCCACATCGACAAGCTCGAACTGATTGTGGACGACCGACTCTGGACGCTGCCCAAATATCGCGAACTTCTTGATATCTAAAGTTCAAATCCAGAGTAACGCTGCCTTGGCTGCTAGTTTCGTGGTGATTCGAACTAGCAGCCAAAGGTTGCGTTGAAACTTTGAAACCAGGTTGCACAGCGACCATTGAAACTTTTATAAGCAGCCAAAGACTGCGCCTTTCCCCATGTTATACTCTCCAACTTACGAACACGATGCCTGCGGTGTCGGCATGGTGGTCCACCTTCATGGCAACAAGAGCCATCAACTGGTGGACGATGCGCTGCGCGTGCTTGAAAATATGGAGCACCGTGGTGCTGAGACACGCGATGGTAGTGGCGACGGTGCCGGCATCCTCTTGCAGATTCCCCACGAGTTTATCCTCCTACAGGGCATCCCCGTGCCCGAAAAGGGACACTACGGCACAGGCATCCTCTTCCTGCCCCGCGACCCTGCGCGCCAAGAAGCCCTCCTCGGCATCCTCCGCGAAGAAACCGAGCGCGAGGGTTTGCAACTGATGCACCTGCGCGAGGTGCCCGTCTGCGAGGAAGTGGCTGGCGAGGCCGCACGGCACCAGCCATACGGCAGGTGTTTATCACAGGCTCCGAGACGGCTGGCCTGGCCCTCGAGCGCAGCCTGTATCGCATTCGCAAAAAAGTGGAACGCCGCACGCGCTCGGACGAGGACTTCTACATCTGCTCCTTGTCCAGCCGCACCATTATATATAAAGGTATGCTCACCAGCGGTCAGTTGCGCCACTTCTATCCCGACCTGAACGACCGCTTCCTCACCTCGGGCGTGGCCCTGGTCCATAGCCGCTTCTCCACCAACACCTTCCCCAAGTGGAAACTCGCCCAACCCTTTCGCCTGCTCGCCCACAACGGTGAAATCAACACCGTGCGCGGCAACCGCGCATGGATGAAGGCGCGCGAGAGTGTGCTGAGCAGCGATGCCCTGGGCAACATCCGCGACCTGCGCCCCATTGTTGAGGACAACATGAGCGACTCGGCCTCCCTCGACAACGTATTTGAGTTTCTCGTCATGAGCGGAATGAGCCTGCCGCAGGCCATGGCCATCCTCGTGCCCGAATCCTTCAACGACAAGAACCCCATCTCCGACGACCTCAAAGCCTTCTACGAATACTACTCCATCCTGATGGAGCCCTGGGATGGCCCCGCCGCACTCCTCTTCACCGATGGCCGCTACGCCGGAGGCATGCTCGACCGCAATGGTCTGCGCCCCTCGCGCTACACCGTGACGCGCAGCGGCACGTTGGTCGTGGCGAGCGAAGTGGGCGTGATGGCTTTCCAGCCCGAAGAGGTGGTGAGCAAAGGCCGCCTCGAGCCTGGCAAGATGTTGCTGGTCGATACGCAAGAAGGTCGCATCTACTATGACGCAGAAATCAAGCAGCAGTTAGCCTCCGAGCATCCCTATCGCCAATGGTTGGCCGAGGGGCGCATACAGTTGGAACACATCCGAAGCGGGCGCCGCGTGGAGAACAGTGTGAACGACTACGCACTGAGGTTGCGCGCCTTCGGTTTCACCCGCGAGGACATCGACCGCACTCTCATCCCTATGTCCACCAACGGGCAGGAGCCCGTGAGCGCGATGGGCAACGACACACCGCTGGCCGTGCTCAACGAGCGGCCGCAGTTGCTCTTCAATTATTTCCGCCAGCAGTTTGCACAGGTGACCAACCCCGCCATTGACCCCATCCGCGAGGAATTGGTCATGTCGCTGACCGAATACATCGGCCGCGTGGGCACGGGCGTTCTCACGCCTGACCCTTCCAACTGCAAAATGCTCCGCCTATCGCAGCCCGTGCTGACCAACGCCCAGTTGGACATCCTTTGCAACATTCGCTACAAGGGATTCAATACAGTCAAGTTGCCTATGCTCTTCCCCATTGCCGAGGGAGCAGAAGGTCTGCGCACGGCCCTCGACAACCTGTGCAAGGCCGCCGAGGCCAGCGTTGACAGCGGCGTGAACTACATTATCCTGAGCGACCGCGACCTCAACGCGCAGCAGGCCGCCATCCCCTCGCTCTTGGCCGTCAGTGCCGTCCACCACTACCTCATCAGCGTGGGCAAGCGCGTACAGACCGCTCTCATCGTGGAGAGTGGCGAGATATGGGAAGTGATGCACGCGGCCCTCTTGCTGGGCTACGGTGCCAGTGCCCTCAATCCTTATATGGCCTTTGCCGTCCTCGACCACCTCGTGGCCGAACATCAGATACAGGAAGCCTACGCCACGGCCGAGCAAAACTACATCCGTGCCCTCGACAAGGGCCTCAAGAAGGTGATGTCGAAGATGGGCATTTCGACCATCCGTTCCTATCGCGGCGCAAAGATATTCGAGAGCATCGGCCTCTCCGAGGACTTGCTGCGCACCTACTTCGGCACGGCGATGAGCACCATCGGTGGTATCGGGCTCTCCGACATTGCCCGCGAGTATATCGCCCTCAATCAGTCTGCCTTTGCGCCTCAACCGAAGGAGAGCGACGTAGCGGGCACAGCCCCGCTGCCCAACGTGGGGCAGTTCTCTTGGCGCAGCGATGGCATTGACCACGCCTGGAATCCCGAAACCATCGCGCAGTTGCAAATTGCCACGCGTCTGGGCTCGTACAAGCAATTTAAGGCGTGGGCCGAGCGCGTGGACAACAAGCAAAAGCCCATCTTCCTGCGCGACCTCCTCGGTTTCAAGACGGCCGCCGCACCCGTGCCGCTTGATGAGGTAGAGCCCGTGGAGAGCATCGTGAAGCATTTCGTCACAGGCGCCATGTCGTTTGGCGCACTCAGCATTGAGGCCCACGAAGCCCTAGCCCTGGCCATGAACCGCCTCGGCACGCGCAGCAACACGGGCGAGGGCGGCGAGGACAATGCACGCTATCACCTCCGCAAGAACGGCGTGAGCCTGAGCAGCAAGGTGAAGCAAATCGCCTCGGGACGTTTTGGCGTGACAGCCGAATACCTCGTCAACGCCGAGGAGTTGCAAATCAAAGTGGCCCAAGGTGCGAAACCTGGCGAGGGCGGACAGTTGCCTGGATTCAAGGTCAACGAAATCATTGCCAAGACCCGCAACTCCATTCCAGGCATCACGCTCATCTCGCCGCCGCCCCACCACGACATTTACTCCATCGAGGACCTGGCGCAACTCATCTTCGACCTCAAGAAAATCAATCCCACCGCTGCTGTCAGCGTGAAGTTGGTGGCCGAGAGCGGAGTGGGCACCGTGGCTGCGGGTGTGGCCAAGGCCAAGGCCGACCTCATCGTGATTTCGGGCGCAGAGGGCGGCACAGGTGCTTCGCCAGCCAGCAGTATGCGCTTTGCAGGCATCTCGCCCGAGATAGGGCTGGCCGAGACACAGCAGACGCTGGTGCTCAACGGCCTGCGCGGACAGGTGCGACTGCAAACGGACGGCCAACTCAAGACGGCGCGCGACGTCATCCTAATGGCCATGCTCGGTGCCGACGAGTTCAGTTTCGGCACGTTGCCCTTGATTGTGCTGGGCTGCGTGATGATGCGCAAGTGCAACACGAACACCTGCCCCGTTGGCGTGGCCACACAGGACGAACGTTTGCGCGCAAAGTTCCGCGGCCGTGCGGACTACGTGGTGAACTTCTTCACCTTCCTGGCCGAGCAGACGCGCGAATACTTAGCCGCCATCGGTGTGCGCCACCTCAAGGAAATCATTGGTCGCACCGACCTCATCGAGGTGAAGCCCCTAACCGAGGGCACGAAGCAGCAGACGCTGGACTTCAGCCGCCTTCTTCGCCTTGTGCCGAGCCAAGGCTTGCGCTATTGGGACCGCGGCCGCACATACAGCGCGCCCGAAGAATTTGACGAGCGCATCCTTCAGGATTGTGCCGCGGCCCTCGCAGCCGAGGGTTCAGTAGCGCCCGTAACGTTCGACTATGACATTCGCAATACCGACCGCGCTGTTGGCACTGCCCTGGCCGGACAGATTGCCAAGACCCGAGGCAACGAGGCTTATGCAAATCCCGAAACCTTCAACCTTCGCTTCGTTGGTTCGGCAGGCCAGAGTTTTGGCGCCTTTGCCGTGCGCGGCATGAACCTTCGCCTAGAGGGTGAAGCCAACGACTATTTCGGCAAGGGCCTCTCGGGCGGCCACATCAGCATCTTGCCTTCCGAGCACCGCAGTGCCGACTTCGCGCCCGAGGACAATATCATCGCTGGCAACACAGGCTTGTATGGTGCAACGAGTGGCGAACTCTATGTCAACGGCCGTGTGGGCGAACGTTTCGCGGTGCGCAACTCGGGAGCCATCGCCGTGATAGAAGGTGCGGGCGACCACTGCTGCGAGTACATGACGGGCGGCCGCGTAGTGGTGCTCGGCACCACGGGACGCAACTTTGCCGCAGGCATGAGCGGCGGCCTAGCCTACGTGTGGGATCGCCACCACGACTTCGACTATTTCTGCAATATGGACCAGGTAGAGATAGGGCTGGTCGAAGAAGCCACAGCCCGCAAGGAACTCCGCGAACTCGTGCGTCAGCACTACCTACATACGGGTTCGCCACTGGCCCAGCGCATGCTCAACGACTGGAACGCCTACATCGATGACTTCATTCAGGTGACGCCCATCGAATACAAACGTGTCTTGCACGAAGAGCAAATGCGACAGTTGCAAGCGAAGATTGCCAACATGCAAATCATCAACGATTAACAACCTGAAAAGACCATGGGCAAACTGAAAGCATTTCTAGAAGTGCCGCGCCTGGAAGCCGGCCACCGACCGATACACGAGCGCATCTACGACTTTGGCGAAGTGGAGCAGACGCTCAACAGCCACGATCGCAAACAGCAGGCTAGTCGCTGCATGGACTGCGGCGTGCCCTTCTGCCACTGGGCCTGCCCGCTGGGCAACAAGCCGCCCGAGTGGAACGACGCGCTCTGCCGTGGCGAATGGGAGGCAGCCTATCGCCTGCTCAATACAACGAACGACTTCCCCGAGTTCACGGGCCGCATCTGTCCCGCCCTCTGCGAGAAAGCCTGCGTGCTCAACCTCACCGACCATGCCCCCACCACCAACCGCGAGAACGAAGCCGCCCTCACCGAAATGGCCTGGACCGAGAAATACATCACGCCACAGACCTACGCCCGCAACGGCAAGCGCGTGGCCATCATCGGTTCGGGGCCTGCAGGCCTCGTGGCTGCCAATCGCCTCAACCGCTTGGGCTATGCGGTCACTGTGTTCGAGCGCAACGAGGCCGCAGGTGGCTTGCTCCGCTTCGGCATTCCCAACTTCAAACTCAACAAGGCCGTCATCGACCGCCGCATCCACCACCTCGAAGCCGAGGGTATCTCCTTTATATATAATAAGGAGGTGGACATCCACCACTTGCCCGATGGTTTCGACGCCTATGTTCTGGCCACGGGCACACCGCAGGCCCGCGACCTGGCTCTTCCTGGCCGCCAACTGAAGGGCGTGCACTTGGCCCTCGAACTCCTGGCCCAGCAAAATCGCGTATTGGCCGGGCAGGAGGTGGCGAAGGCAGACCGCGTGACGGCGCGCGACAAGGACGTACTCGTCATCGGCGGTGGCGATACGGGTTCCGACTGCATCGGTACGGCCCACCGTCAAGGTTGCCGACAGGTCACGCAAATCGAAATCATGCCGCGCCCCACCGAGGGGCCCGACGACCTGCAAAATCCCTGGCCCGCCTTTCCCCGCGTGCTCAAGACCACGACCAGTCACGAGGAAGGCTGCCTGCGCCGCTGGAACATCAACACCCTCGAGTTTCTCGGCGAGAACGGCCACCTCACTGGCGTTCGCGTGCAGCCCATCCAGTGGCAGCCCAATCCCGATGGCGGTCGACCGCTGATGGTCGAGGCAGGCCCAATGGAGGTTATCAAGTGCGAGATTTGCTTCCTCGCCCTCGGTTTCCTGCGCCCCGAGCATAGCGACCTGCCGCCCCACGTCTTTGTGTGTGGCGACGCGCTCAATGGTCCGTCCCTCGTGGTGCGCGCCATGGCCAGCGGACGCGAGGCCGCCCTGCGCGTACACCAATTCCTAAGCCAGGCATAGCCGTTTTTCCTCGGCACATTGCCAGCGACCACCGCCCGATGGGCGCGCGCCCATCGCCCCGTGGGCGCTGACTAAAAGCCCAAGCGAAACGGGAAAGGCGGCAACAAAAATGCCTGCTGGCTAGCAACCGACATTTTCCTCGCACCTTATTCTTACTACCTACCTAGATATTTTTCCCCAATCAATCATCCCCTTCAACAATACACACAGTGGAACCTCTCAAACACGAATGCGGCGTGGCCATGATACGCCTGCGCCAGCCGCTCAACTACTACCAGGAGAAATACGGCACCACGCAGTATGCCCTCAACAAACTCTATCTCCTCATGGAGAAGCAGCACAACCGCGGACAGGAGGGCGCGGGCATTGCCTGCGTGCGACTGAGTGCTGAACCCGGCGACGAGTATATGTTTCGCGAACGCGCAGCAGGCACCTCGGCCATCACCGAGATTTTCAACAAGGTCTATGAGCAGCAAGCCCGCACGCCTGAACCCTCCGCCCGCCGCACTGAAACCCTCCCGCCCTTCATCGGCGAACTCTACATGGGCCACCTGCGCTATTCCACCACGGGCAAGAGCGGGCTGGACTATATCCACCCCTTCCTGCGCCGCAACAACTGGCGCGCCAAGAACCTGGCCCTCTGCGGCAACTTCAACCTGACGAATGTGGACGAAATCTTTCGCCGCATTGTGGCCAACGGTCAGCATCCGCGCAAATATGCCGACACGCATATCCTCCTCGAACAGGTGGGTCACCGCCTGGACCGCGAGGTGGAGCGCGTCTTCAATATCTGCATGGCCGAGGGACGCACGGGGCTCGACCTCACTCACGCCATCGAGGCCCGCATGGACATTGCCAACGTATTGCGTACGAGCAGCACGCTTTGGGATGGCGGCTATGTGATGTGTGGCGTGACGGGCAGCGGCGAATCCTTTGCCCTGCGCGACCCCTGGGGCATCCGCACCGCCTTCTGGTACCAGGACGACGAAATCCTCGTCCTCGCCTCCGAGCGTCCCGTCATCCAGACTGTGCTCAACGTACCCTTTGAAAGTATCCACGAACTCCAACCTGGCCAGGCCCTCCTCACGAGTCAGGACGGCAGCATCCGCCTCGAGCAAATCAACGCGCCCCAGCCCCTGAAGCCCTGCTCCTTCGAGCGCATCTATTTCAGCCGCGGCAGCGATAAGGACATCTACGAGGAGCGCAAGCAGTTGGGCCGCCGATTGGTGGACCAGATTCTGCCTGCCGTGGACTACGACATCGAGCACACCGTGGTCTCCTACATTCCCAATACGGCCGAGGTGGCCTTCTTCGGACTGGTCGAAGGACTGGACATTTACCTCAACGGCCTGAAGCGCGAACGCCTGCGCAAACTGGTCCACGAGCAGGGCAGCGAGCAGGAGATTGAACATATCCTGAGTATGCGGGTGCGCAGTGAGAAGGTGGCCATCAAGGACATCAAACTCCGCACCTTCATCGCCGAGGGCAACAGCCGCGCCGACCTGGCCGCCCACGTATATGACGTGACCTACGGCAGCCTGGAGGCGGGCGTGGACAACCTCGTCATCATTGACGACAGCATCGTGCGCGGAACGACCCTGCGCCAGAGCATCATCCGCATCCTCGACCGCCTCCACCCGCGCCGCATGATTATTGTATCCTCGGCCCCGCAGATTCGCTACCCCGACTACTACGGCATCGACATGTCGAGTATGGACCAGTTCATCGCCTTCAAGGCTGCCCTCGCCCTCCTCGAGGAGCGCGGCATGGGCAGCATTGTCCGCCAGGTCTATGAGAAAATCAAGGCGGCCAACGGCTGCACCGACGAGAACTACGTCAAGGAAATCTACGCGCCCTTCAGCGACGAGGAAATCTCGGCCAAGATAGCCCAACTCCTCACGCCCGAAGGCATCACCACACCCGTCACTCTCATCTTCCAGACCGTGGAGGGCCTGCACCGCTCCTGCCCGAATCACCCAGGCGACTGGTACTTCACGGGCGACTATCCCACGCCTGGCGGCCTGCGCATGCTCAACCGCGCCTTCATGACCTATGTGGAAGAGGAGATGAATCTCTAGAAAATCTAGAATCTCTAGAAAATCTAGATAATCCAGAAAATCCAGAAAAACCAGAAAAACCAGAAATAAATCCACCATGGCAAAATACATCTTCGTAACAGGCGGCGTAGTATCGTCGCTAGGCAAAGGCATCATCTCGGCCTCCATCGGTAAACTGCTGCAAGCACGCGGCTACAAGATTACCATCCAGAAGTTTGATCCCTATATCAATATCGACCCCGGCACGCTCAATCCCTACGAGCACGGCGAATGCTACGTCACCGTAGATGGTATGGAGACCGACCTCGACCTGGGCCACTACGAACGCTTCACGGGCATACAGACCACCCGCGAGAACAGCATGACCACGGGCCGCATCTACAAGGCCGTCATCGACAAGGAGCGCCGCGGCGACTACCTCGGCAAGACCATTCAGGTCGTGCCCCACATCACCGACGAAATTAAGCAGTGCGTGAAGCACCTCGGCGAAACGGGCCAGTACGACTTCGTCATCACCGAAATCGGCGGCACTATCGGCGACATCGAAAGCGCACCCTTCCTTGAAGCCATCCGACAACTCAAATGGGAACTCGGTCGCGACGCCGTGAGCGTACACCTCACCTACGTCCCCTATCTCCGCGCGGCCGACGAACTCAAGACCAAACCCACCCAGCATTCTGTCAAGGAGATGCTCAGCAACGGCATCCAGCCCGACGTGCTCGTGCTCCGCACAGAGAAGCACCTCGACGACCACATGCGTATGAAGGTGGCGGGATTCTGCAACGTGGACCTGGAATGCGTCATCCAGAGCGAGGACCTGCCCAGCATCTACGAGGTGCCCGTCAATATGCAGCGGCAAGGACTCGACAGTGCCATCATGCGCAAGATGGGGCTGCCCGTGGGCGAGACGCCCGAACTCGGTCCTTGGCGCCACTTCCTCGAACTGCGCGGCTCGGCCACGGAGGTGGTGCGCATCGGCCTGGTGGGCAAGTACGACCTGCAAGATGCCTACAAGAGTATCAACGAGAGCCTCTCGCACGCCGCCACCTACCACCACCGCAAGGTGCAGATAACATTTGTCAACTCCGAGTTTCTCACCCGCGAAAACCTTGAAGAGAAACTCCAGCCGATGGACGGCCTCGTCATCTGCCCGGGCTTCGGAAAGCGCGGCACGGAGGGCAAGATTCTCGCCGTGGAATATGCCCGCACCCACGATGTGCCCTGCTTCGGCATCTGTCTGGGCATGCAGATGATGGTCATCGAATTTGCGCGCAACGTTCTCGGCCTGGCCGATGCCAATAGCAGCGAGATGGACCCCCACACGCCCCACAATGTCATCGACATGATGGAGGACCAGAAGACCATCTCCAATATGGGCGGCACAATGCGCCTCGGTGCTTACGACTGCCAGTTGCGCGAAGGCTCGCGCGTGGCCGCCATCTACGGCACCAACGCCGTGCGCGAGCGTCACCGCCACCGCTACGAGTTCAACAATTCCTACATCGAGCAGTACGAGGCCAAGGGCATGCAGTGCGTGGGTCGCCATCCGCAGGCGGGCCTTGTCGAAATCGTTGAGATTCCCACGCTGCGCTGGTTCATCGGCACGCAGTTCCATCCCGAATACCAGAGCACCGTCCTCCATCCCCATCCCCTCTTTATGTCGTTTATTCAAGCAGCCATTCAGAAATGATAGAATTTACCAAAATGGAAGGGCTCGGCAATGACTACATCTACGTCAACACCGACCGCTTCCCCATCCCCAATCCTGCCGAGGCGGCCATCCGTTGGAGTCGTCCGCACACGGGCATCGGTTCCGACGGCCTGATTCTGGTCAGCCGCAGCGAGGTGGCCGACTTCCGTATGCGCATCTTCAATGCCGATGGTTCGGAGGCCATGATGTGTGGCAACGGCAGCCGCTGCGTAGGCCGCTTTGTCTATGAGCACGGACTGACCGACCGCACGGCCATCACCCTCGAAACTCTCTCGGGCATCAAGCACATTAGCGGCATTGACCATCCCGAAGCCGTTACCGTGGATATGGGCGAGCCGCTCCTCCAAAACCGCGAACAAGTCAGCACGCCCAATGGTGACCTTGCCAATGTGGATTTGCAGGTGAACGGCCAGTCGTGGCGCGGCACCTATGTCTGCATGGGCAATCCCCACGTGGTATTCTTCTGTGACGACCTCGGCAAGGTGAGACTCGACGAAATAGGCCCAATTATCGAATGCCACCCCCTCTTTCCCCAGCGCACAAACGTGGAGTTCGTACAAGTGCTCTCCGCCAGCGACACCTCTGTGCTGCGAATGCGCGTCTGGGAGCGCGGCTCGGGCATCACGCAAGCCTGCGGCACAGGAGCCTGCGCCACGGCCACAGCAGCCTTCATCACCGAGCGCGCCAGCCGCCACAGCATCATACGCATGGACGGCGGCGACCTAGACATCACCCTGCGCGAAACCGACAACCACATCCTAATGACAGGCCCCGCCACCACAGTGTTTCAGGGAAGAATTGAATCAATTAGGAATTAGGAATGAGGAATTAGGAATGAGCGCTCCGATAATCTCCTCTACCATCCTCTTACATCCTCTATCATCCTCTTACATCCTCTAAATTCCTCTCTCCTCCTCTAAAAAAAACAAGCCTTATGATCAACAAGCATTTCCAAAATCTAAAGCAGAATTATCTCTTCTCCACCATAGCCCACCGCGTGCAGGCTTTCCGCGAAGCCCATCCTGAGCGCAACGTCATCAGCCTGGGCATCGGCGATGTGACGCGCCCCCTGCCTCCTGCCAGCATCGCAGCCATGCACCGCGCCGTCGATGAAATGGCTGTCGCCGAAACCTTCCGCGGCTACGGGCCCGAACAGGGCTACGCCTTCTTGCGCCAAGCCATCGTGGACCACGACTACACGGCGCGCGGCGTACAGATTGACATCGACGAAGTATTCATCAGCGATGGTGCCAAGAGCGATTGCGGCAATATCACCGACATCCTCGACACCCGCCTCAGTGTGGCCGTGACCGACCCCGTCTATCCCGTCTATGTCGATAGCAATATCATGGCGGGCCGTCCCGCAGGCGGCGACATTCGTTTGCTCCCCGTCACGGCCGAGGGCCATTTCGTGCCCGCCCTGCCCGAGGGACATATCGACCTCATCTACCTGTGCTATCCCAACAACCCCACGGGCACCGTGCTCCGCCGCGAGCAGTTGCAAGAGTGGGTGGACTACGCCCTGCGCGAGGGCAGCCTCATCCTCTTCGACTCGGCCTACGAAGCCTTCATCCAGCACGACGACATTCCCCACAGCATCTACGAGATACCCGATGCCAAGCGTTGCGCCATCGAACTGCGCAGTTTCTCCAAGACGGCAGGCTTCACGGGCGTGCGCTGCGGATATACGGTCGTGCCGCGCGAGTTGCAGTTTGACGGTGTCTGCCTGCGCGACCTGTGGAACCGCCGCCAATGCACGAAGTTCAACGGCACCTCCTACATCACCCAGCGCGCCGCCGAGGCCATCTATACGCCCGAGGGCCAAGAGCAAGTGCGCGCCACCATACAATATTATATGGAGGGAGCCCGCATGATGCGCGAACGGCTCACGCAGATGGGCTACAGCGTAGTGGGCGGCACGGACGCGCCCTACATCTGGCTGACCACGCCCAACGGCACCGACTCCTGGACCTTCTTCGACCGCCTGCTCAACGAGGCCGCCCTCGTCACCACGCCCGGCGTAGGTTTCGGCCCATCGGGCGAGGGCTACGTGCGCCTCACCGCCTTTGGCAGCCACGAGAACTGCGCCGAAGCCCTCCAACGCATCGCCGCTCTGGGCTAAGGAATGGCATTTAGGTAGGTTCCATAAATTAGCAGGGACGGATTCGCGGCTATCGCACCGTAGTTTTTTGTTTTTCATAAAGGAGCGTAGCGGGCTACGCAACTGAATGAAAACGAAAACCTACGGCACGATAGCCGCGAATCCATCCAAGTTAATTTATAGAACCTACCTCTAACGAATCAGGAGGACAATCATCTTGAGGCCGAAATCGAAGAAGACCATGCGGGCATTGACGTTTTGGGAAATGTCGCGGATGCAGGACTCCAGTTCTTCGGAGATGGGAATGACATTGCGCTCGTTGATGAAACGGGCAAAGCGAACGGCGAAGTCGGCCTCCTGTTGCGACATGTAGTTGAGTTCGGGCTGGTGGAAGTTGTACATAAAGTTCTCGCGCACCATACGAAGGGCGTATTGCAGGAAATCCTTCTGCCGCTCGCGCCCCCACTCGGCCACAGATTCGGCCCACTGGCGGATGCCCTTGATGTCGCGCTGATAGGCCAAGCGCATCAGCATGACAAACATGTCGAAGAAGAGTCCCTGGTCTGCATTGACAACGGTCTGGCGTATGGCTTGGATGAAATTGCCTCCGCTCTGGCGAGCGATGCGCCGGGCATCGTCGGGCTGCAGCCCTTGTTGCTCCACGAGTGCGCTGGCCACGTCGTCCGTGGAGAGGGGCGGAATGTCCACGCGCTGCGTACGGCTCAGGATGGTGGCCAAAAGGCGTTCGGGCTGCTCGCACACCAGGAGGAAAACGGTTTGGCGGGGCGGTTCCTCAAGGATTTTGAGGAGTTTGTTGGCCGTCTGCACGTTCATTTGTTCGGGCAACCAGATGAGCATCACCTTATAGCCTCCCTGCGAGGCGGTGAGCGAGAGTTTGCGCAGGATATTATCGCTCTCGGCCACAGGAATCTGCGATTGCTGTTTCTCCACGCCCATCACTTTCAACCAGTCCTGGCGGTCGAAGTAGAGGGTGCGGCGCAACTGTTCGCGCCACTCCTTGAGATAGTAGTCGCTCGTTATCTCGCTGCTGCTCCCCGAGGGTTTGATAACGGGGAACACGAAGTGCAGGTCGGGGTGCACCCATCCCTCTGCCATCTTGCAGGAGGGACACTGGCCACAGGCGTGGCCATCGGTGGGATGCTGGCAGAGAAGCGTCTGCGCCAGTTCGAGTGCAATGGCCAATTTGCCACAGCCCTCGGGCCCGCAAAACAACTGGGCATGGGGCACACGCCCCTCCACCACTTGGCGGGCCAGGCGTTCACGTATTTCTTTTTGTGCTACTATGGGAAGCATTTATTCAATTAGGAATTAGGAATTAGGAATTAGGAGTTAGTACACGTGGGGGAAGACACTAATAGAAATCGAAACAACAGGCGCTCATAGTGTGCGGAGTGACCGCCGACCCTCGAGCCAAATCACCTGAATCCGTAGGCGAATCAGTCGCAAAATTACAATTTTCTTTTTATTATAGGTGTGCCATACCTAGTTGTTTAGGTTGGTTCTATCAATTAACTTGCGATGGATTCGCGGCTATCGTTCCTTCGTTTTTCATGAGGGAGCGTAGCGGGAAAAACAAAAACCTACGGTGCGAGAGGTGTGAAGACATCCGAGCAGAATAGAAACCCTGCCTTCCATTGAAATCTAATTGTCACCGTGAAATGGAAAAAATGCAGGGTTAAAAATAAATGTATTTTAACTTTTCGATTTCCTATATCGTCAATTCGCGCACCAACTTGGCCCGAAAAATTTCCGCAAAAGCATTTAGAAAATCCGCTTCGGCATATAAATTTTTCTAAATGCTTTGTAAAACAATGGTTTTTTCGGCCATTTTCGCATAAAAAAAGAGGAGAAAACCCTTTGTCTATGGGCTCTCTCCTCTTCGCTAGTACAAA
>SAMEA3663047__coassemble_399_pt1 | contig 15989 bp, 11 predicted proteins | sample SAMEA3663047__metabat2_low_PE_025 | metagenome-assembled genome bin SAMEA3663047 (sample SAMEA3663047) | pig gut metagenome | biome: pig gut; feature: pig-associated habitat; material: faeces | place: France | collected 2012
AAGAAATGTACCGCACCTTGTTCGCAAGGTGTGAGTACAACGATGATGGCACCTCTGCCGTCAGTTCGAATACCATATTTAGCTATGAGCATGAAGATAATTGTAGCCCGAAAAAAGCTCCGCTGAGCACCCACCCCATCCACTATGGGTAGCTAGTGCCTCGCCATTCCCGCTGCCCACCACTCCTCCCCAAAGCCCGTTCCGTGGTAAAAAACACATATTTCCGCCCAAACCCTTGGTCGTCTCAAAAAGAATCTCTATATTCGCCATTGAAAAACTCTCACACGAGAATTTTGCGCTAGTCCGCGCGTCCGCGTATGTACGCCCGCGCGTACATATATATAATATAAGTATGGAATCATCCCCGCAGCCCCGCACACAGAGGGTAGGGGGAATAAAAGAAAAAGGAGGTATCTATGAATATCAACGTTCAGTCCATCCACTTTGAAGCAACCGAGCAGTTGCACGCATTTATCGAGAAGAAAGTAGGCAAGTTTGCCAAGAATTGTGCTGAGGCTACCGCCGACGTGGCGCTCAAGGTAGTGAAGCCCGAAACGGCTATGAATAAGAACGTGCAAATCACGCTCGCGATGCCAGGCGGCAAACTTTTCGCCGAGAAAACCTGCGACACCTTCGAAGAAGCAGTGGACCTCTGCTGCGAAGCCTTGAAACACCAAAACGAGCGCTTTCAGGAGAAACGCAGGTGATTTTTGAAAAAAAACTGCCGATTATTTTGGTGGTAAAAAAATAATGTCTACCTTTGCAGCCGTTTCCGAGATACTTCTCTGGTACGGCTGCAAAGCTGACAGAGAGTAGGGAGATACGGGCAAATACCAGAGTGGCCAAATGGGGCAGACTGTAAATCTGCTGGCTTACGCCTTCGGTGGTTCGAATCCATCTTTGCCCACGAATTTGCGCAAGCAAGTTTAATAAGGAATGCGGAAATAGCTCAGTTGGTAGAGCACTAGCCTTCCAAGCTGGGGGTCGCGAGTTCGAGCCTCGTTTTCCGCTCCAATCTTGCTGCTATAGCTCAGCGGTAGAGCACTTCCTTGGTAAGGAAGAGGTCGTGAGTTCAAGTCTCACTAGCAGCTCAACTATCTCTTATGAAAGACTATTGTGACAGAGTATTTAGCGTAATTCTCCCCAATTACTTCTTGAATATTATCTAACAGTTTGTCCAAGGGATTAGTAGATAAAGCCCGCAAGAGGGCTTTTGGCTTTTATCGCATTTATTTACAATTAAAATATTAACAAAGCTATGGCTAAAGAAACTTTCGTGCGTACCAAACCGCACGTAAACATCGGTACTATCGGTCACGTTGACCACGGTAAGACTACCCTTACTGCTGCTATCTCTAAGGTGCTGCACGATAAGGGTTTCGGTAGCGAAGATGTGAAGTCTTTCGATCAGATTGACAATGCTCCCGAAGAGAAGGAGCGTGGTATTACCATCAACTCTTCTCACATTGAGTACGAAACTGCTAAGCGTCACTATGCTCACGTTGACTGCCCGGGTCACGCTGACTACGTGAAGAACATGGTTACTGGTGCTGCTCAGATGGACGGTGCTATCATCGTAGTAGCTGCTACCGATGGTCCTATGCCTCAGACTCGTGAGCACATCCTGCTCGCTCGTCAGGTGAACGTTCCCCGTCTCGTAGTGTTCCTCAACAAGTGCGACATGGTTGACGATGAGGAAATGCTCGAACTCGTTGAAATGGAAATGGGTGAACTCCTCGCTCAGTACGAATTCGAAGAGGATACTCCTATCATCCGCGGTTCTGCACTCGGTGCACTCGGTGGAGAAGAGAAGTGGGTTGATAGCGTAATGCAGCTCATGGACGCAGTTGACACTTGGATTCAGGAGCCCGAGCGCGATCGCGATAAGCCCTTCTTGATGCCTGTTGAAGACGTCTTCTCTATCACTGGCCGTGGTACTGTTGCTACTGGTCGTGTTGAGACTGGTGTTATCAAGGTAGGTGACGAAGTTCAGATTCTCGGTCTCGGTGAAGACAAGAAGTCTGTTGTAACTGGCGTTGAAATGTTCCGCAAGCTCCTCGATCAGGGTGAAGCTGGTGACAACGTAGGTCTCCTCCTCCGTGGTATCGACAAGAACGAAGTACGTCGTGGTATGGTAATCACTCACCCGGGTGTTATCAAGCCTCACAAGTCCTTCAAGGCTTCTATCTACGTCCTCAAGAAGGAAGAAGGTGGTCGTCACACTCCCTTCGGCAACAAGTATCGTCCCCAGTTCTATCTCCGTACCATGGACTGCACCGGTGAAATCCACCTGCCCGAAGGTACTGAGATGGTAATGCCTGGTGATAACGTAGAGATCACTGTAGAACTTATCTACGCTGTGGCTCTCAACGTAGGTCTCCGCTTCGCTATCCGTGAAGGTGGCCGCACCGTTGGTTCTGGTCAGATTACTGAAATCATCGACTAATATCCCGCCTCGGGTATTACTCGAAGACATACCTCCAAAAGTCCTTGCCCCTCGTGGCAGGGACTTATCTACGGGAATAGCTCAGTTGGTAGAGCACTGGTCTCCAAAACCAGGTGTCGGGAGTTCGAGCCTCTCTTCCCGTGCTAAAAAGAAGATAATATGTTTAAGAAGTTTGTAAATTATTGCAAGACTTGTTACGACGAACTTGCGCATAAAACAACTTGGCCAAGTTATGCCGAACTCAACCACAGTGCAGTGATTGTATTATCTGCTTCCCTTGTCATTGCAGTTGTGGTGTTCGCTATGGACTCTCTGTTCAAGTGGGCGATGAGCATGGTTTATCCAGGTTAATCATTTTCAAGAAAAATGGCTAAGACAGAAAAAAAATGGTACGTGCTTCGTGCTGCCAGCGGAAAAGAATTCAAAGTAAAGGAATATATCGACGCTGAGATCAAGCACAACCCATTACTTCAGACGCATGTTTCGCAAGTGGTTCTGCCGCTCGAGAAACACGCATCTTTGCGTAATGGCAAAAGAGTAATCAAGGAGAAAATATCTCTCCCTGGTTATGTATTCGTAGAAGCTGCCCTCGTAGGCGACGTAGCACACACGCTGCGCTTCATGCCGAACGTTTTAGGCTTTCTTGGAGGCTTGGACAACCCCTCACCAGTTCCGCAGTCGGAAATCAACCGTATGCTCGGTTCATGCGAGGAAACGGAGATTGAAGACAACATCGACATCCCGTACGTAGTTGACGAGACTGTCAAGGTGACAGACGGACCGTTCTCTGGCTTCAGCGGCATCATCGAGGAGGTGAATGTCGAGAAGCGCAAACTAAAGGTGATGGTCAAGATCTTCGGACGCAAAACTCCGTTGGAATTGGGTTTTATGCAAGTCGAAAAAGAAGGCTAACGCAAGGTTACGAATGCGTTCAGAATTCTTTTATATTAAATCAATTTAAATATTAACAGACAAAATGGCTAAAGAAGTTGCTGGATTAATCAAATTACAGATTAAAGGTGGCGCTGCAAATCCTTCTCCTCCCGTAGGTCCCGCTCTCGGTTCCAAGGGTATTAATATCATGGATTTTTGCAAGCAGTTCAACGCCAGAACTCAGGAAAAGGCTGGTAAGGTGCTGCCTGTTGTCATCACTTACTATAATGACAAGTCCTTCTCCTTCATCGTTAAGACTCCTCCCGTAGCTATTCAGCTGCTCGAGGCAGCTAAGAAGAAGAGTGGTTCTGCACAGCCCAACCGTAATAAGATTGCCGAAATCACCTGGGATCAGGTAAAGGCTATCGCTGAGGACAAGATGCCCGACCTCAACTGCTTCACTGTAGAAGCTGCTATGAGACTCGTGGCTGGTACTGCACGTAGCATGGGTATCACTGTAAAGGGTGACTTTCCCGCTTAATATTCACTTCAATTTTATCAACAAAGACAATGAGTAAACTGACAAAAAATCAGAAGCTGGTCGCCGACAAGATTGAAGCAGGAAAGGCTTACACCTTGAAAGAAGCCGCCGTATTGGTGAAGGAAATCACCACTACCAAGTTTGATGCTTCGTTGGATATCGATGTTCGTCTGGGTGTTGACCCCCGTAAGGCTAACCAGATGGTTCGTGGTGTCGTATCTCTTCCTAATGGTACAGGTAAGACCGTTCGCGTTCTCTGCCTCTGTACTCCCGATCAGGAGGCTGCCGCTAAGGAAGCTGGAGCTGACTACGTAGGTCTGGACGAATACATTGAGAAAATCAAGGGTGGCTGGACTGATGTCGACGTCATCATCACTATGCCCGCTATCATGGGTAAGATTGGTGCACTGGGCCGTGTGCTCGGTCCCCGTGGCTTGATGCCTAACCCCAAGAGCGGCACCGTAACTATGGATGTTGCCAAGGCTGTACGCGAAGTAAAGCAGGGTAAGATCGACTTCAAGGTTGACAAGACCGGTATCGTTCACACTTCTATCGGTAAGGTGTCCTTCACCCCCGAACAGATTGTGGGCAACGCCAAGGAGTTTATCGCTACCATCATCAAGCTGAAACCCGCTACTGCTAAGGGTACCTATATCAAGAGTATTTATCTTTCCTCGACGATGAGTAAGGGTATCAAGATTGACCCCAAATCAGTTGATGAAAACTAATCTAAAATTGAATCATGAGAAAGGAAGATAAAGCTATTATCATCGAACAGCTCGGTGAGAAACTGAAAGAATATGCTCACTTCTATCTGGTTGACGTAACTGGCATGAACGCCGAGGAAACCAGCAATCTGAGAAGAAAGTGCTTCGGCGCAGAGATCAAGATGGTCGTTGTGAAGAATACCCTCCTTGAGAAGGCATTCGAAGCAGCAGAAATTGACTACTCTCCTCTCTACCCCGTGCTCAAGGGTACGACCGCTGTGTTCTTTACGAACGTGGCAAACAGCCCCGCGAAGCTCATCAAGGAAGTAAGCAAGAATGGTATCCCTGGTCTGAAGGCTGCATACGCTGAAGAAGGTATCTATGTAGGTGCTGAGAACCTTGACGCTCTCTGTGCAATCAAGAGCAAGAACGAGGTTATCGCCGAAGTTGTGGGCCTCCTCCAGTCTCCCATCAAGAACGTTGTTTCTGCTCTCCAGAACGGTGGCCAGACTATCCACGGCGTGCTGAAGACCCTGGGCGAACGTCCCGAATAATATTACGGATTCAACCCTTACGGATTGGCCGAACAAACAAACCAAGCATTCAAAAACAAATTAATACATACAATTATGGCAGATATTAAAGCTATCGCAGAAGAATTGGTAAATTTGACTGTAAAAGAAGTAAACGAGTTGGCAACTGTCCTCAAGGAGGAGTATGGTATTGAACCCGCTGCTGCAGCTGTTGCTGTTGCTGCTCCCGCCGCTGCTGGTGCAGCTGCTGCTGAGGAGAAGACCTCTTTCGACGTAATCCTGAAGAACGCAGGTGCTGCTAAGCTCCAGGTCGTTAAGGCCGTGAAGGAAGCTTGCGGTGTTGGTCTGAAGGAAGCTAAGGACCTCGTAGATGGTATCCCCAGCAAGCTGAAGGAAGGCGTTGCTAAGGAAGAAGCTGAAGCACTGAAGAAGGCTCTCGAAGAGGCTGGTGCTGAGGTAGAACTCGCCTAATCTATTATCCCTGTAAAAAGGGCTCGGTTAAGAATCCTCTGGTAGAGGGTTCTTAACCTTTTTGTGTCTATAATTATCCCATATTCATATATTCGGAAACGGCGGAACTGAAAGATAGCACCGAGATGCGTTCATGAGCGCACTCCCCAGCCCACTCAACCATTGGCATAGCCTCTCACAGTTCCTCCTATTTCGAACCATATCACCAACGAATGGCATCCAGAGTAATCAATCAACGCGTCAACTTTGCGTCCGTCAAGAATCCAATGCCTTATCCCGATTTCTTGGACGTACAGCTAAAGTCCTTCAAGGATTTCCTGCAGCTTGACACTCCTTCTGAATTGCGTAAAAACGATGGCCTGTACAAAGTTTTTGCTGAGAACTTCCCTATCGCTGATACTCGCAACAACTTTGTACTGGAATTCTTGGACTACTATATCGACCCGCCTCGCTATAGTATCAAGGAATGTCTTGAGCGAGGATTGTCCTACAGTGTGCCCCTAAAGGCCAAACTCAAACTTTATTGTACCGACCCTGACCACGAGGACTTCGGCACCGTCATCCAGGATGTTTTCCTCGGTCCTATCCCTTATATGACCGAGAACGGTACGTTTATTATCAATGGTGCAGAACGCGTTGTCGTTTCTCAGTTGCACCGTTCGCCCGGCGTATTCTTTGGCTCCAGCATCCATGCCAACGGCACACAGTTGTATTCCGCACGTATCATTCCCTTCAAGGGCTCTTGGATTGAGTTTGCTACTGACATCAACAATGTCATGTACGCATACATCGATCGTAAGAAGAAGTTGCCCGTGACGACCCTCCTCCGTGCCATTGGTTTCGAAACCGATAAGGAAATCCTTCAAATCTTCAACCTTGCCGAAGAACTCAAGGTAAACAAAACCAACCTCAAGAAGGCTGTGGGTCGCAAGCTCGCCGCTCGTGTACTCAAGAGCTGGGTGGAAGACTTCGTAGATGAAGATACAGGAGAAGTGGTTTCCATCGAGCGTAACGAGGTAATTCTCGACCGCGAAACCATTCTCGAAGCCGAACATATCGAACAGATTATTGAGAGCGGAGCACAGTCCATCCTCATCCACAACGAAGAGGCAACGGCATCCGACTACTCCATTATCTTCAATACCCTCCAGAAGGACCCCAGCAACTCCGAGAAGGAAGCTGTGCTCTACATCTATCGTCAGCTCCGCAATGCCGACCCTGCCGATGATGCCAGCGCACGCGAAGTCATTAACAACCTCTTCTTCTCAGAGAAGCGTTACGACTTGGGCGAAGTAGGCCGCTATCGTATCAACAAGAAGTTGAACCTTGACACCGATGAGAATGTACGCGTACTGACGCAGCAGGATATCATCGAAATTATCAAGTATCTCGTGGAGCTCATCAACTCCAAGGCTGCCGTTGATGATATCGACCACCTCAGCAACCGCCGCGTACGTACCGTTGGCGAGCAGTTGAGCAATCAGTTCGCCATCGGTTTGGCCCGTATGAGCCGCACCATCCGCGAGCGTATGAACGTTCGCGACAACGAAGTGTTCACGCCGACCGACCTGATTAACGCCAAGACGATCTCCAGCGTTATCAACAGCTTCTTTGGTACAAACGCCCTGTCGCAGTTCATGGACCAGACCAACCCGCTGGCCGAAGTGACGCACAAACGCCGTCTTTCTGCCCTTGGTCCTGGCGGTCTCTCCCGTGAGCGTGCCGGTTTCGAGGTTCGCGACGTACACTATACGCACTATGGCCGTCTCTGTCCTATCGAAAGCCCTGAAGGTCCTAACATCGGTCTGATTTCTTCGCTCTGTGTTTATGCCAAGATTAACGAACTCGGTTTCATTGAGACGCCGTATCGTGTCATCAAGGACTCTGTGGCCGACCTTGACAACAGCCACGTTGTCTATCTCAGCGCCGAAGAGGAAGAAGGCAAGATTATCGGTCAGGGTAACGCACCCCTTCGCGAAGATGGTAGCTTCATCCGCGACAAGGTAAAGTGCCGTCAAGATGCCGACTATCCCGTAGTTCCGCCTGCGCAGGTTGACCTTATGGACGTGGCTCCGCAGCAGATTGCCTCCATCGCAGCATCGTTGATTCCCTTCCTTGAGCACGATGACGCCCACCGTGCGTTGATGGGTTCGAACATGATGCGCCAGGCCGTTCCCCTCATCCGCAGCGAAGCACCTATCGTAGGTACAGGTATCGAAAAGCAGGTGTGCGAAGACTCTCGCACGATGATTACGGCCGAAGGCGATGGCGTGATTGACTACGTTGATGCTACGACCATTCGTATCACTTACGACCGCACCGAGGACGAAGAGTTTGTCAGCTTCGACTCTGCCACGAAGGAATATGAAATTCCCAAGTTCCGTCGTACCAACCAAAATATGACTATTGACCTCCGTCCTATCTGCGAAAAGGGTCAGCGCGTCAAGAAAGGCGACATCCTCACCGAAGGTTACGCTACCGAAAACGGCGAACTCGCTCTCGGTCGCAACCTCCTCGTGGCCTACATGCCATGGAAGGGTTACAACTACGAGGATGCCATCGTGCTCAACGAGCGCCTCGTTCGCGAAGATATCCTTACCTCAGTCCATGTGGACGAATTCTCTCTTGAGGTGCGCGAGACCAAGCGCGGTATGGAGGAACTCACCAACGATATTCCCAACGTCAGCGAGGAGGCCACCAAGGACCTTGACGAAAATGGTATCATTCGTGTCGGTGCTCGCATCGTGCCGGGCGACATCATGATTGGTAAGATTACGCCGAAGGGTGAAAGCGACCCCACGCCCGAAGAAAAATTGCTGCGCGCCATCTTCGGCGACAAGGCAGGCGATGTGAAGGACGCTTCCTTGAAGGCCAACCCCTCCCTCTCGGGCGTCGTGATTGACCGCAAACTCTATTCCAAGGCCGTCAAAAATCGTGCGTCCAAGGCTGCCGACAAGCAGGAACTCCAGAAGCTCGACGAACAGTTTGATGCTGAGGCTGCTGAGCTGAAGGGCGTTATGATAGACAAGCTTCTCACACTTCTGAAGAACAAGACCTCGCAAGGCATTAAGGATAATATCGGCACAGAGGTTATCGCCGAGGGTGCTAAGTTCAGCAAGTCCCTCCTCGAAACCATCGACTGGACTGCCGTTGAACTTCGCGATTGGACCAATGACGAGCACACCAACATGCTTATCCGTCAGCTCGTCATCAACTACCTCAAGAAGTACAACATCATGGATGCCAAGCTGAAGCGCGAGAAGTTCGCCATTACCATCGGCGATGAACTGCCTAGCGGTATCATCCAGATGGCCAAGGTTTACGTTGCCAAGAAACGTAAGATTGGCGTTGGTGACAAGATGGCCGGTCGTCACGGTAACAAGGGTATTGTTTCCAAAATTGTCCGTCAGGAGGATATGCCCTTCCTCGAGGATGGTACTCCTGTAGATATCGTACTCAACCCGCTGGGTGTGCCTTCGCGTATGAACATCGGTCAGGTGTTTGAGGCCGTTCTTGGTGCGGCAGGCCGTAAACTCGGTGTGAAGTTCGCTACGCCTATCTTTGATGGCGCCAAGCTGGATGACCTCTGCGAGTGGACGGACAAGGCAGGCCTGCCCCGCTATTGTTCCACCCAGTTGTATGATGGTGCCACCGGTGAGCAGTTCGACCAGAAGGCAACGGTCGGTGTGACCTACATGCTCAAGCTCGGCCACATGGTTGAGGACAAGATGCACGCACGTTCCATCGGTCCGTACTCTCTCATCACGCAGCAACCTCTTGGTGGTAAGGCACAATTTGGTGGTCAGCGTTTCGGAGAAATGGAAGTCTGGGCAATCGAAGCCTTCGGTGCTTCCCATGTGCTCCAGGAAATCCTCACCATCAAGTCCGACGACGTGGTAGGACGCTCCAAAGCCTACGAAGCTATCGTTAAGGGCGATGCAATGCCTACGCCTGGTATCCCCGAATCACTCAACGTGCTCCTGCACGAGCTGCGTGGTCTCGGTCTGAGCATTACCCTCGATTGATTTAGGTAAACCTTACCCAAGAACCCCCAATCATACAATCACAATATGGCTTTCAAGAAAGACAACAAGATAAAGAATAACTTCACCAAGATTACTATTGGTCTGGCCTCGCCCGAGGAAATCCAGAGCAATTCCTATGGTGAAGTTCTGAAACCCGAAACCATCAACTATCGTACCTACAAGCCCGAGCGCGATGGTCTTTTCTGCGAGCGCATCTTTGGTCCTACGAAGGACTACGAGTGCCATTGCGGTAAGTACAAGCGCATCCGCTACAAGGGTATCGTCTGCGACCGTTGTGGTGTAGAGGTGACGGAGAAGAAGGTTCGCCGTGAGCGTGCCGGACATATCCAGCTCGTTGTGCCCGTTGCACACATTTGGTATTTCCGCTCTCTGCCCAATAAGATGGGCTATCTCCTCGGTATTCCTACCAAGAAGCTCGACTCCATTATTTACTACGAGCGCTATGTCGTTATCCAGCCCGGTGTGCTCGAGGACGAAGTACAGGTCAACGACCTCCTCACCGAGGACGAATACCTCGACCTCCTCAAGAAATTGCCCAAGGAGAACCAGTATCTCGACGATAGCGACCCCACCAAGTTCATCGCTAAGATGGGTGCCGAGGCAGTTTACGACCTCCTCACGCGCATCAACCTTGATGAACTCTCCTATGAACTTCGCGACCGCGCCAACACCGATACTTCTGTGCAGCGCAAGAACGAAGCCCTCAAGCGCCTTCAGGTCGTAGAGTCATTCCGCGCCAGCAAGGACCGCAATCGTCCCGAGTGGATGATTATGAAGATTATCCCCGTGACGCCTCCCGAGCTCCGTCCGCTCGTTGCTCTCGACGGTGGCCGTTTCGCTACCTCCGACCTCAACGACCTCTATCGCCGTGTGCTCATCCGCAACAACCGTCTGAAGCGACTCATCGAAATCAAAGCTCCCGAAGTCATCCTGCGCAACGAAAAGCGTATGCTCCAGGAAGCAGTCGATAGCCTCTTCGACAACAGCCGCAAGTCCAGCGCCGTTAAGAGCGACAGCAATCGTCCCCTCAAGTCCCTCTCCGATTATCTCAAGGGTAAGCAGGGTCGTTTCCGTCAGAACCTTCTCGGTAAGCGTGTTGACTACTCCGCACGTTCCGTTATCGTCGTAGGTCCCGAACTCAACATGGGCGAGTGCGGTCTGCCAAAGCTTATGGCTGCCGAGCTCTACAAGCCGTTCATCATCCGCAAACTCATTGAGCGCGGCATTGTCAAGACGGTCAAGAGTGCCAAGAAGATTGTCGATCGCAAGGAACCCGTCATCTGGGATATCCTTGAGCACGTCATGAAGGGCCACCCCGTGCTCCTCAACCGTGCACCGACCCTCCACCGCCTCGGTATTCAGGCTTTCCAGCCCAAGATGATTGAAGGCAAGGCCATTCAGCTCCACCCGCTCGCTTGTACGGCCTTCAACGCCGACTTCGACGGTGACCAGATGGCCGTTCACCTCCCCTTGAGCAACGAGGCCATCCTCGAAGCCCAGATGCTGATGCTCCAGAGCCACAACGTGCTCAACCCCGCCAACGGTGCGCCTATCACCGTGCCTTCTCAGGACATGGTGCTCGGTCTCTACTATATAACCAAGCTCCGTCCCGGTGCAAAGGGCAGCGGCCTCACCTTCTATGGTCCCGAGGAAGCTATCATTGCCTACAACGAGAAGCGCGTAGATGTACACGCTCCCGTCAAGGTTATTGTTGACGATGTTGACGAGGTGGGTATGCCCATCCGCCACATGGTCGAAACCTCCGTGGGTCGCGTCATCGTCAACGAGATTATCCCTGCCGAGTGTGGCTATGTCAATACCGTCATCTCCAAGAAATCCTTGCGCGACATCATCACCAAGGTCATCAAGACCGTAGGTATGGCCCGCGCCTGCCACTTCCTTGATGGTATCAAGAACCTTGGTTATCGCAAGGCATACGAAGGCGGTCTGTCCTTCAACCTTGACGATATCATCATCCCGAAGGAGAAGGTGGACATCGTCAAGCGTGGTAACGACGAGATTGACCAGATTACGATGAACTACAACATGGGTTTCATCACCGACAACGAGCGTTACAATCAGGTTATCGACACATGGACCCACGTTAACACCGACCTCAAGAAGACCCTCATGAAGCAGATGACCGAGGCCGACCAGGGCTTCAACGCCGTCTTCATGATGCTCGATTCTGGAGCCCGTGGTTCTGCCGACCAGATTTCGCAGCTCGCTGGTATGCGTGGCCTGATGGCCAAGCCCCAGAAGGCGGGTGCCGAAGGCCGTTCCACCATTGAGAACCCGATTCTCTCCAACTTCAAGGAAGGTATGTCCGTGCTTGAGTACTTCATCTCTACCCACGGTGCCCGTAAGGGTCTTGCCGATACCGCCTTGAAGACGGCCGACGCAGGTTACCTCACCCGTCGTCTCGTTGACGTCTCCCACGATGTGATTATCAACGAAGAGGATTGCGGCACCCTCCGCGGCCTCGTCTGCACCGCCCTCAAGGACGGCGACGAGATTATCTCCTCTCTCGGCGAGCGCATTCTTGGTCGTGTCTCCGTTCATGATATCATCCATCCCACCACAGGCAAGCTCATCGTGGCAGCAGGCGAGGAAATCACCGAGCCCATCGTTGCCGAGATTGAGGCATCGCCCATCGAGAGCGTTGAGATTCGTTCCGTTCTCACTTGCGAGAGCAAGCACGGCGTCTGCATGAAGTGCTACGGTCGCAACCTCGCCACGAGCCGCATGGTTCAGAAGGGCGAAGCCGTCGGCGTCATCGCAGCCCAGTCTATTGGTGAGCCGGGTACGCAGCTGACCCTCCGTACCTTCCACGCTGGTGGTATCGCCGGTGGTGCGGCTGCCAATGCCACCATCGTGGCCAAGCACGACTGCCGCCTCGAGTTCGATGAACTCCGCACCGTAGATACTACCAACGAAGACGGCACTTCAGGCAAGGTCGTTGTAGGCCGTTTGGCCGAAGTTCGCTTCGTCGATCAAAACACGGGTATCGTCCTCTCTTCGCAGAACGTGCCCTATGGCTCGCAGCTCTTCGCAGGCGACAAAGAGGTCGTTGAGAAGGGCAAGGTTATCGCCAAGTGGGACCCCTTCAACGCTGTGATTGTGACCGAAACGGCTGGTACTGTGCAGTTCGAAGACGTCAAGGAGGGTGTCACCTATCGTATCGAAGAGGACGAAGCCACGGGTCTCCGCGAGCGCATCGTGATGGAGTCCAGAGAGAAGGGCAAAGTGCCCTCCGCACATATCCTCGACGAGAATGGCGAACTCATCCGCACTTACAACTTCCCCATCAACGGCCACATCGCCGTCGAAGATGGCCAGAAACTTCAGGCGGGTGATGTCCTCATCAAGATACCGCGCGTCGTAGGCTCCGCAGGCGACATCACCGGTGGTCTCCCCCGTGTGACCGAACTCTTCGAAGCACGCAACCCGAGCAACCCCGCCATCGTGTCCGAAATCGACGGTGAAATCACCATGGGCGCCATCAAGCGTGGCCACCGCGAAATCATCGTCACCTCCAAACTTGGCGAAATCAAGAAGTACCTCGTGCCCCTCTCCAAGCAGATTCTCGTGCAGGAGAACGACTACGTACGTGCTGGTACGCCGCTCTCCGACGGTTCTATCACGCCCAGCGACATCCTCGCCATCAAGGGTCCCACCGCCGTGCAGGAATACATCGTCAACGAGGTGCAGGACGTTTACCGCCTCCAGGGTGTGAAGATCAACGACAAGCACTTCGAGGTCATCGTCCGTCAGATGATGCGCAAGGTGCAAATCAACGAGCCCGGCGATACCCGCTTCCTCGAACAGCAGATTGTCGACAAACTCGACTTCGCCGAGGAGAACGACCGTATCTGGGGCAAGAAGGTTGTCACCGATGCTGGCGACAGCGAAACCATGAAGAAGGGTATGATTGTCACCGCTCGCAAGCTCCGCGACGAGAACTCTCAGCTCAAGCGTCGTGACCTCCGCCTCGTTCAAGTGCGCGATGCACAGGCCGCCACCTCCACCCAGATTCTTCAGGGTATCACCCGCGCCGCTCTCCAGACCAAGAGTTTCATGTCCGCCGCTTCCTTCCAGGAAACGACCAAGGTGCTCAACGAAGCCGCCATCTCTGGCAAGACCGACTACCTCGAGGGTATGAAGGAGAACGTTATCTGCGGTCACCTCATCCCCGCTGGTACAGGTATGCGCGAGTTCAGCCATATCGTCGTTGGCGATAAGGATGACTACGAGAAGATTCAGAAGAAGGAGCAGGAAGAGGAATAATCCTCCCTCCCTCTCCCTCTAGAAAGATAAAACATTCAAAAAGCGGCTGCGCCCATCCCAGGCACAGCCGCTTTTTTTGCACAAGAGATTTGTTGAGTTTTCGGTCTCAGTTTGCATGGTATTTCATTGCTAAGTAACGTACCGCATGTTAATCGTGTGAGTAAGCGTTCGTTCTCATTGAAAGGTAACTCCTAACTCCACACTCCTAACTCCTCACTAATACGTACCGCACGTTGCTTGCCAACGTGTGGCTCAGTGGCTTATGTTTGTTTCCTATAATAATAGGAGTATCATTTCCGTTGAGCCACACGTTGCTAGCAACGTGCGGTACATCCTATCCGCGCGGACCTAACATTGAGCGATGTTAATGAGTTTACATTTGCCGCTTGAACAGTTTAGCGGACAGTAATATTATAATATATACGCACATGCACGATACATTGCATCACAAAAACAAATTACCACAAAAATGCCGAAGAAAATAGCGCAAGAATAACGAATAATGCAATAAAAGGTTATCGGAATGCACCTTTTTGTGTATTACCTTACTATTGTTTTGATGGAAATATTCTAACTTTGCGCCCAATAAAGGTTGATGATATAAACCTTTTAATGTAATTTCTTGCAAAAAGCGCATGTATGAAAAGTATAGAAGATGTGATGAATGAGTGGAACGCTTTGCAACCTTTGTCTGATAGAGACAGAGAGATGCTTAGCCGTCGATTCACTATTGATTTCAACTACAACAGCAACCACATTGAGGGTAATACACTGACTTATGGACAGACAGAGATATTGCTCATGTTCGGAAAGATAGTTGGCGAGGCTGATGTTCGTGATGTTCACGAAATGACCGCCAGCAATGTTGGCCTGCAAATGATGAAGGAGGAAGCACAGCTTAAAGATACTCCTTTGACACAGCATTTTATACGAACGTTGCATAAGACCCTCTTACGAGAGGATTATACAGTGTATCGCAATCTGCCTGGAGGTGTTCAGACAAGTTACGTCATTCATGCAGGACAATACAAAACGCGCCCCAATTCTGTTATCACACGTTATGGTGAACGATTTGAGTATGCTACACCAGAAGAGACTCCTGCTTTAATGAGCGATTTGGTAGATTGGTATAACGATGCAGAAAGATCGGGAAAGTTCACGCCAATAGAACTTGCTGCGATATTCCACTATCGCTACATTCGTATTCATCCATTTGAAGACGGCAATGGACGTATTGCCCGATTGATGGTCAACTACATCCTCACTCGCCATGATTACCCTATGATCGTGGTGCGTAGTCGTAAGAAAAAAGAGTATTTAGAGGCATTGCATCGTACAGACCTTACTGTCGGAGCCGCCCCTTCACTTGGCGCACATGCCTCAAAGCGTGACATTCAGCAGTTTCTTACTTACTTTACGAATCTCTTTATTGACGAGGTGTTATATGACATACATTTCCTGACAGAGCGTGGAGATAATGTTTGGTGGTTTGATGGCGAACGCGTGAAATTCCGTAGTGCTACTACCAGCGTAATACTTAACCGCATGTATGAGCAGCCGAATAGTACCATCCCGCAACTGGCAGAGGCAGCCGGTATCAGTCTTACAGCAGTTAATAAGCAGTTACGACTCCTTACAGAGAAGGGATATATCACTCGTACAGAGAAAGATAAGTCTTGGAGGCTGATTATCACACCTTCAGTATAAAACTGCTGAAAACGGATGATATCCACCCACCCAAAACGGGGATTAGACCGTTCCGAGTGGGTGGACATGCTCCGTTTTCGCCACCCTTCTCTTCATCATGCTCCCAGAAGTAGATGAAATAATCATAGAACCTACCTTACCTGAGTAGTCACCCCGAAATGGTAACTACTCAGGTGGTTGCAAGGCAATGTACCACACCTTGCTTGAAGGCGTGTGGCTCAGCGGTATTGGGCGTATGGCCGAGGTGAGAAATGTACCGCGCCTTGATTTGTGTGAGTAAGGTGTTTGTTCTCATAGAAAAAGCAATGTACCGCACGTTGCTCGCAACGTGTGGCTCAGCGGAAATGTTGGCTCATTGATAACTACTTCAAAGAGTAC
>SAMEA3663047__coassemble_412_pt1 | contig 15701 bp, 14 predicted proteins | sample SAMEA3663047__metabat2_low_PE_025 | metagenome-assembled genome bin SAMEA3663047 (sample SAMEA3663047) | pig gut metagenome | biome: pig gut; feature: pig-associated habitat; material: faeces | place: France | collected 2012
CCCTCCTGCGCGACTTCCTCCTCAGCATCCCCTACTGCGAAAACACCCACTACGAGGGCCACTACCAGCAATTGCTCTACGTCATCCTCTCCCTCTTGGGCCGCTACGTGGATGTGGAGGTCCGCACAAACAAGGGCCGCATAGATTTGGTTATGCAGGCCGCCGGCACGCTCTACCTCATAAAACTGAAAGTGGGCCAGTCCGCCGAGGCCGCCCTCCATCAGATTGACCTCAAGCAATATCCCGAACGCTTCGCCCTGAGCGGCCTCCCCATCGTCCGCATCGGCCTCAACTTCGACATGGAAACGCGAACGATTGCGGACTGGCAGATTATTGAATAACTCTGTCCGTGAGAAACGAATGGGAACAAAATAAAGGAGCGTGCCAGAACTGAGAGCGCGCTCCTTATGTATAATTGTGTCTACTCCTATATATATAGGTAGTGCAGAATTTGTAAAGGGGAATAGGCATACGTACTGCCGAATAATAGCACTTGGAGCATTGCTGCCGATTAAACCACCCGCTGCGCTGTGTATCTAACAAATGTAACAACACACAAACTAGCATATTATGAAGATATTCCACAAAATTCACCTCTGGATGGCCCTGCCCTTTGGCATTGTGATGGCAATTGTATGCCTCACTGGCGCGTTGCTCATCATTGAGAAGCCTGTGACCACGTTGATTTACCCCGATTTCTATGAGGTAAAACCGATTGAGCCTGCTCGCCAACCCACTTGCAATGGAGACTGTCAGAATTGCAAGACGGGATGCGGTGGAAATACCACAGAAACTGGCCCTGTAAAGGCAGAGAAGGCGGAGAAAGCACCAAAGGGGGACAAGCAAAAGAAACTGCCTTTCTTTGAAACTACGCTGAAACTCCATCGCTGGCTCTTGGACGCACCGCAGACGAAAGGCGAGCGCACGTTGGGCAAGACCATTGTTGGCATCAGCATTCTGCTCTTCGCGCTAGACCTGCTGACGGGCCTTGTCATTTGGTGGCCGCGCAAGAAGCAGACGTTGCTGCACCGCCTCAAGGTGGAATGCGGCAAGGGCACGCAGCATTTTCTGTACGATTGCCACGTCAGTCTCGGCTTCTGGACTTTGGCCATACTGCTGCTCATTGCGCTGACGGGCCTCACGTGGTCTTTCCCCATTTGGCAAGAGGCATTTGCGGGCCTTCTGGGCATGTTTGTAGAGGAGAAAGAAATCCGCGGCCTCATCTTCCAACTTCACACAGGCAGTTGGGGCGGATGGGTGAGCCAAACCATCTATTTCGTCTGCTGCATCATCGGTGCCTCGCTGCCGCTGACGGGCTACTATCTTTGGTTGAAGCCGAAGCACAAGCACGAGAAAAAGAAGTAAGGACCAAACACATACCTATTGAACATTGCCAGCATTCCAGGGCGTGGAACGCTGGCAATATTTGTTTCGGGAAAGGCTTTTGGCTTCTTCCCGTTTATTTTGCATGGGGCTTTCTCGATTTTTCATGGGACTTTCGCGTTTCGCAACGGCTTGTTCCCGTTTTTCTTCGGCACTTAGTCAGCGACCATCGGGCGGAGGCCACGTGACCATCGGGCGGTGGTCGCTGGCAATCTCCCAGATAAAAATACAAGCCTCCGACTTTTCAATAAAAAAATACCGCACAACCTCCATCGGGTTATGCGGTATTTTATTCAAAAGGGAGATGTCTTGGGCTATTATACGATGCCCTGTGCCATCATGGCGCGCGCCACTTTCATAAAGCCTGCGATATTTGCGCCTTTCACGTAGTTGATATAGCCTGTCTTTTCGTCGCGACCATAGCGGAGGCACTGCGTATGCACGTCGCTCATAATCTTATGGAGTCGCTGGTCCACTTCATCGGCGGTCCAACTGATGTGCATGGCGTTCTGCGTCATTTCGAGACCGCTCGTTGCCACACCGCCCGAGTTGACGGCCTTGCCAGGAGCGAAGCAGGTCTGCTGCTCGATGAAGTAGTCAACGGCTTCGGCTGTGCAGCCCATGTTGCTGACTTCGGCTACGAGTTGTACGCCGTTGGCCACGAGTGTCTTGGCATCTTCAAGGCCCAGTTCGTTTTGTGTGGCGCAAGGCAGGGCAATATCCACCTTCTGTTCCCACGGCTTGCGGCCTGCGAAGAAGGTAGCCTCGGGATAACGCTCGGCGTAGGGTTCAACGATGTCCTCACCGCTCAGGCGGAGTTCGAGCATATAGTCAATCTTCTCGCCGCTGACGCCCGTGGGGTCATACACGTAGCCATCGGGACCGCTGAGGGTCACAACCTTTGCGCCGAGTTCAACGGCCTTGCGGGCTGCACCCCAAGCCACGTTGCCGAAACCTGAGATAGCCACGGTCTTGCCTTCGATTTTCTCGCCACGCTCGGCCAGCATCTGGTTCACGAAATAGAGTGCGCCATAGCCAGTGGCTTCGGGGCGGAGAATACTGCCGCCAAACTCGAGGCCCTTGCCCGTGAAGGTGCCCGTATGTTCGCGACTGAGTTTCTTGTACATGCCAAACATATAGCCTACTTCGCGACCGCCAACTCCGATGTCGCCAGCGGGAACGTCCTGATCGGGACCTACGTTGCGCCACAATTCAAGCATAAAACTCTGGCAGAAGCGCATAATTTCGGCTTCGCTGCGACCGCGCGGTGCAAAGTCGGAACCACCCTTGGCTCCGCCCATCGGCAGTGTGGTCAGGGCGTTCTTGAAGGTCTGCTCAAAGCCGAGGAACTTCAGGATGCTGAGATTGACGGAGGGATGGAAACGCACGCCGCCCTTGTACGGGCCAATGGCGTTGTTGAACTGCACGCGATAGCCGAGGTTGACGTGTACTTGTCCGTTATCGTCGGTCCAGGGCACGCGGAAGGTGATGATGCGGTCGGGCTCCACTAGGCGTTCGATGAGTTTCACGCGTTCAAACTCGGGGTGCTGGTTGTACACGTCCTCAATGCTGAGGAGCACTTCGCGCACGGCTTGCAAGTATTCGTGCTCTCCAGGATGCTTGCTTTCGAGTGCTGTCAGGATTTCTTGTGTTTTCATGATTTGTGTGTTTTTGAATGGATTAATAAGGTTATTAGCAAAATAAAAACAAGGGCTGTCCGCAGGCTGTAGAAGCAAAGGCTGCGGACTGCACGTCAAAATTACTGATTATTTCCTGAGTAACTCTCTTAAAAGGGAAATATTTGCAGTTTTGTTGATTTCTTGGGGGAGAATGCCCGATAGGTCCTCACCGCGGAGTAACATTTCGCGCAACTGGGTGGAACTAAAAGGGAACAATGGGGCGGGCACGAAGCGAACATTGGGCGGCAAACTGGCCGTATGAATGTCGTAACCCTCTCGCGGATAAACGAGCAGTTCGTAGTCGCGCAGCAATTCCTCGTGGCGGGCCCAACGGTTGAAGCACAACCAGTTGTCTGCGCCTATCAGAATCTGGAAGGAGCGGTCGGGATGGCTCTCGCGCAGCGCGGCAAGGGTCTTGTAGGTGAAGGAGGGGCGCGGCAAGTGAAACTCGAAATCGCTCACTTTGATGCGGTCGTAGTTTTCCGTGGCCTGCTGCGCCAGGGCCAGACGCAATTGTTCGGGCAACAGGCCCGCAGCGGCTTTCAACGGATTCTGGGGCGAGACGAGCAACCACACTTCGTCCGTCCATCCGCCTTGTACCACAAAGTCGGCCAGGGCAATGTGCCCGCGATGGATGGGGTTGAACGAACCACCGAAGATGGCTGTACGCATAGGCATTAGGATTGCAGGAATTGGCTGACCACACGCAGTGCATCGGCCTGGGCGGTGGCCAAATCGTCGTTGATGACTACGGCGTCAAACTTGGGCGCAAAGGATAGTTCGTAGGTGGCGCGGGCGAGGCGGTCGTTGATCACTTCGGGCGAATCGGTGCCACGTCCTTCCAACCGCTCGCGCAGGGCTTCAATCGATGGAGGTTGGATGAAAAGGCTCAGGGCCTGCGGGCCATACACTGCCTTGATGCGCTCGGCGCCCAGCACGTCGATGTCGCACACCACGTTCTGTCCCTGGGCCAGTTGGCTGTCCACTTGCGACTTCAGTGTGCCATAGAAGCGGCCTTCATAGACTTCGACGTATTCCAGAAACTCGCCCGCAGCGATGCGCTGACGAAATTCCTCGGGACTGAGGAAGAAATATTCCACGCCGTTTTGCTCTGTCCCACGCGGGGGGCGGCTGGTGGCGGAGATGGAGAAATGGAGATTGAGCCCCTGCTCCATCAGATAATTGATGATGGTGCTCTTGCCCGAACCAGAGGGGGCGGAAAAGATGATGAGTTTTCCAGTCATAAGAGATAGGTCAATGGGAGCGGCACTCCCAGGTTTTTGTGCGACGTTGCAATGGGGACATCCATTGCATTGCTGGGATTTGTTTCGGTTTGGTGAGATACATTGCCGCTCCGCTCGGTGAACGTGAACAATGTATGCAAGAAAAAGGAGAAACAGAGGCTTGGGATTGATGAAAGGCTTTGCGCGGTGAAGGGGGAACGGACTGCTGTGCCTATCATCAGTAGCTGGAAATTGCTTACATCACGTTGAGCACCTGCTCCTTGATTTGCTCGAGTTCGTCCTTCATCATGACCACAATATTCTGCATTTCAGCTTGGTTGCTCTTGGAGCCTGTCGTGTTGATTTCGCGGCCCATTTCCTGAGCAATGAAGCCGAGTTTCTTGCCCTGTCCCTTTCCTTCCATCATCGTCTGGCGGAAATAGTTAAGGTGGTTGGCCAGTCGCTGTTTCTCTTCGTTGATATCAAGTTTCTCGATGTAGAAGATGAGTTCCTGTTCCAATCGCCCTTTGTCGTAGTCCACGCCCTTGAGTTCGGCCAGTCGATCGGTCAGGCGTTGGCGAATGCGCTCCACGCGTCCTTGTTCGAAGGGCTCGATGGCGTGCATGAGTTCTTCGATGCGGTCCAGGTTCTTGGCAAACTTTTGGGAAAGAGCCTCACCCTCCTGACGGCGGAAGTCAATGAGGTGGGCAACGGCCTCGCAGACGGCTTGGCGAACCGTCTGCCAGTCTTCTTCGCTCACTTCTTCGACAGCACTGGCACTCAGCGTGTCGGGCAGACGAACGAGGATGCTCCACAGCCCTTCACCATCGAGGGGAATACCCTGGGCTTGGCTGATGGCTCTGATTTGGGCTGAATAGGCGGCCACGGCTTCGGCATTGATAGGGGTGGATGTGGCGGTCATGTCGCGCTCCACCCAGAGGCTGAAGTCTATCTTGCCGCGCTCCAGTTCCTTGGCAATGTACTGGCGAATCTCCATCTCCTTGTCGCGAAAGAGGGGCGCAATGCGGGTGGAGAGGTCGAGGCTCTTGGAATTGAGAGACTTGATTTCTACGTGGATTTTCTTTCCGGGAATACAGGCCTCGGCCTTGCCGAAACCAGTCATAGATTGTATCATTGTAAATGTTTGGTTTTAGAAACGTTCAACGTATTATTTTCTTGCCACCGATAATAACGACGCCACGCGCAGGAAGCGTACGGAGTCGGCGGCCGCTGAGGTCGTAGAGGGCAGGCTGCTCCTCGGAGTTGGATGAAAGGGGGGCGGTGAGGCCCGTCAGTACCTCAATCCTATCCCAGAAATACTGCGCATTGACGACGGCATCGGGATTGATCAGTATCTCCCATTGGCTGGCAGGTGCATCGGCCGCACCAAGCCCGACGGGGAAACTCTGCGTGGGCTGGGCATTCATATAAATGGAGGAGCCTGTGGCCGAGGCCTTTGAGAAGAGGAAGACCGCGCGGCCATTGTCGGCTGTGACAGGTGTGATTTGGAGGGGAATGGCCGTGGTTGTGAATGTGCAAGGACGACCAGGGTTGACAAATTTCTTCGCCCCTGCATTGCAAAGGAAGTACTGACCAGCCGATTCGAGGATGTACCACGTGGCCTCGGCATAGGTGCTATCAACGGGCTGTGCGTAGTTGGTGTTCTGGAGAGTCGTGGCCGTTGTGACGCCGCCCAGCCAGAGATAATAGGAACTGCTTTGGCTACTGAAGAAAGGCTTGCCCCAACCTGCTACATTGCGGAGGAAGTAAGCCTGGTCGTTGCTCAGGTCGCTGAGGCTTTCCACATGCGCCCAGTCGTCCTCGGCCACAACGGGCGGAGGCGCTACGGCCACCTTCTCGCCATACAATCGGAGTTCGTTGATGAAGAGGAAATCGCCATAGCCGCTGTTGAAGGTAAAGCGGAAATAGCGGCCCGAAGCCTTGGCGGGCAAGACGCACGAAGGACGCTCGACATTGGCCAGTGCCACTTGGCTAGCGGCCGTTGTCCAAGAGTTGCCATCGGGACTGACCTCCACCGTAACGGAACGGGGATTGTAGGACGTATTCGAGTAAGTATAACGCGCGGTGTAGAGTTCAAGGGCATTGACGTCGTAGTCCTCGGGGGCTTTCACAACGAGGTGATGGGGAAAGGCGGGACTGCCTCCCTGCCACTGCGAGTGCCAATACGTGTTTTCGTTGTCGTCAAACGCCTGGGACGCGCGTCCGTTGGTGCCTTCGCCGCTGGTTTCCTGGTCGCTCCACGATACGACCTCCCAATTCTTGGTGGAAATCAGCGGGTGGCCGTCAATGGATGCGCTGTAATAGATGCCCGTGTATTCTCTCACGGCCTGGTCCACGCGAGCCTGGAGGGGGGCAAAGTCTATCTGCTCAACCAACGTGTGGTCCGTGCGTGTCCAGCGGAGGTCGCCCTGGAAGGTTTCGCCGTAGCCGCCCGACTGCATGAAGAAACCTTCGTCAACGTTTGCGCCCTTGTCCGCCCCGAAGTCGTTGCGCGCACCAGCCGAGGTGCCGCCATCGGTGTGGGAGAACTGGGCATTGCCGAGGAAATACCATTGCTTGGAGGAGGCGGAGTGGGCATAGCAGTTGCGGAAATAGGCTTTGCGCACTGCTTGGCCGTTGGAACTGATGTAATTCTCGAGGAAGGAGTAAAGGCCCTGCGTGGTCAGCATCTGGCTGGAACCTGCGCATTTGTGTGTGGCCAGATATTGCCACTCGGTTTCTCCGGCATTGCGATACCACGCACTGATGAGCATGCTGTGGTAAAGCACGTCCACGCCATTTTCGTTGGTGACGGTCTGGTCGTAGGGCGTAGCATTCACCAAGAACTGCACGTACTGGCCGGGTGTCCAATAAGTTCCTTTCTTGAAAGCCTTGGTGCCTGTTCCCTCATTGCCAAAACGCTCAATCGTGACACCCTCGCCGCTGGCGAGCGTGGCCGAACGCTTGTAGTCGGGCAGGTTGGGGTCGGTGTCGGTATCGCCGTTGTCCCAAACGGAAAAGATGACGTCGCGGCGACCGCTATTGACTTGAATGCCCATATAGAGGCGGTCTTGGCCGATGGCCATGGCGTAGGTGCCCACGTGGTCGTAGCCCGCGGGAATCATCACCTCGTGGTAGAGCCAGTCGCAGCCCGAGATGGTGCCGCTGCTGGAACTGTGCCACATGTGCGTGGAGGGAGACGAGAGGTTGGTGGCCAAATAGGCGGCCAGGGGGCTCTCCTTGTAGAATTTCCAATCCGTCATACCGCCAAACCTGCCGCTGGCGAGCGACAAATCAAAGCGGTAATAGCCCGCTGCGGGGAAGTTGACGCCATCGAAAGCCGCTACTTCGCTCAGCGTGGAGCCTTTCTTCAAACTGATGGTCCCTTCGTGAATTACACTTCCATCGGGAAGGGAAATCCGCAAGTTCAACACGCCACTATATATACTGCTACCTGTGCAAGCCTTGAGCGTAGCCTTGGCCCGTCCCATAGGGAAATGGATGTATTGCACGCAATGGCCCGATCCTGAGTTAGGCCAAGTGGTCAGTTGGCTAGTATTGAAGTCGGCGTTGGGATTGGGCGCACCGTTGACTTCGTAATAGCCGCGGCAGGCTGTCACCACGTCGGGAGTGGTCTGGTAATTCTGCGCGCTGCCGACTAGGGCCAGCAAGCACAGGAGGAGAAGGAGGGGGCTCTTCATATATATAATATAAGGTATGATTCTTAGAGCTTAGCGCATTCGTCCAACCAAGCTGTCGAACAAGCATCGCTAGGCATACGCCAGTCGCCGCGGGGACTGAGCGAGCAACTGCCCACCTTGGGGCCATCGGGCAGGCAACTGCGCTTGAACTGCTGGGCAAAGAAGCGTCGGAAGAACACTTGGAGCCAATGCTTGATGACATCTTCTTCGTAAACGGGCACGCGGTCGTCGTGGCCATCGAAGGCCATGCGCGCCAAGGCATAGATGGTGGCTGGGCGACGGCCGTAGCGGAGCGTATGGTAGAGGAAGAAGTCATGCAGTTCGTAGGGGCCCACCAGGTCTTCGGTCTTCTGCGTGATATTGCCGTCTTCATCGGCAGGGATAAGTTCGGGGCTGATGGGGGTGGCGACAATGTCGAGCAGGGTCTTGGCGCTATAGTCATCGGCAATGGTGCGGGCCATCCAGCTGACGAGGTGGCGCACCAACGTCTTGGGGATGGAAGCATTGAGGCCGTACATACTGATATGGTCGCCTGCATAGGTGGCCCAGCCCAGGGCCAATTCGCTGAGGTCGCCCGTGCCGACCACGAAGCCGCCCATTTGGTTGGCTGCGTCCATCAGAATTTGAGTGCGCTCGCGGGCTTGTACGTTCTCGTAGGTCACGTCGTGCGTCTTGCCATCGTGGCCTAGGTCGCGGAAATGTAGCTCGCAGGCTTCACGGATGCTGATTTCGCGAATCGTAATGCCGAGGCCCTTCATCAGGTCGAGGGCATTGGTGTAGGTGCGATCGGTCGTGCCAAAGCCAGGCATGGTGATGCCGATAATACCCCGGCGGTCCATCTGCAGCCTGTCGAAGGCGTGGACACAGACAAGCAGGGCCAGCGTGGAGTCGAGGCCGCCGCTGATACCGAGCACCACAGTCTTGGCGTGGGTGTGCTCAATGCGCTTGGCCAAGGCCTCGCTCTGCATGCAGATGATTTCCTCGCAACGTTCATCAAGGGCATTGCCAGCGGGCACAAACGGCAACGGGTCAACGATGCGCTGAAGAGAGGACTGCCCTGTCTGCATCTCTGTCATGTCTATGTCGATGGTGCGATAATGGTCGGCCACATGATTGTGGGCACTGCTATGGGCATAGGTCGTATTGACGCGGCGGTCCAGGCGGATGGCGTTCAGGTCGATGTCGGCCGTGATGATTTGCGGTTGCATGGAGAACCGCTGGCCTTTCGCCAGGAAGCGGCCGCTCTCAGCAACGAGTGCGTGCCCGCCAAAAACGAGGTCCTGCGTGCTTTCGCCGTAGCCACAGGAACTATATACGTAGGCGCAAAGGCTGCGCGCACTCTGTCCTGCAATGAGGCTATGCAGATAACTGGCCTTGCCGATGAGTTCGTTGCTTGCGCTGAGATTGAAGATGACTTCAGCACCAGCCAGCGCGTGGTACGAACTAGGCGGAATGGGAGCCCAAAGGTCTTCGCAAATCTCTATGGCGAAGGTGCAATATTCTGTGTGGAAGAGCAACTGCGGACTGATGGGGACAGACTGGCCGCAAATGAGCACTTCGGCATCGGCAGGCAAGGTGTCGGCCGAAGCAAACCAACGCTGTTCGTAGAATTCCTTGTAATTGGGCAAATACGTCTTGGGCACAATGCCACAGAGCCGCCCCTGGTGCACAACGGCTGCACAATTATACAACCGGTTGCCGTAGAGGATGGGCAGACCTACGATGGTTATCAAGCGGGGCAGGCTACGGCTGAACTCCATCACGCGGAGCAGGGCGGTTTCGGCCTGGTCGATAAGTAGTTCGTGGGCAAAAAGGTCCTGACAGGTGTAGGCAGTCAGACACAATTCGGGGAAACAAGCCACTTCCACCCCTGCACCATCTGCACGGGTCATGAGGGCAATAATCTGTTCGGCATTATAGCCAAAGTCTGCCACACGCACGGAAGGCACGATGGCAGCAACGCGCAAGTATCCGTTCATAGGGTTGATATTTTGTTTGGGTAGGTTCTATAAGGAAGGTAGCGTTTCTATTATGCTTGAATGTCTTCACGCCTCTCGTACCGTATCTTTTTGTTTCATTCTGTCACGTAGCCCACCACAGTCCTTCATGAAAAACAAAAACCTACGGCACCATAGCCGTAAATACATCGCAAGCTTATTTATAGAGCCTACCTTATTGGAACTGTAATCCGATTTATGTGGATACAGAACCTACTTTGTTAGTAATCTTCTAGCTTGACTCCTCCAATATAGGTTCCCTGGGTTTGAGGTGGAGTTTCAGGATTTTCCTTCTTGACGGGCTTTTCTTCTTTTATTCCATTGGTAACCTGGAAAGAGAGTACTTTGATGGCAAGAATATTGGCGAGCAGTTTGATTCCCAGAAAAGCTATATGAAGCTCAGGGGCCAAAGCAAAGCCTATTCCTACACTTACTAACAAGACGTTTTCCCCGTTTTCGCTTAGCACGAATATGCACAAGATAGCAATTATCCAGCAGCAAAAATAATACAGTGCCAAATGTTTGGATTGACCAAGCATACTGTCGGAGCGTTTCTTTATTTCACGAAACGACTGGAGTTCTTGTTCTGTCATAATCAATGATTTTTTGAGGTTGTTATTCATTCAAGAGTTCAGGCCTATCAGATTAGGCCAAGTAATATTTGGGTGCGTGGCGTGATACGATAACGCTTTTCAATGAAGACCATTATCATGAAGCTATTGAAGATGGTGCTTAAAGTTCCACCTTCAATATATAATCGGGGCAATCCTCGGGCACGGAAACGGGCATGGTCAGGCGATTGCGGCGGAACATATACTGCATTTTCTCGCCCGTAGCCAGATTGGTTATCTCGCGAATGCGCGCAGGCACATTCACGTCTATTTCCGTCAGGTTGGGGTCAAGCACGTGCAGATAGAGCACCTGTCCGCGGCGCGTGGACACAAGGCTGTCGCCCATCTGTATGCCGCCTGCCTCAGTGCGATATATCGCCTGGCCGTTTTGCTCCAGCCATTCGCCCATTTCCTTCATACGTGCGAGGGCCGTTGCGGGCAATTCGCCATTGGGCTGCGGGCCTACGTTGAGCAGTAGATTTGCGCCCTTGGCCGCGGTGCGTACGAGCAGGCGGATGAGTTCGGTGGTTGATTTGTAGTTTTGGTCGGCCACCTTATAGCCCCACATACCGTTCATAGTCTGACAGGTTTCAAGCGGCAGACGGCCTATGGCCTGCCCCGACAATCCCGCCTTGTTTTCTCCCGGCACATCGCGTTCGAATATCTGAATGTCTTCGCCAGGATAGGGAGTGATATGGTGGTTGTTGCCCACGAGGCAGGCAGGCTGAAGTCGGTGAATCAGTTCGTACTGCTCGGGCAGTTGCCAATCGAAAGGCACGCTGTCCTTGTCGTGGTCCCAATGGCCGTCGAACCAGATGGCACCTATCTCGCCGTAGTTTGTCAGGAGCTCGGTCAACTGCGCATTCATAAACTGGTAATAGCTGGTCCAGTTCGCCTTCTTGGGGTCCTTGCCTGTGCCGTGTCCTGTGCGACCGGTGGGATAGTCGTCGCGCGTCCAGTCTATGTGGGAATAGTAGAGGTGGAGCTTGATGCCCTGTCGGTGGCAGGCATCTGCGAGTTGGCGCACCACATCCTTGCCATAGGGTGTGTGCATAATGTTATAATCCGACTGGTGGGTGTCCCACAAGGAGAAGCCATCGTGGTGGCGCGTGGTGAAGCAGATGTATTTCGCGCCAGCTGCCTTGATGGCACTTACCCATTTCTCTGCATCAAAGCGGTGGGGATAGAAGGCATCAGCAGCCTTGGCATATTCGTCTCGATTCAATGGTACATTCTGCATATACCATTCGCCCTGCGCAAAGGTGCTGTAGATGCCCCAGTGCAGGAAGATGCCAAAGCGGCTGTCCGAGAATTCCTTGCGCGCCTGCAGGTTTTCCTTCGTCGGTTCGTAGTTGGTTTGCGCTTGCAGCGTAACGCTGCCTATGCTTCCTGCCAACAAGGTGGCAGCCAGGATTGTTTTCAAAGAATGTGTGAGCATTGATTGGAGATTTTGGAATATTACATCAGCACAACGTCCGTGATGACCTGTTTCTGAACAGCCTGATTAAGCGCATAGGCAAGGGCCTGGCGTTGCATCATGAGTTCGCTACGCAATACGGCCGATGTCAGCCGTGCATAGAGGGTTTGGTTCCTGATATAAAGTTCGGCCGTTGCATTCGCCACAGCCTTGCCCGTCACCTGCGGCCAAGCCTGAATGAGGCGGTATTGTGCCAAAGGGGTTTCGAGGCCCTCCTGTCGCAGGAAACGCTGGAGCACATCGCCGATTGCTTCGGATTTACGCCTTTCCATAATTACAATGTAGGATTGACCACGCCGTCCTTCACTTCAAAGAGGCGATAGTCGCGCTCGGTGGCTGCGAGGATATCGTCCAGGTGCTCGCGGTTGGTATCTGTGATGAATATCTGGCCGAAATCGTTGCCCGAAACGTAGTCAACGATTCGCGCCACGCGCCCAGCATCGAGTTTGTCGAATATATCATCGAGCAGGAGTATCGGCACGCGCCTTTCGCCCTTTGTCTTGAGAAAAACGTACTGAGCCAGTTTCATAGCGATAAAGTAGGTCTTGGTCTGTCCCTGCGAGCATTCCTGCCTGACGGGGAAGCCGCCGAATCGCAGGTCCAAGTCATCGCGGTGGGTGCCATAGAGCGAGTAGCCCACAATGCGCTCCTTCGCCCTGCCCTGGGCATACAGATTGGCAAAACTGCCACGCTCGCCATGCGACACGTACACCAGATCAACGGCTTCGTGCGCCTGGTCGCTCAATCGCTGATAGAGGGATTGAAACACAGGGCGAAACTCTTCCACAAATGCCTGTCTACACCTATATATATATGTAGCGGCAGCAGCCATCATTTCTTCGAGCACTTCCATCACCCCAGCATCGGGTTCCTGCTCGGCGCGGAGCAAGGCGTTTCGCTGTTTGAGCGACTGGTTGTAGCGCATCAACGATTCCAGATAGGGCAGGTCGTACTGCGAAATCACTTGGTCCATAAACCGTCTGCGCTCCTCGCTCCCGCCACTGACGAGCAGCGAGTCGCTGGGGGCAATCATCACCAAGGGGATGCGTCCCACGTGGTCGGCAATGCGGCGGCAGTCCTTGTCGTTCCATTTCAGCTGCTTGCGCCCACCAGACTTGTATCCGCACGCCACACGGGCCTCCTCGCCATCCTCTGCCCTGTACTGGCCTTGCAAGAGGAAGAAGGGGGCTTTGTGGCGCAGGTGAACGCTGTCGGGCGTGGTGAAACTGCTCTTACCAAACGACAAATAATGAATGGCGTCAAGCAGATTGGTCTTGCCCATGCCGTTCTTGCCAACAAAGCAATTCACATTGGGCGACAGTTCCAAATCGGCCTGCGCAATATTCTTGAAATCTAATATCGAAAGATGGGAGAGATGCAAGGGGGAATAGATGATTTGAAGTGGAATGAAGAGAGAAGGGGAATACTTTCAAGCCAACGCCAAAGCGACAAAGGCACAATACTCCAGCCTAATTGCCGCTCAAAATTACGATATTTCCACCAACTAGGGCTGTTTCCACCCCCAAAAAACGCTCTCGCTCCCAAAAAAAACGGCCAAACCTTTTCAAGGTCAAGGAAAAATCGTACTTTTGCGCTGCTTAATAGCGTGCTAACTGCCTTGCGCATAGGCATGGAATACGAAATCATAAAACGAAAACAACAATAAACCATGACAAAGTCTAACAAGAAAGCCACCGAAAATGTGGCCAACGATGCTCCCCAGGAGAAGGGTGCACTGAACCTCGGTAATCTCAAACTTAACCGCAAGGTCATTGTCATCCTCAGCACCGTAGTAGTCATTGCCGGCCTCTTCCTTGCATTCAAGTATTTCTACCTCGACCCCAAAGAAGAGAAAGCACAGACCCAGCTCGCTGAAGCCGAACAGCTGGTCAATGGCCAAGCACTCGCACAGCTCGACCAAATCCTCAACGAGATTTCCCGCGCCGAAGCTGAACTCGAGCAGAAGGGCGACACCGCTCCTGCCGGCCTCAACGACTCTATCAAGAAGAATACGGCCAACTTTGAGAAGGCCAAAGCCGACATCTACAACAAGGCTCTCAAGGGCGACGGCAAAACTCCCGGTCTCCTCAAAATCGCAGGCATGGGTATGACCAGCGCTGCCAATATTGCCAAGGCTCAGGCAGGTATCTGCTACTACAAGCTCGGCAACTACAAAGAAGCCATCAAGATGTTGGAAGACTTCACGCCGCAGGGCGACAAGGGTGTTTCGCCCCAGTACATCGCTGCCCTCGCCAACTGCTACGCAGCCGATGGCCAGCTGGACAAAGCCGTAGATACGTTCAAGAAGGCCGCCAGCGAAGCCGACAATGCCGCCACTAGCCCTCAGTACCTCATCGAAGCAGGCCTCCTGCTCGAAAGCCAGAAGAAAAACGACGAAGCTCTCAAAATCTACGAGCAGATTAAGAAGGACTATCCCCAGTCTGCCCTCGTAGCGCCTCAACAAATGCAGGGCGGCTACGTTTCTGCCATCGACAAGTATATTGAGCGCGTCAGCAAATAACGTACTATAGGCAACAAACCTGCTTTTTACATCAGAAATTCCCCAACAATGAGCAAGTGAATAATACGGTCCGCACGGGCTATTCCCATTATTCACTTGCTCTTTTCCATAGGCCATTCTCCCTTCTTCATCCAACACACATCCCCTTCCACAGGAAAGGGAGGAATCATAAGCCTGACCATTCACACACATACTAAACCATAATTCCCCTACCCCGTGTCCTCTCATCAATTCAATTTCTGCGAAGACATTTCAGCCATTCCCGATGCCACCAATATGCGCGTGGGCATCGTTGTGAGCGAATGGAACAATCAAATCACCGACCGCCTGCTCGAAAGTGCCGTCAATACGCTCACCGCTAACGGCGTGAGCCCCACGAGCATCACCGTGCGCCGCGTGCCCGGCAGTTTCGAACTCGTCTATGGCGCCTCCCTCATGGCCAAGAGCGGCTACGTGGATGCCATCATCGCCATCGGTTGCGTGGTTCGCGGCGACACGCCCCACTTCGACTACATCTGCCAAGGCACCACCCAAGGTCTCACCACCCTCAACGCCCAAGGACAAATCCCCATCATCAACGGCCTGCTCACCGTCAACACGATGGAGCAGGCAGAGGCCCGCACAGGCGGCAGCGTAGGCGATAAAGGAAAGGAATTTGCCCTCACTGCGATAAAAATGATTGATTACGCTTGGCAGTTTCAAAAATAAACCATATCTTTGCAACGCAATTCAGCCCCAAAGGGCGTGATTGCGATTGCAAACGGGCAAATACCAGAGTGGCCAAATGGGGCAGACTGTAAATCTGCTGGCTTACGCCTTCGGTGGTTCGAATCCATCTTTGCCCACCAAAAGGTTCAAAAAAAGAGTTTCAGACTTTGCGGTCCGAAACTCTTTTTTTGGGATAACTACTCAGGTTGAACATTGCAGGGAGTGACGTAAAATTGCAAAAAATGCAGGGTTGAAAATAAATATCTTTTAACTTTTCGGGTAACTACTCAGGTCAATATTACCCCCTATATCAGTCTATATTTTTCAGTCCTCCTCATCTTTCTCCCATATTTAAAATCTCAGTATTATCTGTTTAATTAGATTGATAATCAGTAATTTAT
>SAMEA3663047__coassemble_414_pt1 | contig 15670 bp, 6 predicted proteins | sample SAMEA3663047__metabat2_low_PE_025 | metagenome-assembled genome bin SAMEA3663047 (sample SAMEA3663047) | pig gut metagenome | biome: pig gut; feature: pig-associated habitat; material: faeces | place: France | collected 2012
CACGAATCGAATTATTTCATTCATACAGGTAGTACCCATCGGCCACATTCGAAAAATTCGTAATATTCGTGTTAGAAATCTAGATAACAGGGCGCGCTTGAATCACGGAGGTTTTTTAAACACGAATGTTTCGAATTTTTCGAATGCTGGAGAGTCTGTTTTCTTTTTTCCACCACGAATTACACGAATCCTGGCCGCGTGGGCTGCTCTCACCTGCATTCGTAAGATTCGAATAGATTCGTGTTTCGAAACACGAATCGAATTATTTCATTCATACAGGTAGTACCCTCAGCCACATTCGAAAAATTCGTAATATTCGTGTTAAAAAACAGGTTGTGATATAGACTTCATTTCTTCTACATAACAACACCATTACCATCCAACAGCAAAATGAGTTCATTACGGACGTGTGTATCCTGCTACTAGGCAGCCTTGTTCCAGGGCAACGGCTCGCCAATCGTGAAATGCCGCTTGTTATGCTAGAAGTGACCATTAACAGATGCGGAATGAGCCTTTAGGACCAAATAAATGCCCTTCCCAGGTCATTATTCGACAATAAAACCTTATTTTTGTCGCAAATTTTGCGACGTTTTCTGTCTGATTATGTTGCAGCCCCATCAAACTAACGAGTATATGTATATCCACGAAAGCCCCAACTGGCCGCATTTCCACTGGGATGCCTCACAGCTGTCCCTCCTTCAGGAAGCCGTCTGCCGCAAGCAAGGTTTGCTTTATGGCCGACTGAGTTCATTGGGTCTCGACAGCAAATTAGAAGCTATGGCCGAGAACCTGACGAGCGACGTGGTGTTCTCCTCTGAAATTGAAGGCATTCAGTTAAACGTGGGACAGGTGCGCTCCTCCGTGGCACGCCGACTGGGCATTGAGAACGTGCAACAGACAGCCCCTTCGCACTACATCGACTCCGTGGTGGGCGTGATGCTAGAAGCCATCCAACACTACGACCAGCCCTTGAGCAAAGCGAAACTTTGCGCCTGGCAATCGGCATTTTTCCCTTTTGGATTCAGCGAAGGGAGTCAGATAGAGGTGGGAAGGTATCGCACCCATGAGGAGCACATCGTCAGCGGTATGTTCGGACGCGAGAAGGTGCACTACATCGCCCCCTCGCCCGACCGCGTCGAGGCGGAGATGGCGCAATTCCTGGCCTGGTTTGACAGCGAAACTGCCCTGAGCAGCATTATTCGCTCGGCGATTGCCCATTTTTGGTTTGTCAGCATTCATCCCTTCGAGGATGGCAACGGACGCATGGCGCGCATCCTCTCCGATATGCTGCTGGCGCGCGGCGAGAAGAGCGAACTCCGATTCTACAATATCTCGTCGCAAATCAACAAGCACAAGAAGCAGTACTACGACATCCTCGAGCGAACGCAACGCGGCGACGGCGACATCACCGAATGGCTTGTTTGGTATATGCAGGAACTCGTCGAAGCGCTGGATGAAGCAGAGGCCACGGTCAACATGATTCTCAACAAAAGCCTCTTTTGGCAGCAGGCTACGGCTGTACCAATGACGGACAGACAGGTGCAGGTGCTCAACCTCTTCTTAGACGGCTACGAGGCCAAAATCACGTCGAAAACGTGGGCTAGCCTTGCCAAATGCTCGAAAGACACGGCCATCCGCGACATCCAAGACCTAGTCATCAAGAACGTCTTGGTAGAAGATTTTCCTGGAGCCAAACGTCCCAGCTACTCCATCGTTTACGACAAGGAGAACCTGGTTCAGTTCTTCACAGAGGTAGCCATCGAGGAGGACAATGGGCGGGCGTATCTCACCGCGCTGTACAAGGGAAAGACGCATATCAAAGAGCGCTTGCTGCCCCTCGATGCAGAACGTTTCCAGCGAGGCGACCTGCCCCTTGCCAACCTGCTCAGCAAATATTGCTCATACCTCCAGCTGAAGCCAGAGAGCAAAGACTGAGAACGGCTGGCGATTGCTAGACGATGCCCTGTTCCTTGCAGATAAAAACAACCGAGGCCCGACTTCCTAAATCAGGAGTCGGGCCTCGGTTGTGAGGACTTCGAGGTGGCTAGAACATTTGCTGCACCCTGCGCAAGCCTGCCACGAATGCGTCTACCTCCTCGCGGGTGTTGTAGAGGGCGAAGGAGGCGCGCGCCATACCTTCCACGCCGCAGCGTTCCATAAGTGGTTGTGCGCAATGGTGACCCGTGCGAATGGCTATGCCGAGACGGTCGAGCAGGGTGCCTAGGTCGAGATGGTGGATGCCTTCGATGTTGAAGGCGATGACGGCATCCTTCACGCGGGCTCGGCCGTAGATGTGCATACCGGGGATGGTGTCCATCTGCTCTAGGGCGTAGTGGAGGAGGTCCTGCTCGTGGGCGTGGATTTTGTCGCGTCCGATGGATTCGATATACTGAATGGCAACGGCCAAGGCGTGGCTGCCGACATAATCTGGCGTACCTGCTTCAAACTTATAGGGGAGTTCTTCGTAGGTGGTGTGCTCAAAAGTGACGCGCTTAATCATTTCGCCGCCGCCCTGATAGGGAGGCATCTGCTCAAGTAGTTCGCGGCGACCATAGAGTACGCCAATGCCCGTCGGGCCGTACATCTTGTGGCCACTGAAAGTCAGAAAATCCACACCGAGGTCCTGTACATCCACCTGGAAATGCGGCACACTTTGCGCGCCATCGGCAAGAATATGCGCTCCATGGGCATGGGCCAGTTGCGCCATCTCGCGGATGGGATTGACGGTGCCGAGCACGTTGCTCACGTGGGCCACACTGACAAGGCGGGTGCGCTCATTGAACAACGCCTCGTAGGCAGCCATGTCCAGATTGCCGTCGTCGTCCATCGGAATGACGCGCAAGACGATGCCCAACCTGTCGCGCAGCATCTGCCAGGGCACAATGTTGGAATGGTGCTCCATGACGGAGAGTATCACCTCGTCGCCCTCGTGCAGGAAAGCGCGTCCGTAACTGTCGGCTACCAGATTGAGACTCTCGGTGGTGCCGCGCGTGAAGACGATTTCCTCCGTTTGGCGCGCATTGATGAAGCGGCGCACCTCCTCGCGGGCTGCCTCGTGGAGTTCGGTGGCCTGCTGCGAGAGGTAGTGCACACCGCGGTGCACATTGGCGTTCGTATTGTAGTATTCCTCGCTGATGGCATCAACCACGGCGCGGGGTTTCTGCGTCGTGGCGGCGTTGTCCAGATAAATCAATGGGCGGCCGTACACCTGTCGGCTGAGGATGGGAAAATCAGTTCGCATATACATATATAATATAAGGACGATGCAGTCTATAATATAAGGACGATGCAGTCTATAATATAAGGACGATGCAGTCCACGAGTCCCTAGCGGCACATCTTGCAACCCGCACAGGCAGACAACTCGCCGCGGAAACGCATCTCAACGAGGTGGGCAAGGCGTTCGCGCAGGCGTTCGAGTTCGATATGACGCAGGACGTCGCCCACGAATGCCTGTTGGAGAATCAGACGGGCCTCGCGCTCGGGAATGCCACGCTGGCGCATATAGAAGAGGGCCGATTCGTCGAGTTTGCCAATGGTGCTGCCGTGATTGCACTTGACATCGTCGGCATAAATCTCCAGCATCGGTTGGCTGAAAGCGCGTGCGGTGGGTGCGGCACAGATATTCGCGTTGGTCTGTTGCGAGAGGCTCTTCTGCGCACCCTTCTCCACGAGCACCAGTCCCGCAAATGCGCCGACGCTATGGCCATCAAGCACATATTTATAGAGCATATCGCTCGTGCAACTGGGCGCAGCGTGGTCCACGACAAAGCTATTGTCCACGCGCTGCTGCCCATCGGCCACGACCACTCCGCGTGCCACCATATCGGCTCCCTTGCCATCAAGGCGGAAGTCGAGGCGGTGGCGCGTCTGTCCGCAGGTGAGGGTCACGCCGTTGTAGGAAACGTGCGACGCGGCGGCTTGGTGCACGTACACATTATCCAGGGCGGTGTGCTGCTCGGTGGTTTCTTCCACGGCATTGACCTGAATGTTGGCTCCTTCGCCCACGAAGATTTCCGTCACCTGCGTGGAGAGCGTGCGGCATTGCCCGTCGGTATGTTCGCAAAGGAGGATGACGCCCTGCGCGCCCTTCTCGGCCACTATGAGCAGGCGGCGGTTGACCATTAGGTCGGCGCGCGCTGCGGCCACATTGACGATCTGGATGGGATTGCTCAGGATGGTGCCAGCGGGCAGATATACCAGCAGTCCGTCCTGCGCCAAGAGGGTGTTGAGAGCCGTCACGCCATCGTACTTGCGACCTGCTTCGCGATTGTAATAGGCAGCCACGAGCGCGGGGTCGGCCTGCGAGAGGGGTTGAACGAGCACACCCTCGGGCAGGGGTGCCGTGGGCGTTTGCACGGTGTAGGGCACATCGTTCACCACGAAGTAGAGCGACGTACTCAGGTGGGGCACGGCGCAGCGGTACTCCTTGTAGGGGTCAACGGTGGGCAGGGTGCGGCGCAGGTTGAGCCCATAGTCGGGCGCAAGGGCGGCCTCCACGTCGGTGTATTTGTACCGCTCGTTGCGCGAGGTGGGCAGCCCGTGCTGCTGCAAGCCCGCCAGAGCAGCCTCACGAGCGGCATTCATCGCTGCGCACGAGGCACCGCAGAGCGTTTCGCCCTGAGCGGCATAGAGGTCGAGGTATTGTTGAAGACTGGACATAGGGTTTCATCTTATGGGTTATGCTACTCTTCCACTTCCTCCCTGATCCAATCGAATCCGCGCTCCTCAATGGCATAGCCCAACGAGGCATCGCCCTCCTTGACCACGCGGCCCTTGACGAGCACGTGCACGAAGTCGGGCTTCAGATAGTCGAGCATGCGCTGGTAGTGCGTGATGACCATGGCCGATGTCTGCGGAGTGCGCAGCATATTGAAACCCTCGGCCACGATGCGCAGGGCGTCAACATCCAGTCCCGAGTCTGTCTCGTCGAGGATGCTGAAGAGGGGTTGCAGAACGGCCATCTGGAAGATTTCGTTGCGCTTGCGCTCACCGCCCGAGAAGCCCTCGTTGACGCCGCGGCTCATGAAATGGGCATCGAGGCCCACGAGTTGGCGCTTCTCCTTGAGGAGTTTGAGGAATTCGCCGGCACCGATAGGCTCCTTGCCGAAATATTTGCGCTTAGCATTGAGGGCGGCGCGCATAAAGTTGGTCATCGACACGCCGGGAATCTCTATCGGCGCCTGAAAGGACATGAAGATGCCTTCGTGGGCACGGTCTTCGGGCGAGAGGGCCAGCAGGTCCTTGCCGTTGAACGTGATGCTGCCTTCGGTAACTTCGTACTTGGGATTGCCAACGAGGACATGGCTCAGCGTGCTCTTGCCCGAACCATTGGGACCCATGAGCACATGGACTTCTCCGTCGCCTATGGTGAGATTGACGCCGCGAAGGATTTCCTTGCCTTCAACGGATGCGTGCAGGTTTCTTATTTCTAGCATAGTGTTGTAGGATTTCGTGGGCACAAAGTTAGCAATAGTATTTTTAATAGGAGGCGGCCGGCCGCGGAAAATCCAGCAAGAGCGGGGAAACCAGGCCCGATGGAATCTCCGGAGATTCGTGCAGAAAAAACTTGGCGCACAAACGTAACTACTCAGGTGGTTTATTGCTGGCTAGGGGCGCTATTCGGCGCGCCCCGAAGGGGCAACCTGCTCGTAGCCCAGGGCAGAGCGAAGCGACGCCCTGGGTATTGTCGTCCGTTCCCAGCTTTCGCCCTGCAAGGGCAAAAGCATAAGAGCCCGCGTTTATTATTCGTCCATACATTGAACCTATTATATATGCTTTTGCCCTTGCAGGGCGAAAGCGCTGTTGTGTATTCATCACCCAGGGCGCCGCTTCGCTCTGCCCTGGGCTACGAGCAGGTTGCCCCTGCGGGGCGCACAGACGGCATCATTCCACCCATAATTACCACCCAGCAGGGCACCGACGGTATCATTCCACCCATAATTACCACCCAGCAGGACACCGACGGTATCATTCCACCCATAATTAGCACCCAGCCAAACTGTTTTTTTCGGGCAAAAAACGACCTGAGTAGTTATGGCTAATGTTATAATGGTGCATTCTATTTTTTAGGTAGGTTCTGTATGGTTAGTTTCAAAGGAAGGTCGGGTTTCTATTCTGCTCGGAGGTCTTCACGCCTCTCGCACCTAATTTTTTGTTTTCATTCCGTCGGGTAGCCCGCTACGCTCTCTCACGAAAAGCAAAGTCCTACGGCACGATAGCCGAAAACTCATCGCAAGCTAGTTTATAGAACCTACCTTAATAGCATATTGTAAGGGATGCTATTTCCTTCTTCCGATTACGTTCACAACGCGCTCGCCCAAATATTGGGCAAAAGCCTTTTGCACCTCGTGGAGTTCCTTGTATCGCTGCATGATTTGCAAGGTGCGGGTTGTGTCGGCCGTGACTTGCGGATCGCGCAGTTGCTGGAGGAGATCGTCAAGTTCCTTCTGGAGATACGCATTCTTGAAATCGTGAATCAAACGCGGAATGAGGTCATAGAGCCTTTCGCGGTCGGGCACAAAGGTGGTCTGCTGGCTGTGGCAAAGCGTGTAGCGGTCCTGCCCAAGGTCGGCAGCCAATCGGCTGACTTCGGCGTGGGGATGCGAGAGGAATTGTTGCAGAGATTGCCCCTCGTCATTGATAGGCATGGCAGCGGCCTCTGCAAGTATCTGCATGCAGACGGGATGGTGGAAATGCAGATCGTCGGCCTCAAGCTCGTTGGCTACATACTGGGCCACGGAGAGGGGCGGCAGTCCTTCGGGATATTCATCGGAAGGAGGTAGTTCGCTGCCTGGCATCAGCAAGTCGCCATAGCGGATGATGGCGGCAATGAGGAGTTTCTCCTCTTCTGTGGGCTGGGTGGGCTGAGAGGCTGTAGCTTGAGGGGAGACGGCAGAAGCAGCCGTTGTGCCGCTTTCTGCCGCAGGCTGTTGTTCGGTTCCTCCTTCATGTTCAGGCTTTGGTTCACCCTCCGTCTGCTGAACAGGTACGGCTCTACCTTCGCGGACCAACTTGCTGACCTCGGAAACGAGCAGGGCCTCGTCAACGCTGAGCATGGAGGCACACTCTTGTATATACATCTGCCGAACAACGGGGCGCGGAATGACTGCGATGCTCTGCACCACGCTTTGGATGAGTTCGGCACGCTTGACGGGATTGCCCGCACAATCGCGCAGCAGGAGGTCGACCTTGAACTTAATGAAATCGACCTGGTGGCTGTCTATGTATGCCTGATACTCCTCGGCGCTGTGCTTGCGGGCAAAGCTATCGGGGTCATCGCCATCGGGGAGGAGGAGGACGCTGATATTCATCCCCTCGGCCAGGAGCATATCTATACCTCGGAGGCTGGCCTTGATACCCGCGGCATCGCCATCGTAGAGAACCGTGATATTATCGGTGAAGCGGTGGATGAGGCGAATCTGGCCGGCAGTGAGCGAGGTGCCCGACGAGGCCACGACATTCTCAATGCCGCTCTGGTGCATAGAGATGACATCGGTGTAACCCTCCACGAGATAGCAACGGTTCTGCTTAACGATTGCCCCTTTGGCAAAGTAGAGGCCATAGAGTTCGTTGCTCTTGTGGTAGATACTCGACTCGGGAGAATTGACGTATTTGGCCAGTTTCTTGTCGCTGGAGAGAATACGTCCGCCGAATGCCACCACTTTGCCCGAAACGGTATGGACGGGGAAGATGACGCGGCCATGATAGCGGTCGAGGAGGCGACCATCGTCTGTCTTGTAGCAGAGGCCGGTCTTTTCGAGAAACTCGGGGCGGTAGCCCTTGGCGATGGCTGTGCGGGCCATAGCATCGCGGTCGGGGAGGCAATAGCCAAGCTGGAACTTGCGGATAATGTCGTCGCGAAAACCGCGCTGGCGGAAATAGGCTTTACCCACGGCCACGCCATCTACATGGTTGTGCAGGAGATCAATGAAATAGTCGCGCGCCCATTCGTTGAGCACAAACAGGCTCTCGCGCTCGGTGGCCTGCGCTTTCTCCTCGTCTGTGAGCTCGCGCTCTTGGATTTCAATACCATACTTCTTGGCCAACCATTTGAGAGCCTCGGGATAGCTCATCTGCTCGTGCTCCATGATGAAATGGACCACGTTGCCGCCCTTGCCGCAGGAGAAGCACTTGCACAACTGCTTGGAAGGCGAAACCACGAAACTGGGAGTCTTCTCGTCGTGGAAAGGGCACAGACCCTTATAGTTGACACCCGCCTTGCGTAGGGTCACAAATTCCTTGACGACATCAACAATGTCGGCTGCGTCGAGGATGCGGGCTATGGTGGATTGGTCTATCAAGGGACGTAGGTGTTATAGATGGCGAAATGGCTGCGTTTACCTGTTTAGGATGAACTTCAAGGAAACGCCGAAATCCTGGGTTCTTGTAGGATAGGAACTGGTGGTGAGCAGGGGTTTGTTGAACTGATAGTCGTAGAAAGCTGTCAGCGTGAGGTACTTGCTCAGGGCATAGTCGGCCGAGAAACTGATATGGAGTGCCTTGTTGCCGCTGGTGGCCTGGGTCAGTCCGCTGAGGATGTCGCGATTGAGCGCGCTCTGGTCGCGTAGGCTGAAGTCGACGCGGAGATTGAGGTCGTTGCTAAAGCCCTGGTTGGTTGTTGAACGCGACTTGCTTGCACCAGGTTTGTTCTCTTCGTCTTGCTTTCCCGGACGGCTGGGCTTGCCAGATTTGTTGCGACGTGCAGCCTTGGCTCCCTCTTTTGCAGTGATGGATTTTTGATTTCCGAAGAGGTTGAGGCCAACAATCTTGTAGCCCATACCAATGACGAAGTCGTTGCTGCGCGTCTCGGTAATCTGCTGCGATGTCATACTGAGGGTAAGCACACGCGTTTTGCGGTATTCCACCTTTGCGGTCAGGTTGTTATGGAAGGTCATGTCTACTCCAGCCAGAGGCGCGAAACTTTCGTTGATGCTCACGGTTGACACGTCGTACATGCCCGAGGGTATCGGGTTGCCCGTGGCAACATCACTGACAAAGCCGAAGCCATCCATATATTCCATATAGGAGGTATAAGTATTGTACGAGCCAACGCTATAAACGCTCTTGTAGCCGTGGTTGATATTGAAGCTCTTGAATATGCGCTTCATGCGAGGCAAACGAGAGAGACCGCTGTAGGACACGTTCCAGTTGGGCAAGAGGCGCGTCAGAGCGGGGAAGATATCAAGCGAATTACCTCCATCAACCGTATAGGCATTGAGGAACGCAGGTATCATCACGTTGGCTGAATACTGATTGACTGTACCATTGGCTGGGTCGAAGGGCTGGCCAGCCAAAGCCGTCCCCTGCGGATAAGTGGCATCTGCAAATTTATTTTCGATGCGCTGCTGATAGCCAGCAAGCGAGGCACGGAACTTGTTGAACGCCTTGCTGGGATAGCCCTTGTCGGCCGAGCCTATCTTCTCAAACGCCGTCCCGATACTGATGGTGGTCATAGAGAAACTACCCGTACGGGTGGTAGGCATACCAGCGTACATATATTGGATGCTGCGGCTCTCGTTGACATTGCGGCTGGCGTTGAGGTCGAACTTGAGGTCGGTAAAGGGTTCGAGCGTAGCACGTATCTGAATGTCTTCGTTGCGGTTGCTCGTGGCTGGTGTGATAATACTATCGCTCGTCAAGAGCCATCCACGGTCTACGGCACGGCGCACATAACCATCGTCCACGAATCCAAAGGCGAAATCCAAGCCAGGCTGCATACCGCCGCCCGCACTGCGCTGACCGAAGATGTCGCCCACCTGCGGGAGGAAGCCTGGCACAGCCAGACTATATTTATTGGTATAGGACACACTGACGTTGCGCACCATCATGGCGATGCGGCTGGTGAGCTGGAGTCCCTTGTACCATCCTTGGTCTTCCTTGCGACGCTTGGGGCGAACGGTCAGTTTGACGCGGGCCGTGTCTTGCGTGGTAATAAGAATACTATTGGCATCAACCACTTGGTAGCGCACGGGATAGCGCGTACCATCGGGGCGGATGGCAGTCACCTGCAACTTCTTGCTGCGCTGGTTGTGCTTCACGAGGGTGGTAGTGTCGGCCTTGAGTTGTACCTCGTTAGAGAAAAATTTCTTCTCCTCTTTCTTCTTGGCCGCGGCCGAGGTCATTGATGAATTGGTGAAACGTTTGTTGGCCTCTCTCAAGAACTTGACATGATTGTAGAGGGTCTCCATCTTGAAGCGCACGTTGCCCGAAGCCGTGCGCGACATATTGATGGTATGTCCCATCGAAGTGCCGTTGTCAAGGTCTGCACCGCGGGCCCAGTTGTAAGTAGAACTATATTTAACGTCGGAGGTCAGCCAATCGAAAAGGGGCAGCTTGTTCAAGGGTAATTGCCACGAAGCCTCAAACGACTGCTGGTAGGTCAAGGGACGGCCAAGATGGAGAAGACTGGTGCGCACGGAATCCTTCCAAGCCGTGTAGCGGTCGGGATATAGGTCTTTGTTGACGGCCGTATAAGGTTGCTCGATTTCGGCGCTCGTGCCCGAACTAAAGCTGGCGTGAATGCTCTTCGTCAAATCCCAACGCAGGGTGAAGTTTCGCTGCCAACGGTAGTCGCTACTCCAAGTGAGGGGCAGGGAACGATTGTCCAGGTTCTCCATATCGCGCTCCTGGAGTTCGTAATAATTGCGCACGATATCGGAATTGAACGTCAGACCCTGCGGGAGGTAGTTGAAGTTGAATTCCTTAATAATCTTGAGCCACTTGCTCTTGCCCTTCATCTTCTTGAACGGCTCAAAGGCTTTCGCATTCGGGGAATAGTTGTAACTGAAATTCCATTTCCAGTTCTGGTCCTTTTCCCACGCTGTCGTCTCTCCCGTGGTGTTTCGGCTGCTATAGGCATAGCCAAACGTGAAGTTGGCAGGGTCGTAAGGCATGGGGAAACGCTTTGTGGCCACGTCAAAGCGCAGGCCAGACACGCTAAAGTTCTTGTTGACCACGACGCGGTCGGCGATATTGCGGAGCGAATCACGCTCGCTCTCGTTAGCCATTGCATCAAGCGCCTCGTTCATCTCCATATCCGTATCCAATGGATTGTAGCGGGGCGATGTGCGCTGCTTGCTGTAAGAATAATAGATGGGCGCCTTGAGCTTAATCTGTCGAGGCAGGAAGCGGCCCGCCTCTACATTGGTGGTCACGGAGTATTCGTAGAGATTATCGTTGCGACGCTGCGACACACCCTCCTCCAGCCCACCGAAGCCTTCGGTTTCGATGTGGCCACTGAGATTGACGGTGGCCACGTCTGAGAGTTGGATATTGAGAGAGGACTGTGCAGCCCAACCGCCCTTGTTGCTGAACTGCTGCAGTCGGAGTTCGTTGGCCCAAACCTCCACACTCTTGTTGGCACGCGAATTGTTGCGCACACCAATCATAATGGTGCGCACCTCACCCAAGGTGGGGTTACCCATGATGCTAACTTTGTTGCCAGGACGCGAAGGGTCGTACTCGCTATAGAGTTGTGCATAGGAGATTGTTCCCTGCGCCTTCTGCACGTTGCGGTTCTTCTTGAGATTCGTCAGGATGTCAAGGTCTATGTCAAGCATATTGTCCTCGGGCCATACGATGCGCGCACCAGCATTGCTATTGGTGTATTTTCCTTCTGGAGTGACGGAGAGGGGAATTTCGTATTCGTAGAAATTGCTCTTGTAGTCCGATCCCAAACGTATGAAGAGGCTAGTCTGTCCGTCCTCAATCGCCTCCTCGCCCATGAGGCTGTTGGCATGGGCAAACATCTGCAGGTGCTTGTAGCGACGCAAGTCAAGGCTGACATTTTTATAGACAGCACGGGCATCGCCAGGCGAAAGATTGCGAACGGTCATTGCCAATGCCTGCTCGTTGTTCTGCAATACCTGTTCCTGTCCAGGCTCTAGCGCACGGCTGATACCAGGAGGAATCACGTAGTTGACGGGCTGCTTTTCGTTGTTCTCTTCGAAGCTGACAGCCGAAACGGCAATCGTTCCGCTCACATCGGGTGCCTGACCTGTGTAAAGGGCCTGTTCGTAGCCGCGCCACTCGCCATAGACAAGGTCGAACATGGCCAAACGCAGGACAAGGGGCTGCTCGAAACCCGTCATGAAGAGACGCATGAAACGGATGGAGGTAAAGTCGTTGATATTTCCCTGCCGCTTTTCGTATTCTCGAATAGGAATGCGGAAGAGATACCACGTGGTTTCCTGCTTATTACCATCGCGAGTGGTGATGCTGGTCTCGCGCTTATCCACGATATAGTTGCTGCCCACGTTCATGGCATCGGGAGCAATTCGCACCCGATACTGGAAATATTTCTCGTATTCGTTGAGGGTATAATCCTGATTGATGTCCTCCACGTCGGGCGTGGTCTTGTAGGCGGTGCTATACGACTCGGGGGAGTGTTCGGCATCGACGGAGTTGCCGTTGGGGTTGTTGATATACTTGTAACGCTCCAAGATGCTGCGCTTGGCCTCATCGTAGTCTGTACCACGGAAATAGTGGTAGCGGTCTGCTGAGGGCGATGCCAGAATGGAGTCATAGACTTCGGGGCGCACAATGCCTTGAATCTGCTGGAGGTATTGCTGGTATGCAGGGAAAGTCTGCTCGTCCTGCGAGGACAATCCGTTGTAACCCACGTCTTGCTTCTGGCGCGCATTGCTGGCTGTGTTGAAGGCGTAGGTCACACTGTTCTGCGTCGGCACTCTTCCCCAAATGGTTTCTGTGTATTGGTTGGGGTCATCATCAACGGGCAGGCCGCTCTCATAGAACTTCTTGCCGTCTTTGAGAATATCCTCGCTGATTTCACCTAGGTTGATATAGAGGTCGCCGCTCAAGTCCTGACCAGTTTGGCGTGCCTTCATGAAAGGGTCCATCATCCAGAACTCAATGTATTCGATATTGGCAGACTCGAAATCGGTCACATCAAGTTTGCGCATCATACCGCCCCAACGCTTGCGGGGATTGCTAAGGTGGCCGTTGGCATCCAACGAAGGGTCAAGATTGTACGGGCCACGCTCGTTGGGATAGTACGCCAGGTTGAGCACGTTGAGCGTGGTGGATTCCTTGAAGTTGATACTCTTGTTAGGGAAGAGTTCGTTCTTATACACCTCGCGCACATAGGGGTCGGACAACTGTGTCAAGTCGCTTTTGATATAGCCAGGGGTGAGCGCAGACGAACGGCGGGTGAAGAGCGGGTCAATGTAATACCATGCCAAGAGCGCACGGTTGTAGCCATAACGCACATCGCCCGTCAGAGCAGATTCGGGGAACTGGCTGGGCACGCTTGATATAGTCCACTCTGTGGGAGTGCTGATGTCAATGCCATTCTTGGCATTCTCGAAGTCGTCAATATACGAAGCATTGCCCTGTGCGCCCTTACTCTTGCCTGCAATGAGTTGGGCAAAGTCGGCCGTGAAATTGATGGACGAGGGGGTGGTACATTCCACAAACGGCAATTTGTCGAGCATATTCGTCAACCACTGGCTCTGCTTCTTCCAAGAGAGATTCACACCCCATATTGTATTATTAAGGGGCTCGCTTCCCATCGCCACCTTGGTGGTCAAGGGTTTTTCGCCTAGGTGCATGAGCGTACCGCCCACTTGGAAATTCTTGGAGAAGTCGTACTGCCAGTTAAATCCAAACATAGTCTTGCGCTGCATGCCATATTCGGTATTGCTTTCTAGACTAACATTAACAGGCGTTCCTGCATCCAGAATGCTCTTATTAAGAATCTTGACGATACCCGAGTTATAGTCCACGCTATAGTCGGAACCTTCCATGAGGGTCATTCCTCCAGCCGTCACCACAACGCTACCGCGGGGAATATTCATCGCTCCCAACTGGATTTCGTCGCGCTTCGTGGCCTTGTATTCGCCCGTAATCCGATACTTATTCTTTTCGGCAATCTGTTTGGCCACGGTCTTTGTGCTGTCATAGAGTTCCTGAAACACATAACGCTTGGCCACCTGCTCATCGCCGATGACCTTTGCTAGATACGAGCCGAAAGGTTCGACAACGGGGAAGTACACACGGCCGCTCGAGGCATCAATGGTATAGCCTTCCACAAAGTCGAAATAACTGTTGGGGTTGCGCTTGTTGTTGTTGTCCAGGCGGTCCAAGCCAACGAGCGAAAGAATCTTGCGGTCCTTCAACGCTGGTTCGGGGAGATAACTCAGATACACACCTGTGGTATCGCTCAGATACTTGATGTCCAAACGGAACTTTTCCTTCTGCACAGACGTTGCGCCAAGGGCATATACGTTTTTCATCATCAGGTCCCAGTTGCCCATTTGCGGTGTATTGGCCGTATTCTTCAGAGCCTTGACAAAGAGTGCGCTCGTGTTGTCCTGGCGGTCGGTGGAGAACTCTCCCACCTGATAACGCTCGCCGCGAAAAGTATATTCAAAGGCAACGGCCAAGACTTGGTCGGTCTGAAGGGTGGATTTAAGGGAGATATAGCCTAGACTGCTATTGAGCGTGTATTCCGAGGAGCTGAGCAGGAGAGCCGACTCCAGTTTCTCGTAATCTTCTCCACCCACCAAACCAGCGGCTTCGAGCACCTGCGAACTCAGGTTGATGTCGCGCGCACTGGCCATGCTGGCGTTCAGTTGCGCATACAAGTCGTTGGAGGCATTGGCAGGATTCACAGTACCGCCTGCTCCCCACAACGAACTACTGATATGGTCGTGCTCGGCCAGGTCTGTAAAGGCAATAATATTGCGGGTGTTGTTGGTGGTTCCGTTCTTATTGGTCACCCACACCTCAATACGGTTGATACTGATACCGCTGAGAATATTGGGCAACTGCTCCATGTTTGCGTCGTACTTATCGCGGAAATAATGTGCAAGGAAGAAGTGGCGGTTCTCATCGTACTGGTCCGCCGAAAATTCATAACTGGTCAACTGCACACCGCCCTTGCTGCTGACGGTCTGACTGCTGGATTTCTTTTGCGAGATGACGGTCTGCACCTTCAGCTTTCCAAATTGCAAATCGGCACGCACACCAAACAAGGAGGAAGCACCGCGCACCAGCTTGGAATTGGAGGGCAAGGAAACGTTACCTGCCTCAAGGAGTTTGATAATCTCGTCATCCTTTCCTTCGTAATGGAGCTTCACATTCTGGTTGTCAAAGGCAAAAGTAGCCTCTGAGTTATACGAGAAGTCCATATTGACCTTGTCGCCCACTTTTGCGTTCACGCTCAAGTTGACTTTCTCGTCAAAGTCAAAGCCAAACACCTTGCGGTTGCGCTCGGACAGGGAAGGATTGTCCACAAAGCGCAAGTTGGCACCGAGTTTAAGTTCTGCCGAACCTTGCGTCTTAATACGTACACCGCCCGGGCCGAACACCTTATTAGCTGGTCCGAGGTCGAATTTCATGTCGGTGAAATCAAATTTCTCCTTACCCTTTGCTTCAAACGCCTCTTTGTTTTTCGTTCGGAAGAACTCGCGCATCGTACGATTCGTAGCCCACTCTTGATATTCTTGTGGCGTCATATAGAAGGGCGTCTCGAGGAAATTCTCGCCCAACTTCGTTCCCATTCGATACGTACCCGTCTCCTCGTCGTAATACACATCGGTCTTGAGGTTTTCGGGATTCTTCAAGTCTGCCGTGGGTTCTTTCTCGTCCTGGCTCTGTATGGTAGTCGGGCGAACGGTGTAGCGCGGCTTGCGAATGGTATCGGTAGG
>SAMEA3663047__coassemble_433_pt1 | contig 15430 bp, 10 predicted proteins | sample SAMEA3663047__metabat2_low_PE_025 | metagenome-assembled genome bin SAMEA3663047 (sample SAMEA3663047) | pig gut metagenome | biome: pig gut; feature: pig-associated habitat; material: faeces | place: France | collected 2012
GGATGCGGATGGAGAATGGGGACAACGGCGGGTATGAGCAAGGCAACGACGATATTGATAAGAATGGTGTAGGCCGTGACATCAAGTGTGTCGCCACCGAGTTTGCCCGTGACAACTACGGCTGCGGTGGCCGTGGGGCAAATCATGCAAATCATAAACGACTCAATGACGATGGCCCAATCGCCTTTAACGTGATAGGCCACGAATGCCGAAACGAGAAAGCACACACACTGAATGAGCAAGGGCAAAATGAAGTGGCGGCGCAGACGAAGGCAGGACAACTGCACCTTGCAGAAGGAGGAGTAGAGCATCAGGAAGATGAGCCACGGCTGTGTGGTGGTGATGACGGCGCGCAGTTCTGCGCCATAGGGATGGAGCAATTCGCACTGACGATAGAATACGTAGAGCAATACGCCTATCGTCATGGAAATGGGAAGCATCCAAGTTTTCAGAAAACGTTTCATCGTGGATTTTCTAACCAGCCTGTAAATGGATTGGAGGTAATAGAATGCTTGTGATAGAATCCGTGGAAAGGGACCTACCTATAAAAAAGGTTTCAGCAGCAAGGAGGCGGATAAACTCCTCTGCTACTGAAACGCAGAATACACGTTAATGATTGCTTAGCTTTTCTCTATTAGGGCAACGGCATAGGCCGATATGCCTTCCTGCCGACCCGTGAAGCCCAGGCGCTCGGTGGTCGTGGCTTTGATGCTGACGGCATCGGGCTCTATGTCCATGAGCGGCGCGAGGGTGGCCTGCATCGTAGGGATATGGGGATTTAGCTTGGGCTGCTCGGCGCAGATGGTGGCATCAGTATTGACGATGTGCCAGCCCTTGTCGGCCAGCAAATCTACGGTGCGGCGGAGCAGGATCTTGCTGTCTATGCCGCGAAATTCTTCGCCCGTATCAGGGAAATGAAAACCAATATCGCGCATTCCCGCAGCTCCCAAGAGCGCATCGCACATGGCGTGAATCAGCACGTCGGCATCGCTGTGGCCCAACAGGCCGTGCGTGTGGGGAATGCAGATGCCGCCGAGCCAGAGGGGGCGGTCGGCAACCAACTGATGTACGTCAAATCCAAAACCTATTCTTATCATAGTGTGCTCATTGCTTGTTGTAGGAAGGAGATATTGCAGGTTATCTACGCTTGCGACCTATCATATCGCGGATACCATCAAAGTCGAAGGTGAGCGATACGCGGAAGGTTTGGTCAAGGGGATTGCTGGGCGTGGTGGCAATCACGTAGCCCGCGTCAATGGCCATCACGTTGAGGCGGAAGCCTGCGCCGACCGTGGCGTACTTACGATTTCCCTGATATTTGCTCTCGTGGTGGTAACCGCCGCGGAGGGAGAACTTGTCGTTGTAGGTGTATTCCATACCCACGCTCCACTGAATCTCTTCCATCTCGCCCTTGAAGCCGCGTTCGGAGTCACTGAAACTCTTGAACATACCCGTTATGGGTGACATATCATAGTACTTTTCGCGCAGACGCTCCTCGTATTCCTCGTTGGATTCTTCGGGACCTTGGAGGGGTTTGGAGGGAACGAGGAGTTTGTTGGCATCGGCTGAGAAGGAGATGCGGTTGTACTCGTTGAGCGGAATCATATAGCTGAGACCGAGGCGCAGGTTGGTGGGAATGAAATAGGAATAGTCCTCTCCGTAATTGATTTTGCTACCGATATTGCTAATGTTCAAACCGATGCCCAACTGACATTCGCGGTTGCCCATCATGAGATAATTATTATAGTAGCAGGCAATATCGGCGGCGAAGGCGTTGCCCGCTTTGGTGTTGTCGTCGTAGTGTCCGCTGATGTCGGAATAGATATAGCGCAGACCGACAGCGGCCGAGAATTTCTCGGAGAGCATACGCGAGTAGGCCACATCGACAGCCATCTCGTAGGGCTTAACGATCAGGCCCTCGGTTTCGGTCGTCACATCGCCCATCGTAAAGTAACGGAGCGAGGCCGACAGCGCCTGGTATTCGCCAAGGCGGATATAGCCCGTCATATCCATGAGAGCGATTCCGTCGGTGAGTTGACGCAGCCACGGTGTATAGTTAATGGAAAGCCCCGCGCGGCTGATGGTGAAGGGATATTTGGCGGGGTTCCAATATTGCGAATGCACATCGGGGTCGGTGGCCGCACCGACATCGCCCATACCACCAGAACGAGCATCGGGGGCAATGGACAGAGGCGTGACGGCAGTCATCACAGGATTGAGCTGGTCGCGGATATCATCATCATCGGCATGGGCAGCAGGCGCAGCGAGAAGGGCCAGCAAGAGGCAGGTATATTTGAATCGCTTGTTCATCATGGGATTGAATAGATATGTTTTTGGGTTGGGACGGAGCGGTCAAACGAAGACGCACAAAGCACTCCGACAAAAGTATTAACGGAAACGAGGCGGGAATATTGTATTTTTTGAAAGGTTATTGTGCAATACAAGGACAGATTATAGTCTTCTTGAAAGCTTTTGGAAGATGCTCGGCAGGGCTCTTGGAAGAATCTTAATGCCTTAGAGAATCACAAGTTTCTGCGCCTTTGACTCCTCGGTCTTGCCATCGGCCGTGCGGATTAGGGCGCGGTAGAGGTAGAGACCTGCTGGCAAGCGGCGGCCCGAGCTATCGGTGAGCGCCCAAAGGGTGGTGGCACCTGCGCTACCGGGAGCTACCGGGAAGGACTGGCTCTGCCAAACCTTGCCGCCCGAGATATTGTAGGCCTCGAAGGTGATGGTGCCACCTGCTTCGCGTTTTTCGCTGGAGAGATTGCAGATGAGGAACGTGGACTGGCGAGCAGGATTTTCGGTGGCCGAGAGGCTGAAATGTTCGTTGCCAGAGGCGGAGATAGTGAAGGCGATGGATTGTGTGGTTGTATTGCCATTGACATCCCATACGCGGAGCATGGCTTGGTGTGTGCCCGAGGTAATCTCCTGCAAGGGATAAGTGAGCAAGCCGCTGTTGTAGCTGCCGAGGTTGAAGGCGAAGTAGCTGTTCATAGAGTACGGATTGTTCAAATCGTTGTCAATCACCAATTCGATGCCTGCCGCTGGATTCGTGCTGCCCACGGCAATGCCGAAATCGTCTGTGATGCCGGCATACAACGTAGGACTGGGGCCAACAATGCCACCGCTGACAAAGGCTGTGCTGTTGAGATACATATCCACCTGCGGGGCCAAGGTGTCGGGCTCGCTCAAGGGGGCCGTACCGTTCAGGCAGAAGGATTCGTTGTAGCCGTGGCATTCGATGCTTCCGTCCTGGTTGGTGGCATAGAGCGTGATACGCCCGACGGCATCGCTGTAACTAATGGTGCGCGGGATGCGAACCTGGAAGTCAAACTTGCCATTGCGGATGGAGTCGCTGCCTTCGTAGATAATATTCGGGCGGTCGGGATATTGGATGGGCTCGTCGGCTTTGTCGTAGTTGTGGCAGATGATGGTTTCCTCGCGGTCGGCAATGGTGGCTGTCACCAGTCCCTGGAAATTGGTGAGAGGCTGTCCATTCTGATTCTCCACGTGACCGCTGAAACGAGCGATGGAGGCGGCCTGCAACCTTTCGGGCACGGCCATTTCCTTCACACTCTTCCCGTTGATACTGTCAACCACGATTGTTTGTGTGGGATAAGCTAGCGTGAGGGCGGGGTCGCCTAGGAGCACATACTTGAGCTTATTCATAGAGCGGTCCTTCGCGCTGGTTGTCTTGTCGCTATAGAGCAGTTCCACCTTGGTGCGGCGGAGCGCTTCGCCCATGGTTATCTTTTGGCCAGTGTTGTCTGTGGCAAAGAGGTGCTTGGTCAGCATGAGGTTCAACTCCTTATTATAATTGGAATAGACGGAGCGCGCCGCGCATATCATGGAGATAGCACCGCCAGTGGGGTTGAGCACGGCCACGCGTCCGATGTCGTTCATCAGATGGTCGTAGGGAGCCACCTCACACGAGGCCATAATCCATAAGGGCAAGCGGCCTTCGGAGGAAATTTGAAAGTCTTCGGTAGTCAAGACTTTGGCATAAGAGATTTGCATCGGACTGCCATGGCCCGAGTAGTCGAAAATCAATCCGCCCTGCTGCATCAGCTCGCGCAGGCGGCTCATTGCCAGCGGGAACTGGAAAATGGTGCCTGTTGACACTCGGGGATAGGAATCCCAGAAGATGCGCTTGACGATGCTGCGGTTGTTGGTGCTGTTCTCCAGCTGGGTGGCAACGGGCATGGCATCGTTCATGTGGAGGTTTTTGTTGCCGTAGTCGGCCAGGACGTAAATCTTGTTTTTCCAGCTGCCCGTTGATTCGTTCTTGTCGTAGTGGATGGCTTTGTCCACAAGGACGCGGGCCTCTTCGGGCGTGTCGCAGAGGAATCGGCCGATACCTAGGTCCAGTTTGTTGAGCGCATAGCTGGTACCCTCGGTATCATCGAGCCATCCGTAGTAGTCGTCGGTCACGTAGCTGGCCAGTTCGCCCAATGGGAACGACCCTTCCACCTTGCCCAGCGACGATTCGTTCACCTGGAAGGAGAGGAGCAGGTTTCTAGCATCCATGTTGCGGGCCTCGCCTGTTATCAGACGATTGTCCCAGTAGGAGTTGCCGAAAAGGAGTAAGTATTTGGGCAGGTCGGCTGCGGTTTCGGCGCGGTCGTAGAGCATCTTCATATAGCGGCGATAGGCCGATGCATCGGGTGTGCCGGAAGAGAACTCATTGTACAACTGCTCGGCATCAACGATTCGCACCTTCAGTCCATCGTGTGTGCGATGGTAGGAAGCCAATCGCTCGGCCTCCTCTGCCAACTTGCGGCTGGCGGGGATGATGATGACCATGTCGGCGATTGAGTCGGCGTGGAGGTCTTGGTTGGCCACGCTGCCCACGGTTTCGGGCGTAGGATAACGCTCGGAGGTATTAAAGATGGCGTAGCGGCGCGTGCCATCGGGGATGGTGGCAAGGAGGAATCCATCGTTGCCAAGCGTAGTCTGCACGAGCGCTGCTGGCTGGGCGCGATTCTGCAGGGCCAGAAGGCGCGTCTCTGCCGTTGCCCCAGCAATCTGCAAGGTAACTACGCCGTCGCTATTGGGCGTAAAGGAGAAGGGCGCATCGGTGGCATACAGTTGGCGGTCGTAGCGAATGCGCAGATAGTTGAGACGAGCGGAGTTGCCTGACGTCGTGGTGATTTTGATGGTATTCTCGGCTTGCAGTGGAATGGTGGTATTCCACTTCTTGCGGGCCTCGTAGCCGGATTGGGCTTCGCCATAGCGATTCACCGACATTGTGCCAATCTGCGTACCTGCCATTTGGAGTTCAACGGCTGTGATGGCCGTTTTGCTGGCTGCCGACATGGCGGCATAGACAATGGCCTCGTTGGACGCGGGATGGGGAGTCTTCACCTTGAAACTGCGCGTATTGCCATAGGCAAAGTCGTAGGAATCATACAGCTCGCGACCGCCGCGATACCAGAACTCGGCATCGTTGTCGAGAACGGACAGGTAGTTGACACTGCTCAGCAGAGGCGTGTCGGCCTCTTGCGCTGCCTGAATAGTGGCAAGCGTGAGCGGATTCTCGCCTTCTGTCAAGAAATAATAGGAATACAGGGAATAGGGATTCTGCGCGTGCGTCCCGAGTGCGGGGTCGGTGCGCAGTGTGCCCTCGGCGAAGAATACGATGGTGCCGTCCTCACGGCGAATCAAGGGTATTTCGCACAAATCGTCGGGCGTGCCGTTGGCCGTGGTGAAGTCCCATGCTTCCTCGATGATACGTCCGCCGTAGCCGTATAGTTTGACCTTCTCGGGTTGGCTGAATCCCAACTTGCTCAACTGCGAGGGTGAAAACTGATAGAAGCCTTCGTCCTTGACACGAATCTTGGTCCACTTGCCTTCGGCCAGGACGGAATGGGCCTTCCAGCGTTCGGACATTTCGCCCGTAGGTCCTGACAGACGGTGCGGCTGTTGGTTTGTGGCCATTTCGTAGCAGACCTTACCCGCGACGAGACGGCAAAGTTTGCCCTCCTTATATAGAATAGGAGTAAAAGTAAGTTCGAGCAACCCCTCGCGTCGGCTCATTCCGAGCGTTTGCTCTATGCGCAGCGTGGAATCTACGGTCAGTTGCCAGCGTTGCAGGTCGTTCTGCTCCTGTCGGCTCAAGGGGACATACTCGGGGTATTCTATCCAAACGCGCCACACGGCAGCAGGCGAAACCTCTCCCACGTTGTATTGCAACTGCACATAGGGCAAGCCTTCGCTTGTGAGCGGATAATCTTGCGGGGAAAAGGTGTAAAACTCCCCAGGGTGTGTCTGCACTAGGCTATCCTGCACCATTTGCCGAGCGGGCAGAATGCGGCTGTCCATCGGCTGTGACTGGGCAAGCAGGGGTGAGCCTAGAAGCGCAGAGAGGAATATGGCAAATACTGATTTCATTCAAAGAAGGTTTTGTTGGAGGTTCTAAATGTATGTTTACAACGATCGGAAAACCGATGCGCCGACAGCCTTTTCGCAATAGGCTGTCATCCATTTTAAGGTAGGTTCTACAAATTAGTTCCAAAGGAAGGTAGGGATAGCCGCAAATACATCGCCAGCTAATTGATAGAACCGACTTTAAATCAGGACATTCCCGTTGCAAAATCCGAGAGTCCCACTGTTTCGTGCGTTTGAAACAGTTGTTTCATACGCTTGAAACAGTTGTTTCATACGTTTGAAACAGTTGTTTCAGGCGTTTGAAACAGTGACTTTCTCCCTCGCGGAAACAGAACAAACGGATGTTGAGATGGGAAATTGGGGCAAAAATTTGCCGCTTGCACGGATTCAGAAGATTCTTACTTCAACTTGACGCGCAAAATCTCCTCGTTGTCCAAATGCAACTGGAGCAATTCATCGGGCCATATCGTCAGACCGCTTTCCTCGGGCTGGAAGATGAGGTAATCGCCTTGGCGCAACGTGTTCCATTTGCTTTCGCGCTGAATCATGGCATCTACGACATCGCGTAGGGCTGGCACATCTATTTCCAGTGGGTTGCTGTTTGCAAACTGCAGGCAAAGGTGATGCGGAAGCGTGGCTGCCTGCTCGTCCATAGCCTTCCATTTTCCCACACGCAAGGCTCCATCGAAAGCAAAGGCATCGGCCCAGGGGAATCCCGCACTTCGCAACTCGTCCAACCGCTCCTTGCAGACGAAGAGCACACCCGCGCTCCACTGCGTATAGTATCTGTGGGCAAATTGCCGAGCTATGTGTTTGCCCAAACGCATAATGGGGACTATCACCACAGGAGTGGCCACGATTGTGCCCAAGTCGTCGGGCACAAAGAAGGGTTGGCCTTCGCGTCCCACGGCTGTTTCGGGCAGCGTGAACGAGGGGCCGCCTGGCAAGTAATGGCAAATTATCTTCATGGCTGGGAGAGGGGAATAGATTGATTTACTTCTCAAAAAAAAGACTATGCTGCTAGAACGTATAGTCAAAGCCTAAAGACAGGAGTTCGTAGAACTGGAAGTAGGAATGTCCTTCCTTGCGGGTTGCGCCATCGTCAAAGCGAGGATAGAGGAAGAGTTTGGTCTTGAGGAATTTGTTGATGGTGAGATTGAAGGTGTTTTCCCATTCAATCTTCGTATTGTCGTAGTTCGTATAATAATAAATACGGCCACTCCACGAAACGTTCTTGAACATGTTCCAGTTGTACGTCACCGTGATATTGCTACCGATGTCAAACTTGCTGTGTTTGCCTTCCCCCCATCCGCGCGATGCTGCCAGATCTTTGCGGTCCACGTACGTCAGGTGGCCGGCGAGTGGAGACAGCGAGGCGTTGAGGTTGAACTTCTTCAAGTTCAATTTGTAGTCCATACCGATGGTGAGCAAGCTCTCAAAGGGCGACATAAAGTCGGAATAGACTTTGGGGTCGTTTTTCCTGTAGCTGGGATAGAATTGCGTCCACGACTGGAGCGTCAAGGCGTAGTACCAATGCTTTGTGGCTTGATGGCCAATCTTATTGGTCATACGAATGAGGTCGGCATTGGTGCGGAGCTTGTGCTGATCGTCCCCCTTGGAAGTCTGGAAGCCAAGTTTCATCTCCAGCTTGTTGGTAAAGATGAATTTCTTCTTGTTATCAAAGTTCAAATCGATGATAACTTGGGCAAGGAAGGAGTTGTTGCTCTCGCCACCCTTGTACCAGTTGTCCGACACGTAGTTTTGCGTCAACTGCAAAGAGGGGTTGGCCTTAAAGGTCCAGAAGTTGGGCTTTCTGACAGCAATGTCCCAATTATCGTCCTCGCCGGGAATGGCGGCAGTAGGGTCGGGCTGGTTTACTCTCTCCGTGAAATTCACTTTGGGCTTCACCTCCGTGGCCTCGTTCTCAGGCGCGGCGGCTATTGCGAGGGGCACATCCTTTGCTTCATAACGAATTAGCCAAGGTGCTTCAACGTAGGTATTCATCAGCACTTGATCTATCATATTGAGGCGCTCCTCCGTTTCTTTCGTCAGAGGGGATGAAGTGGGCATCTTCCTGTTTTGCGGTTTCGATGGTGGATTGATTTGGCGCGCAGCCACATCGTCGTACATGGTTGGCGGCAGGAAGAGGTAGAAATAGTAGGGGTTGCTGAGCGTGTCCTCCTTTTCGTAACGCCAGGTCTGATACCGAGTCTTCAATTGGTTGAGCGAATCAAGATACTGATTATAGACATCAACCTGGGGTACTGCAACTCTGCGCACAACCTTTCGGTGCTGACGCCTCTTGCTGGAATGGGACTGTGCAAAAATAGGGCTGGCCAAGAACAAAAATAGCCCTATTGTCCAGCCTATATAGAGAAAGAATTTGCGTAAGAATATGATTTTCATGGTGCGAAGATAGGCAAATTCCCAAGAATATCTATATAAATAGGGCAGATTTTTAGTTTCCAAGCATGTTTCCCACTATTGATTTTACGAAGTTTTGAAAAAATTAGTACTTTTGCCGCTAGTCATGAAATAATGAACCAATTATAGGTAGGTTCTATCCCCCAGCTGGTGAGGCTGTCCGACTATCGTCACGTTGGTTTGGCCTAGTCCTTCAACGGCGTGGTCAGCCCAGTTCCTTTTGAGGACAGCCCAAACGCACAGAGCGCACAGGCAGAGGCTCCCCATCTCAACCAGCCCTCCCCTATCCCATCCCGCTGAAGGATAAAACCAACCCACAACTGCTAACACCATGCAATTCAAGATTCTAAGCAAGGAGCAATTCTCTGAAAAAGTATTTCAGTTTGTTGTGGATGCTCCACTCATTGCACGCTCACGGCGTGCTGGTCATTTCGTCATTATCCGTGTGAATGAAGGTGGCGAACGTATCCCCCTCACCATCTCGGACGCCGACCCTGCAAAGGGCACCATCACCTTGGTTGTGCAAGAGGTGGGCGTTTCCTCGGCAAAACTCTGTGCGCTCAAGGAAGGCGACTACATTGCCGATGTGGTGGGCCCCTTGGGAAAGGCCACACACATCGAAAACTTCGGCACCGTTGTTTGTGCTGGCGGTGGTGTGGGCGTTGCGCCACTCTTGCCGATTGTGCGTGCGCTCAAGGCTGCTGGCAACCGCGTCGTGACGGTGCTGGCAGGCCGCACCAAGGAACTGATTATTCTGGAGCGCGAGATGCGTGCCTCGTCCGACGAGGTGATTATTATGACAGACGATGGGTCGTACGGCCAGAAGGGTCTGGTCACGCAAGGTGTCGAGGAGGTGATTCAGCGCGAGCAGGTGAACAAGTGCTTTGCCATCGGCCCCGCCATTATGATGAAGTTTGTTTGTCTGCTGACCAAGAAATACAACATTTCCACAGACGTTTCGCTCAACACGATTATGGTGGACGGCACGGGTATGTGCGGCGCCTGCCGCATCACGGTGGGCGGACAAACCAAGTTCGTCTGCGTGGATGGTCCCGAGTTTGACGGCCACCAAGTGGATTTCGACGAAATGCTGCAACGCATGGGTGCTTTCCGCGACGAGGAGCGAGCCGAAATGGCACGTTTCTTGGCCCACGAGCAGACAAACGTGGCACAGGATGCTCCGCAAAGCCCTCAGATCGCCACGCTTCAAGCACCCGAAGATATTCCTGCCCCCGAGGCTGCCTTCTGCGAAGGATTGGAGGACAAGAGCCGCGATGCCGCTTGGCGCGTAGCCCTTCGCGCCGCCAAGAAGCCCCGCGAACGTATGGACACACCTCGCTGCCAGATGAACGAACTGGAGCCAAGCTATCGCGCCCACAAATTGCGCGAAGAGGTGGCGCAGGGATTGAGCGTGCAGGAAGCCATGCGCGAGGCCACGCGATGCCTGGACTGCAACAATCCCGGCTGCGTGCAAGGTTGCCCCGTGAATATCAATATCCCGCGCTTTATCAAGCACATTGAGTGCGGACGTTTCCTCGAAGCCGCTGCCACACTGCGCGAAACGAGCGCCCTGCCTGCCGTCTGCGGTCGCGTATGTCCGCAGGAGAAACAGTGCGAATCGCGCTGCATCCACCTCAAAACGGGTGGCAAGCCCGTAGCCATTGGTTATCTGGAACGCTTTGCCGCCGACTATGAGCGCGAGCACGGCCAACAGGAAGCACAGACGGCTGCTGCACCTGCCGCACAGGCCGAGCAGAAGAAGATTGCCGTTGTCGGTAGCGGCCCCGCAGGCTTGAGTTTTGCAGGCGAGATGGCCCATCTGGGCTATGCTGTGACCGTATTTGAAGCATTACACGAGATTGGCGGTGTGCTGAAATACGGCATTCCCGAGTTCCGTCTGCCCAATTCGATTGTGGACCACGAGATTCACTCGCTTGAAGCCGCAGGTGTCACCTTTATCAAAGACTGCATCGTTGGGAAAACCATCACCATTGACGAACTGAAAGCAGAAGGCTATGCCGGCATATTCATCGCCTCGGGCGCAGGCCTGCCCAACTTCATGGGCATCCCCGGCGAGAACCATTCGGGCGTGATGTCCAGCAACGAATACCTGACACGCGCCAACCTGATGGATGCTTCCAATGCAGCCACCGATACGCCCATTCCCCACGGCAAGCACGTTATCGTTGTTGGCGGTGGCAATACGGCCATGGACTCCGTGCGCACAGCCCTGCGTCTGGGAGCCGAGACGGCCACCATCGTTTACCGCCGCGGTGAAGCCGAAATGCCTGCACGCGCCGAGGAAATTCACCACGCCCGCGAGGAAGGCGTTGAATTCCTCACGCTCCACAATCCCATCGAATATATTGCCGATGAGAAGGGCCATGTATGCGAAGCCGTTCTCCAGCAGATGGAACTCGGCGAACCAGGTCCCGATGGCCGTCGCCGTCCCGTGGAGATTCCGGGTGCCGTCAAGCGCATCCCCGCCGACCTCGTCATTGTGAGCATCGGCGTATCGCCCAACCCCATCCTGCCGCGCTCCGTGGCAGGTCTCGAACTGGGCCGCAAGGGAACGATTGCCGTTGACGACAACCTGCAAACCTCCATCCCCACACTCTATGCAGGCGGCGACATTGTCCGCGGCGGAGCTACCGTTATCCTTGCTATGGGCGACGGTCGCCGAGCAGCCCAGCAGATGGACGCAGCCCTGCGGGAAAATCAGCAGTAATCGCACAAAAATCTGGTTTACTCAGAGAAAAACTTGGCAATTCTGCCGCGCCAATCATCGAAAAAAACAATAGCAAAGCACATTAGAATAAAATAATAATGTACCTTTGCCCTGCGAATAACCAACATATTCTATAACCTTTTATTTATACGACATGGAATATTCTCATGAAGTTCAGAACATGTGTTGTGTAGCCAAAGGCCCCAACCATGGTCCCGCTCCTATCCCCGAGGAAGGAAAGTGGGTACAAGCAAAGGAAATCAAGGACATCTCTGGTCTGACTCACGGTGTGGGTTGGTGTGCTCCCCAGCAGGGTGCATGCAAACTGACGCTCAACGTCAAGGAAGGTATCATCGAAGAATGCCTCGTTGAGACCATCGGTTGCTCTGGTATGACTCACTCCGCCGCAATGGCCAGCGAGATTCTGCCCGGCAAGACCATCCTCGAAGCCCTCAACACCGACCTCGTGTGCGATGCCATCAACACCGCTATGCGCGAACTCTTCCTCCAGATTGTTTACGGACGTACGCAGTCCGCTTTCTCTGAGGGCGGTCTCGTAATTGGTGCTGGCCTTGAGGACCTTGGCAAGGGTCTTATCTCTCAGTGCGGTACTCTCTATGGTACGAAGGTAAAGGGAAGCCGTTACCTCCAGCTCACTGAAGGCTATATCACCAAGATGTTCCTCGACAAGGACGACCAAGTTTGCGGCTATGAATTTGTACACATGGGCAAGTTCATGGATGCTATCAAGAAGGGCGTTCCCGCCGACGAAGCACTCAAGAGCGTTACCGGCACCTATGGTCGCACCAAGGAAGAAGATGGCGCAGTTAAATCAATCGATCCCCGTAAGGACTAAAACAAGGAGGAATTATTATGCTTAGAGAAGTTAAGTTCGAATCTCAGGACCGTCGCATCAAGCAGATTCTTGCTTGTTTGAACGCACACGGTATCGCTTCTATCGAAGAGGCAAACGAAATTTGTGAAAAGGCTGGTCTCGACCCCTACAAGACTTGTGAGGAAACGCAGATGATCTGCTTCGAGAATGCCAAGTGGGCCTACGTTGTAGGTACTGCCATCGCACTCAAGGAAGGCGCAAAGGATGCAGTTGAGGCCGCTAATTATATCGGCGAAGGCTTGCAGAGCTTCTGCATCCCCGGTTCCGTAGCCGACGACCGCAAGGTAGGTATCGGCCATGGCGAACTCGGTGCACGTCTGCTCTCTCCCGACACAAAGTGCTTCGCATTCCTGGCTGGCCACGAGAGCTTCGCAGCTGCCGAAGGTGCTATCAAGATTGCACAGATGGCCAACAAGTCAAGACCCGCCGACAAGCCCCTGCGCTGCATCCTCAACGGTCTCGGCAAGGACGCTGCCATGATTATCAGCCGTATCAACGGTTTCACCTACGTACAGACTCAGTTTGACTATTTTACGGGTGAGCTGAAGGAAGTAAAGCGTATCGCTTACTCCAACGGTCCTCGTGCTGCCGTCAACTGCTATGGTGCTGACGATGTTCGCGAAGGTGTTGCCATTATGTGGAAGGAAGACGTGGACGTATCCATCACGGGTAATTCCACCAACCCCACGCGCTTCCAGCACCCCACTGCAGGTACCTATAAGAAGGAGCGCACCCGCAAGGGCCTGCCCTACTTCAGCGTAGCCTCTGGTGGCGGTACGGGTCGTACGCTCCACCCCGACAACATGGCTGCTGGTCCAGCTTCCTACGGTATGACCGACACCCTGGGCCGTATGCACTCTGACGCACAGTTTGCAGGTTCCAGCTCCGTGCCCGCTCACGTAGAAATGATGGGCTTCCTCGGTATCGGTAACAACCCCATGGTAGGTTGCACCGTAGCCTGCGCTGTTCAGGTTGACCTCGCGCTCAACAAGAAGTAAGAGCAATCCCACATTGATTGCTTTCTTTAGAAGCCTATAAATAATAATCGGGCTGCAATCCGCAAAAGGTTTGCAGCCCGATTTTCATTTCCAACACCTACACCAATCACTTTTTGATCAGTGATGCCAGCACGATAATATTGTGCAATTACGTAGGTGAAGGGAGGTGCTTATATTATGAACAAGCGGTTACATTGTGGAGCTTGGAACTGGTAGTTTGGAGCGTGGAGCATGGAGGGTGGACTTTGGAGCGTGGAGCATGGAGGGTGAGAAGTATAGTTTGAAATTCCATAGTTGTAAATCCTGTTGGCTATTGCCATTCCCGCTGAATAAGCATAATGCGAAAGTATAAAAAAGAATTGAGAACAAAGAGGTAAGTTGATTCTCGCCAGTTTATTCTACGCAGCAAGAGAGGGAGGGCCTACCTGCGCCTAGCCAATGACATCGTTCGCTAGCAATGCGTCATTGATAGAAAATTCAATCATATATTGTAAGTTCCATTAATTAGTTTCAAGTTATTCTTGAACTTTTTCACAAAAACAAAACAGAAACCACGTGGGTTATCAATGGAAATGTTTATATTTGCGGAGCGTTTGGAAAAATTTTTCCTCGATAAAACCTTGCATAACAATTCTAATACTCAATACACTTATGGAACAGATTATCGAAAAGCCCTATGTGATTGGCCTTGATATGGGCGGTACAAACTCCGTTTTTGGTATCGTTGACCAGCGCGGTACTATCAAATCGCAAACCGCCATCAAGACCCAAGCCTATCCCGATGTAAAAGATTACGTGAAAGCCGCTGTTGAAGCATTGCAGCCCGCTCTTGACGTAGTCGGCGGTATTGATTATATTAAAGGTATGGGTATCGGTGCACCCAACGGCAATTTCTACACGGGCAACATTGAATACGCTGCCAACCTGGTTTGGGAAGGCGTTGTGCCCATTGCACAGATGTTTGAGGATGCCCTCGGTGTGCCTTGCCGCGTGACGAACGATGCCAACGCTGCTGCTATGGGCGAAATGACCTATGGCGTGGCTCGCGGTATGAAGAACTTCATCATGATTACCCTTGGTACAGGTGTAGGCAGCGGTATCGTTGTGGATGGCAAAATTGTTTACGGCAGCGATGGTTTCGCTGGCGAATTGGGTCACTTCGTAGTTGACCATACTCCCGCAGGACGTAAGTGCGGATGCGGTCGTAGTGGCTGCTTGGAAACGTATTGCTCGGCAACGGGTGTGGCTCGTACAGCGCGCGAAATCCTGGAGAAATCTGATGCTCGTAGCCTCCTGCGCGAAATGAATCCTGCCGAAATCACTTCGTTCGACGTATTCAAGGCTGCCGAAAAGGGCGATCCCGTGGCTCTCGAAATCTTCGAATTTACGGGTCGTATGCTTGGCACCGCCTGTGCAGACTTCACCACATTCAATACGCCCGAAGCCTTCGTGTTCTTCGGTGGTCTGACCAAGGCTGGCGACTACCTGATGAATCCTCTCCGCAAGGCTTACGACGAAAATGTGCTCAGCCTCTTCAAGGGCAACGCCAAGCTCCTCATCTCTTCGCTCAATGGTAGCGAAGCCGCCGTACTCGGAGCCAGCGCCCTTGGTTGGGAATAGGCGTACTTATTATAGGTAAGTTAAAGATAGTGGCGAATACATCGCAAGCTTATTTCTAGAACCTACCTAAAGCCATTTGGAACTTAACGAAAATATTGTACACCTGTATTGACGAAGAGGAGAAAACCTGTAAACAGCAGGTTTTCTCCTCTACTTTTTTGTAAATACTCTGGTCAAAATTATAGATGCTTTTATTGCTAAGAAATGCACCGCACCTTGTATGCAAGGTTGGAGTCGGGTGTTTGTTCTCAGCGAAGGGAGAGAGAAGGAGTAACGTGAAAGTACCGCACCTTGCTGTGCAAGGTGTGAGTTTGGTGTTTGTTCTCATTGAAGTACGATTCCTATATATAATATGGTGTCCCCTTTCTGTTTAGCCAC
>SAMEA3663047__coassemble_483_pt1 | contig 14614 bp, 6 predicted proteins | sample SAMEA3663047__metabat2_low_PE_025 | metagenome-assembled genome bin SAMEA3663047 (sample SAMEA3663047) | pig gut metagenome | biome: pig gut; feature: pig-associated habitat; material: faeces | place: France | collected 2012
GCTCGTCAGAGCCATTTTGCATCAAGCGCAAGGGGTTTTTCCTGTTTTTCTTTTTCATATCTGATACAAGCCTAAAGCTACGCGCGCTACATTGACTCGCATTCAGGAACAACCTGAGTAGTTACGAGGAACGTGAAAGAACCGAAGGGATTTGCGGTACTTTCACGTTACTGCCTTGGCTTTTCAACAACAAAGAAACTCCCCACTCGCACTTTGTAGGGTGTGAGTGGGGAGTGAAATGGAGTGGGGATATGCGGTTTTGGCTTTCCGATAGGGACGGCTCTTAGTCAATCCATACCTTCTTGCCATCGCGGATATAGATGCCCGTGGTGGGGCGGCCTGTCACGCGGCGGCCTTGGAGGTCGTAGGTGGCTGTGGCTTTGGGGTTGGTCAGCGTGGGGGCTATGCCTACGGTCTGGCCTCCTGCAATGGGGTGGAAGGGCTGGTCTTCGGTGAAGCGGAACTTGCCGCCCGAGGCCCAGTTGAGGCTGAAGCGCACGAAACGGAGGGTGTAGTTCCATGGCGTGGCGTTGCAGCCGTCCTCTTCGTAGTAAACGCCGAGGGTGCCGTCGGGGAGAACTACTGCGGTGCTGTAGCCCGAGCCCCACGGACAGATGGTGCGGGGCGTGCCGAAGGTTTCGCCTTCGTCCTCGGAGAGGCAGATGCTCACGTTCATGCGGGAACTTGCGTTGGGCAGGGTCTCAAAGGCCACGTTCCAGGGGTTGCCATCGAGGGTGGAGCACCATACCATGTATTCGCCGTCGCAAGCGGTGCCGCTGATACCCGAGGTGAAGCGCGTCTCGGCGGGATATTTCCAGGTCTTTCCTTCGTCGCTCGTCACGTTGTGGTAGTTGTAGCCGTTGGCACGTACGAAGATGGAGAGGTCGCCGTTGTTGCGCTCAAGGGTCTTGGGCTCGTCGGCATTGGTCGTACCGCTGGTGCCGACAACGGACCAAGTTTGGCCGTGGTCGCGCGACATGAAGAAGTGGAAGTTGCGCACGTCGCTGCCATCGCGGTTGACGAAACTCGAAACGAGGGTGCCGTCGCGGCGCTGGAGTGCTGCGCCCGAACCTGAGAAGCCACCCTTCCACGTGGGATTGGGACTGCCCACGCCATAGAGGCTCTTGGTGTGGTCAACGGGAATGGTCCACGTCTCGCCGCCGTCGGAACTCATAATGGTCTTCCAGAGTTGTGGCTGGGCAGCCGTTGAGGCCCAGAATCCGTGGCCGTAGGTGCCCGCGCAAGTCATGATACCGATGATATTGCCGTTGGTGCGGTCGGTCACGATGGAGGCATCGCCGTGGCCATAGTCGCCACCGAGGTTTTCGCCGCCAGCCACGCGCTGCGGGCGCGACCAAGTGCGGCCCATGTCGTCGGAATATTGCGCAACGATATAGAGTTTGTTGGGCAGGTCGCCATTGTGCTGCAGGCGGTCGTCGGTGAGGACAACGAGGCGGTCAATCACTTCGCCGCTGGGCAGGGTCTTCTTGACCGTGGTAATGGCGGGGATGCGATAGTACTGCGAGCCGCAGTCGAAGGGCATCAGTGCGGCGCCCTCGCTGAGGAAGATGGTCACCTTGTGCTGCGGGTCGCCAGCCGTTTCGGCGCGTTCGGTGCCGCCGATAGTATAGCCCGTCACGATGGCATCCACGGTGTTGCCTTCGGTGGCTTGTTCGGAGATGTCGTAGGCTATCCAGAGATAGTGGTCGCCCACACCGAGGTTTTCGCTGCCCGTGATGGTGAACGAGCCGTCGGCCTCTATCGTAGCCGCCTGGCCAAAGAGGCTGCCGTTCTGCTCGCGCCAGGTCATCTTTTGGTCCTCGTCGATGAAGAGTTCGTTGGCATTCGTGGCGAGGTAAGCCTTGACGGCCTTCACGTCGCTGAGGTCGTCGGCCACGATGCGGCCGCTGATGCCCTGGAGGGGCACATTGCCCGTCAGGCCGCCCACACGGAGGGTGGCGCGAACGATGGGCTGGTTCTTATTGCCGATACCCGTGGTCACCTTGCCCTGCTTCACGCTTGTGCTGGTGAGGGTGGCTTCGGGATGGCTGGTATCTACCTTCTCGAAGGTCCAGAGCGAAGCACCGTCGGCGGCTGCGGCCCAGCGTACGATGACTGCGCCGGCCTCCTGTGCGTGGAGTTCGGTGCCGCTGTCCTTGATGATGAACGCGCCATAGGATTCCTGAATCTGGTAGATGGCGTTCTCCGTATCAACGGCGTCAAACTGGGTGCTGCCACCCGTGCCTGCGCCTGCCGTACCGATATATTTGCCGTTGTAGTTCTTGATGGCGAGTTTGCCGTTCACTTCCCAGAAACTCCAGATGCGGTCGGGAGCGAAGGTCTTCTCGCCGAAACGCATACGATGGGCCTCGCTGTCGTAGTACATCACCTTGCCAGCGCAGTAGGCCTTGGTCGAGGCGTTCTTGATGTAGTACCAATGCACGTCATCGGCAGTGCTGACCTTGGGCAGGCCAGGCGCGTCATCAGCGGTGGCGGTGCGGATGGTCACCTGGAAGTTCTGGAAGACCACGCCGTTGCCATTTGCGCCCGTGAGGGTGAAGGTGACGCTCTGCTTGCCGCAACTGGTAATGCTGTGGGTCTGCACGGTGCTGGAGGTGGTGTATCGGTTGCCCTCGTCGGTGGTGAGGGTGAGGCTGTTGGAGTGGCTGCCATTGACGATGCCCACCTGGTAACTTTCGATGACGTAGCCCGAGGGAGCGGCGAGGGTGTAGGTGGCCGTGCCAGCGGTGCCCGACATCAACTGGAGGTTGGTGCCGTTGGTGTTCATGTTGTTGGCGTTGCTCGTGAAGGTCAGTTCGGGCTGGGCCGTGGAGCGCCACACTTTATTATAGGTCTGGTTGGCCGAGCCGTTGCTGTTGTATAGCGTACCCGTGGTGGTGCTGATGGTATAGTTGAGGGTCGTGGGCGTCTCTACCTCTTGGATGTCTGCGGCTTCGTTGATGTAGAACTGGCAACCCTGGTCCGTGCGGTCCTGTCCGAGGTTGGCCTCTGCGCTCCAGTTGTAAATCTTGTAGTTGAGGCCAGCCTGCGTCTGGTTGAGTTGCACCTCGCCACTGCTGACGATGTAGCAACCCGGGGTGGAGGCATAACTGAGCGTCCATCCCTTGGCGGGGCGCGTCGTGGTGGTCTGAATCTGCGTGTTGTAGGTGCAGACGGGGTTGAGATAGGCGTTGTACTGGCGGTTGACGATGTCGTAGCCCGTACCGTCGTTGCGGTCGATGAATTTCCACATGGACTGGGCCTGCGTGCGGGTGGTATTGCTACCCACCACGCCTGTGGCTTCGCCCTGGGCGGAGATGTAGTAGTCGGATGCGCGGACGGAGTGGAACTGATACCAATGCTCGTCCTCCTCGGTGGAGGCTACGGGCATATTGAGGGCATTGAGGACGCCCTGCTGGAGGCGCTGCTCCATCTGGCTGGTCTTCGCTTCGTCAACCCGGGGATTGTCTATCAGATTGCTGGCTTCTGTCACGCTCTGCTGGAGTGCTGCCATCTTCTCGCTATTGTACTGTCCCATGCTGTCGCCCACCTCGGCGGTGAAATAGGCATGGATGGCGCGGCCTAGGCGGTTGCGGAGGAGGCCCTTTTCATGTCTTTCAATAGCCTCTTCGGACGATATGACGATTGTCTCAATGTTGACTCCATTTTCTTGTAAAGCAGATTTCAGACATTGCGCCATTCTGACGTAGCCCAGGCCGTAGAGGTAGTCGTTGGCGGGGATGTAGGCCGGGCTGGCCACGCCGTCGCTGAGGAACGGGTCGTAGGTGTCCACGTATTTGACATTGCCCGTGCAGAGGGTCTGGAGGAAGTTGTTGAACGGCACGTAGCGGTTAGCATTCGTCGTGGCGTTGGCAATGGGATGGAGGGCCATAAGGAAAATCTTGGCATCGGGCGCGGCTTCCTTAATCTGGTTGACCAGGGCGGTGTAGTTGGCCTGCACGGTGGCCATATCGGTGCTGCCCGCTACGTCGCTCGAGCCCGTATATACCACCACGGCGCGTGGGCACTGCTTGCTCACGCCTTCCACCTGGGCAAAGGTGGCAGCAACCATCTGCTGAGTGAGGGCAATCGTGCCGCCCCAGCCCCAACCGGTGCCGCGGTTTTTGATGTAGGGCGTACCGAGGAGTTCCTGCCACTCGCCGCACTTCACCTCTTCGTCGCCGAAGAAGAGGATGTCGTTTGACGTGATGGGCAGGACGCTAGCGTAGGTGCCGCGCATACCGTGGCTGTTGTGGGGCAGCCCACCGTCCTGCTGAATGTCCTTGGTATTCTCGGGATAGACCACCTCAACGGTTTTCTCGTTGCCCTCCTGGATGTAAGGAAGGATGGCGGTGCACCACTTCTGATAGGCAGCGGCCGTCAGGTGCAGCCTGTCGTAACTCCACACGCCGCCTTCGGCCACGCCGCTGAGGGCATCGTAGATGTCCACGTAGGTCACCCAACTGCTGAACTCGCTCTCCTGGGCCAGTGCCTTCAGCATTTCGTTGGCGGGCAGCCAGCGGCTGGAGATGCGGTTGCTGGTGTTGTTGTTGAGCACAGGCTGGAGATAGACCTTCGTCTCGGGCGAGCGCAAATGGATACGCTTCACCATGGCGCGAACCTGCGTGAGGAGTTGCTCGGGCGTGAAGTTCAGGCCACCGCTCGTAGCCATGTCGTTCGTGCCAATCATAATGAAAATCTTGGAGGGATGATTGATCAGATAACTCTCCAAGTTGTCGTTCTGCTCCGTGGAGTACGTGCCCGAGTTGCCGCGGTTCACGATATTGATGGGCTGTCCATCGGTGGTGCGGAAGGCTTCTGCCCACGGGTGCATGTCGGTGATACTATTGCCCAGCATGACGATACTACCCGCCTTGGGCGGCGTCACGGAGAAGGCATCATAGCGGTGCTTGCGGAAGGGTTCGTCGGCCCACATGGAGCCAAAGCCCATCCAAAAAGCAAGCAAGAAGGAAAGGAGGGAGACTTTCTTCATAGTACAACTATATATTAAGGTGATTTCTTCGGTTGCTAAGGTAGGCAAAATCTGTGAGTTAGACATTACGACTGGCAAATTTTCTGTTTCTTTATTTGGAGAAAATTGGAAGAAATGGCTGGAAGAGAGTGGGCTAAGGCTGGCTGGCGGCTGGTTCGTGCAACGATTTCGGGGATTATGGATGACGGACTATTTACCTGAAAGGAATCTTGAACGCGGATTGAACGGATTCTTCGGATATGGGAAATTGTGCTCGTGGGTGGGCGATGCACTAAAACGCGCGGCCTCAAATCCAATCTTCTCTCGGAGAAAGGCAGCGACCACCGCCCGATGGCCACGTGACCACCGCCCGATGGTCGCTGGCCATGTGCCTTGAAAAATCGGGAAAGTCCTATAAAAAAAGTACCGCACCCAGAAAACCAGGTGCGGTACTTTCATATGATTTCATTTGTTGTACTAAATCACTCGGACGGCTAGGCCCTGGCGCTCCAACTCCTTGACAGCCTGACGAATGGCTTCATGGTGCTCGGGGGCTATGCCTAGTTTGGCGAGGTCGAGCGTGGGGATGCTGTCGATGGTGTGGAGGGAGGTTTCCTCTACGGGGGAGAGAATCATGCCTACGGCCGAGGTGTTGTTGGTGATGGGGTCGATGAGGACGAAGGCACCTGTGGCTTTGTTGTGGTGGTAGGCATCGTAGAAGAGTTCCTTGCTCGTGGCGATGACGGCCTGTCCGATTTCGTTGAGGATGAGGCGGTCGGTTTCGCTGCGCTCCATGGTGTTGACGTTGACCTTGTGCTTGATGTGGTCAATGCGGCAGCGCGTGGTATTAGTGGTCTGCTTGAGATAGAAGGACTTGGAGGCGTCCATCGCTTCCTCGTCCATCCATACGAGCATGGTCTCGAAGAGGCGGCCTACGTGGGGCAGGTTGTCGGGGCGCACAATCATTTCGCCGCGCGAGATGTCTATCTCGTCCTCGAGGGTGAGGGTGACACTCTGGGGCGGGAAGGCGTAGTCGAGGTTGCCATCGTAGGTCACGATGCTCTTGACGTGGCTCTTCTTGCCCGAGGGGAGGGCCATCACTTCGTCGCCCACGCGGATGATGCCGCTGGCCACCTTGCCGCAGAAACCGCGGAAGTCGAGGTTGGGGCGCAGGACGTACTGCACGGGGAAGCGGAAGTCGTCCATATTGTGGTCCTCGCTGATCTGTACGGTCTCGAGATAGTCGAGCAGGGCGGGACCTTCGTACCAGAGCGTGCGGTCGGACTTCTCCACCACGTTGTCGCCCTCGAGGGCGGAGAGGGGGAAGCACTGCACGTCGGGGATGGAGAGCGAACTGTTCTCCTGAGGCAGGGTCTGGAGGAAGGCGGTGTAGTCGCTGACAATCTTCTCGAACACTTCGCGCGAGTATTCCACAAGGTCCATCTTATTCACGGCCAAGACGATGTGCTTGATGCCGAGGAGGGCGCAGAGGAAGGTGTGGCGGCGCGTCTGGGTGATGACACCCGTGCGGGCATCAACGAGGATGATGGCGAGGTTGGCCGTGGAGCCGCCCGTAATCATATTGCGCGTATATTGCTCGTGGCCCGGGGTGTCGGCGATGATGAACTTGCGCTTGTTGGTGGAGAAATAGCGATAGGCCACGTCGATGGTGATGCCCTGTTCGCGCTCGGCCTTGAGGCCGTCGAGCAGGAGGGCGTAGTCAATGTGGCCGGCACCAGCATTGCCCACGCGCTGGGAATCGCGCTCGAGGGCGGAGAGTTGGTCTTCGTAGAGTTTCTTGGAATCAAAGAGGAGGCGTCCGATGAGGGTGGACTTGCCGTCGTCAACCGAACCTGCGGTGAGGAATCGCAGGAGGTCTTTCTTCTCGTCCTGGTCGAGGTATTCCTCGATGGACATCTTCTTATTATCAAAGGCTTGTTCGCCGTTGGGGTTGGAGGTTATCTGCATTTTCAGTGGGGTTTGTTTGAATGGGGGCGCGAGGGGGAGCGGCTGGGACTGTTGGCCTAGAAATATCCTTCGCGTTTCTTCTGTTCCATAGAGGCTTCTTGGTCGAAGTCGATGACGCGGGTGGTGCGCTCGCTCTTGGTGGTGGTCATCATTTCCTCAACGATTTTCTCAATCGTGTCAGCCTTGCTCTCGATGGCGCCTGTGAGGGGCCAGCAACCGAGGGTGCGGAAGCGGATGCTGCGCATCTCGATCTTGTCGCGGTACTCTGCGGGCAGACGGTCGTCGTCGGGCATGATGAGTTGGCCGTCCAGGTTGACGACGGGACGCTCCTTGGCGAAATAGAGGGGAACGATGGGAATGTTTTCGAGGCGGATATATTGCCAGATGTCGAGTTCGGTCCAGTTGCTCAGGGGGAAGACGCGGATGCTCTCGCCCTTGTGAACGCGGGCGTTATAGATGTCCCAGAGTTCGGGGCGCTGGTTCTTGGGGTCCCACTGGTGGAACTGGTCGCGGAAGGAGAAGATGCGCTCCTTGGCGCGGCTCTTTTCTTCGTCGCGGCGGGCACCTCCGAAGGCGGCATCAAACTTGTACTTGTCGAGGGCATCAAGGAGGGCCTTGGTCTTCATGAGGTCGGTGTGTACCTTGGAGCCGTGGGTGAAGGGGCCCACGCCTGCCTTGAAGGCTTCTTCGTTGCTTTCGACGATGAGGTCCCATCCGTGGTCCTTGGCATACTGGTCGCGGAAGGTGATCATCTCCTTGAATTTCCATTTGGAGTCGATGTGCATCAGGGGGAAGGGCACTTTGCCGGGCGCGAAGGCTTTCTCGGCGAGGCGCACCATGACGCTGGAATCCTTGCCAATGCTATAAAGCATGACGGGATTCTCAAATTCGGCAGCCACTTCGCGAATGATATAGATGGACTCTGCTTCTAGTTCTTTGAGGTGGCTTAGGTGGTAGGTTTCGGGCATATCTTGGTTGGTTTTAGTTTCAGACGGAAGCCTGCGGCTTCCTAGTTTCAACGGTCGCTTTGCGACCTAGTTTCAAGTTACATCGAAAGCCTGCGGCTTTCTAGTTTCATCGCAGCCTTCGGCTGCTGGCTCGTCGGCTTTTGCATACCATATTATATATATGGCGTGCCGCATTCCTTGGCTGCGGCTTCCTTTACTCTTCAATCCCCAGCAAGCGGAGGAGGGCGCTGACGCTTTCCTCCAGGCTCAGGCGCGAGGTGTCGAGGCTGAGGGCAGGATTTGCGGGGACTTCGAAGGGGGCGGAGATGCCGGTGAAATGGGGGATTTCGCCGCGGCGGGCTTTGGCGTAGAGGCCCTTGACATCGCGGCGCTCGCACTCCTCGAGGGGCGTGGAGATGAAGATTTCCTTGAAATCCTCGGGGCCGATGATTTGGGCGGCCATCTGGCGCACCTCTTCGGTGGGACTGATAAAGGCGGCGATGGTGATGATGCCCGTATCTACGAAGAGTTTGGACACTTCGGCGATGCGGCGGATATTCTCGCGACGGTCCTCGGCCGTGAAACCGAGATTGGCATTGATACCTGCGCGGATATTGTCGCCATCGAGGATGCGGCATAGGCGGCCGCGGCGATGCAACTCGCGCTCAAGGGCAATGGCTACGGTGCTCTTGCCCGAGCCGCTCAGGCCCGTGAACCACAGCATGACGCCCTTCTGGCCCAGCAGCGCTTCCTTGTCGGCGCGGCTGAGCATCTTATCGAATATGGGATAGATGTTGGACAATTTTTAGTTAGGAGTTAGGAGTTGGGAGTTGGGAGTTGAGAGCGGTTGGGGAGAACCCCAATAGACATCTAAATAACAGGGCGCGCATAAATCGCGGAGTTTTTTTAAACACGAATGTTTCGAATTTATCGAATGCTGGAGAGTGTGTTTTCTTTTTTCCACCACGAATAATTCGAATACTAGCCACATAGGCTGCTCTCACCTGCATTCGTGTGATTCGGATAGATTCGTGTGAAGCACGAATCGAATTGTTCCTTCAGTTAGCCTCTCAGCCACATTCGAAAAATTCGTTTTATTCGTGTTCAAAAAACAGGATGTTATATAGAAGAAATTGGAGTAACGTGAAAGTACCGCACCTTGCTTGCAAGGTGTGAGTAAGGAGTTCATTCTCATTGAAAAAGACTCCTAACTCCTAACTCCCAACTAAAACGGCCAGAAGATAGGAATCAGCCAGACGCTCAGGGCCATGACGATGAGGTTGAGCGGCAAACCTATCTTGATGAAGTCGGAGAAGCGGTAGTTGCCTACGCCTTGCACAATGAGGTTGGTCTGATAACCAATGGGCGTGCAGAAACTGGCACTCGCTGCCACGCAGATGCACACAATAAACGGCATAGGACTTACGCCCAGATGCTCGGCAATGGAGAGAGAGATGGGAAACGATAGGGCCGCAGCGGCGTTGTTGGTCATCAGTTCGGTGAAGGTGCTCGTGATGATGAATACCACGGCCAGCAGGACGTAGGCGCCGTGCTCGTGGCTCAGACCAACGGCCCAACTGGCTACGGCATCGGCCATACCGGAATTTTGCATGGCTTTGCTGATGGCAAAGGCGGAGGCAATGGTCACGAGGATGTCCCACGAGATAAACTTGGTGTATTTGCGCGCTGGGAAGATATTGGCCCAGGCCATAATGACGGTGGTCACGCAGACGAAGAAGAACATATCGAACTTCATGCCTGGCACCACGTCGCGCATGGCGGGAAGTTCGCCAATGGCCGCGCCGAATATCATCAGCGCGAGGAGGATAACGGTGAACCACTGCTTTTTCCTGGACATCGGTGCTTCCTTCTGCCGCGTATCAGCCACCATAAGGAAGAACGACGAGTCGCCCCAGTTGTTCATAAAGGCTTCGTCGGCCAGGAGGACAAGGGTGTCGCCATCGTGAAAGTGCACTTTGCGCATATCGTGCATGAGGAGGGTCTGGCCGTTGCGGCGTATCTCGAGGAGGGTGGCGCCATACTTTTCCTTGAAGTCGAAGTCGCGCACACGGCGGTTGATAGCGGGGAAGCGGGCGCCCAGCACCACCTCCACGCGGAAGTATTTCGAGTCGGCAGCGCCCTCGGCCAGGCTGTCGTGTCGCTCTTCGCGGCGTTCGGGGAGGAGCAGGTTGGAGGCGATAAGGATGTAGAGGGTGCCGACAACGGCAATAATCAAGCCCACCTTGCCCAACTCAAACATATCAAGCCCGCGCACACCGCTGTCGGGACATTGCGCGGCATAGTCTAGGGCCATGCCGTGAACGACGAGATTGGTCGATGTGCCGATGAGCGTGCACATACCGCCCAAGATGGTGGCAAAGGACAAGGGGATGAGTAATTTGGTGGGCGACACCTTGTGCTGCTCGGCCCATCGCTTGATCATGGGCGCGAAGATGACGACCACGGGCGTATTGTTGAGAAAGGCGGAGATAAAGGAGACGGCGGGCATCATGCGCAACTGTACGCGCCGCACGGCCAACTGTCCCTTCGGCAAGAGCCAGCCCAACATCTGCTCGAGCAGTCCCGACCGCCGCACGCCTTCGCTCACTAGAAAGAGCAGGGCCACGGTAATCATCCCCTTATTGGAAAAACCCTCAATGACTTCCTTCGGCGTGAGCACTCCTGCACACAGGAAAACCACCGCGCCCGAGAAGAGCACGATGCCCGGTCGCAATGCTTCCTTGATGAGCGCCACGAGTAGCAGCAGGAGAACGATGGTGACGAATGCGGTCATATTTTCAAGGAAAAAAGGGAGGGTGGGAAGATGAAGGAAGGAAGAGGGAAGGGAAAAATGGGGACAGCGGTGCAAAGCGGCCCGCGCTTAACGATTTCGCAAGGATGCCTCCACTACGCTTTGGCCAAGAACCAAGGGTTGTGCAAGTCTTCCTTATTATATAGGAGAGTTTCGCCAGTCTTGTAGTCGGTCATCGTACCGTTGGCTTCCTTGATGACAGCGTGGGCCGCAGCGGTGTCCCACTCCATGGTGGGTCCGAGGCGGGGATATTCGTCGGCCAGGCCTTCGGCCACGAGGCAAATCTTGAGAGAACTGCCCGACTGTATGGTGACCATGTCGGGATGCTTGGCGCGCACCTGGTCAAGATAGACAAGGGTTTCGTCCGAGAGGTGCGAGCGCGAGGTCATGACGGTATAGTGGCGGTTGTGCTTGAGGTCGAGGAAGGGCAGACGCTGTGGACGAATCTTGAACTGCTTCTTGTCGTCTATCTCAGATTTGTACGCACCCATCTCTTTGCAACCGAAATATACGACACCTGTCACGGGCACATAGACCACGCCGAGCACGGGTTTACCATTGTCGATAAGGGCGATATTGACGGTAAATTCGCCGTTGCGCTTCAGAAATTCCTTTGTACCGTCCAGCGGGTCAACGAGCCAGTAGGTGCTCACGGCCTTGCGCTCCTCGTAGGCGGCATGGCTCCCTTCTTCGCTCATCATGGGGAAAACGGTCTTCCATCCCTTGGCGGGTTTTGCCAAGGCTTTGGCGATAACTTCGTGGGCGCGCTTGTCGGCGATTGTCACAGGTGAGTTGTCGCTTTTGATACTAACCTGTGCATCAAAGGCGGGGTCGTTGTAAATGGTCATAATGGCCTGGCCGCCCTCAATGGCAGCGTCAATGGCCTGACGCAAAAGTTCGTTGTTGGGTCTCATATTTGAATTGGGACACAGATGATAGATTGCTAAAGACTGAGGAAGGTGCTAGCCGCAGAGCAAAGCAAAGGGACCAACCACCCAACCACAATCCGAGGCAAAGTTACTGCTTTTTGGCTAAACGAGGAGACAATCGCGGGGAATCTTTCTGACCCTGTGGAGGTTTCGGCGGAGAGATAGGGGGAATTAGAAGGTCGGGATTTCAATCGGAGACGTTGGGGCTGGCGGCTGGCGGAGAATCTTGGAGAACTAGGAGTTCTAGAAGATCTAGACAATCTAGAAAATCTAGAAAATCTAGAAAATCTAGAATCTCCAGAAAACCCAGAAACCTGCCCAAACAAAAAAAGGCTGCGCCGAAGCGCAGCCTTAATAATATGTTTCAAGGGACAAATCTTACTTCACAAAGGTCTTCTGACCGTTGATGATGTAGAAGCCACGGTTGAGTTTGCCGTTTACGATTACGCGACGTCCGTCGAGCGTGTAAACCTTAGCATTCTCATCGAGCGTAGCAGCGTTGATGCCAGTACCAGCAGTTACAACGAGGGTTACGTCAACGATGTGACCACCATTGTTGAGGATGTGGTTGCTAGAGAGAACGCAGCCACCGGGATCCTGGTTGTCCCAGTCAATCTTGACGCGCATGCGGTATTCACCGGGCTCGGCATTTACCGTGAACGTCATCGGAGTGTTCGGGTTCACATTCTGTCCTTTGGCAACGCCTTCGTTGTTGTAACCTGCAATGTAAGTCCAGCCGAGGAGTTCGGTACCAGTCTGGTCAGCACCATTGTTGAAGCTGAACAGCTTGTCGTTGTCAAGGTCAACGTAAACGTAGGCGTGCATCCACTCACCAGTATAGTTGGCCTGAACAGTAACCTGATCACCGCTGGCGATGGTGAAGGTCTGGTCAGTCAAATCCTGGTAAGCCTTCTTAGAACCATCAAGCGATATAGTCTGCTGTTCACCGCTACCACCGGTCAGAGAGATGCTGTTGAGGCGACGATCTGCGCGGTTATGGTAAGCATCCTTGTCGAAGTTGACGGGATATTCCTCGAAGGGAGCCTCCTCTACGGTGTAGGTCAGCGTGAACTCGGGGTTGTACTTCGCACCTGTGCTTACGCCATAGTCGTCAGCCTCAGTGTTAAGTTTGGAGTTCCAAATCATGCCTTCATCCACGGTGAGGGTATAGGTACCAGCCGTTGTGATAGGATTGGTCAGCGTTAAGGTAACGTCTCCACTAGGATAGTATGCCCAGTAGAGCGTTGCATTCGTGATGGAGTCACCTGCTTCGTTGTAAACGGTAACAGGGTATTCATAATCCATAGCAGGAATGTTGTCGGGGAAGTGGAGGGTGATTACATCCAGACGATTAACCGTGCTGCCATTTTCGGGGCTAACGGTTTCGTACATAAAGGTTGCTGCCGTATCCACTTCTTCAGCTTCTACCGTATAGGTCAGCGTGAACTCGGGGTTGTAGATAGCGCCGAAGTCTGCTACACCGTAGTCTTCGAACATTTCGTTGAACTTGTCGTCGAATACGGTAGCCTCGGGAACGGTGATGGTGTAAGTACCATTTTCCGTCACGGGCTCAGCGAGGGTAATCAGTGCGTTGTTGTTCCAACCGTCATTGGTTACCATGTCGAAGTCAATCTTTGCGGTAGTTACCACGGTGGAGTCTGCGCGAAGCACGTTCAGCACAACATTCTTGGCAAAACCACCCGTGAGACCTTCAGCAGGATGCTGGAAGGTAACGATGATGGAGTCAAGTTTCTCAACGGTGCTGCTGTCAGCAGGATTTGCTTCCGTGAAGACGTAGCGTGCGGGGTTGGGCGTGTACTGATACTGTACGACAACCATCTCGCCATTTTCGCCATCGGAGAGTGCACCGCCATCAACAGCCGTACCCATCAGGGTGAGGCTCATCTGGGTCAAGCCCTGAACGAGGCTAGCGGGAACGTTAACGGTAACGGTCGAGCTGTCAGTAACTACGAGACCTTCTTCACCAACGAGTTCAGTACCTCTCATACCACCCCAGCCGTTGTGGCGGAGACGTACAGAAGTAACTTCCTGAACATTCTTTTCGAAGGTGAATACTACCTGCTCGGGCAGAGCTTCGAGTTCTTCGGTCATAGCAGGAGTAACGGATACCAAGAGAGTAGGATCAACGCCGAGGTCAATCAGCTTGATGGCAGAAGTGAAGTTTACATTATAGTAAGGAACGTCGGCACCATCAAAGGCGTCTGTGGAGTGCTTCACTACTAAGTAACCATAATCGTTAGCCTTTTTGTCCGTGTTATAGCCACGTACACCATACCAAGAGAGGCAACCGAAGAGTTCCGTTTCGTCTTCAGCACGGACACCAGTAGCGTTGCTGTTGTAAATCTTGGCGAAGGTCACATCGGTATTCTCGTTCTTTTCTTCAGAAACACCCGTATTGTTGGGGCTATACCATCTCTTGGCAGGCTGGGTGATGGTCAAGTACTTGCCATCGCTGTTGGTGAAGGTGAACTTGCCGTCGTTCTCTTCTACGCACTTGAAGATAAGGTTGTCGGTCAATTCTTCGCCTTCAACGGGCTTCTTGAGCACGTTTTCGGTGCCAGCGTTCTGCAGGTAGTACTTCGTTTCACCCTTGTAGGTGATAGCGAAAGCATACTTGTGGTTCACAGCGGGCATTTCCACGTCGCGAGCGCACTTGTAAGCGCGAACAGCAGCGGTGAGGGCGTCAACATCGGCGGGAATAGGATAGGTCAGAGCCTGTGCCGTAGTGATGGCAGCGCTAAGTGTGTTGTAGGCTTCGCCGTCAGCCACGGGATAACCAGGACCACGAAGGGCGATGGCCTCCTGTGCGTCTGTCAAAGCAGCATTGAGGGCTTCCTGCACTTCGGGAATAGGCTCGGGCTCAACACCGTTTTCGATGTTTGCCATGGCGGTATTGATACCAGCGATGAGTGCGTCGTAGTCGCTCACGCCCAGCTGAGCAGCCTCAGCCTGAGCTACAGCATAG
>SAMEA3663047__coassemble_509_pt1 | contig 14185 bp, 12 predicted proteins | sample SAMEA3663047__metabat2_low_PE_025 | metagenome-assembled genome bin SAMEA3663047 (sample SAMEA3663047) | pig gut metagenome | biome: pig gut; feature: pig-associated habitat; material: faeces | place: France | collected 2012
ACGCAGCCTTACGGCTGCTAGCTCGATAGCGTTGATTCGCTATAGGTAGGTTCTATCAGGTAGGTTCTATCATATAGGTTCTATCATGTAGGTTTTATAAATGATTGAGCCTACCTAAAACGACAGGAGGCTGTGCCACTCATGACACAGCCTCCATTTTTTGTATGGTTGATAGGTTTGGGATTAGTTGTCCCAATCCTCTTCGTTCACCCAGTTGGTTCCGGCTTTGTTGGTCCACTGTTCGGCTTCTTCGCCGATGTTGATACCGAGGTCGGGGCTGCCAGCCAGAAGCTGGTCTTCATTTTCCAGACCTAGCTTTTCAATTTGGGGGCAAATATAGGGTCTTTTCATTTTCGTTGGATTTGTGGAGGGATTATTTGACGTAGATTTTCTTGCCACCCTTCACGTAGATGCCCTTCACGGGGTTGGCTACGCGGCGACCGCTGAGGTCGTAGATGGGAGCGTTGGCGTTGTTGAGGGTCTCGGTGGCTACGATGCCAGTGGGCTCGCCGCCAAATTCGAGGCGGAGGCCGTTGGTGGCTTCACCTGTCACAGCGTCAACGGTGAGGAAGGCGCGGTTCTCCTTAAGCGTGGTGCTGTTGGGGTTGTAGAATCCTATGCCATTGATTCCGTTGCCGAGAACGAAGAGGGTGGTCTTTTCTGCTTCGGTGATTGTGAGACGTGTGGTCGTACCGCTAAGGATGTTGTCGGTGAAATCGCTTGTGGCTGTGCCGGGAATGAGGAGCAGGAAGTTATCCTCTTTGGTGTCGCCCACGAGGATAACGCCCTCTTCGGCTGCGATGTCTTCCACTTGCATGGTCTTGGCCACATCGCCTTCGGCGTGGGTCACCTTGTAGGCTTTCACGTTACATCTGGAGTCGAGGGTGAAGTCGTAGGGCAGGAAGGTAGAGGCATAGGTGTGGGAGCCTACGGGGTTGAGTTCCACCACGAGTTCTTTGACGGGCACGAGGTACCACTTGGATGCGGTGGTCGTTTCGCCGTTTTCCCAGCCCACGATTTTGCCATCGGCCGCCTGATAGTGCAAGTAGTTGTAGGTGTTGTCCGTGCTGTTCACGTCGCGGAAGGAGAAGAGGCTGCCATTGTTCGTAATTTCGAAGCTGCTGGTGCCTTCATTGAGGAGCACCTGTTCGTTTTGCGTCACGTTGCCGAAGCCGAGGCCCTGGGTGTAGAGCTTGTAGTTGTCGCCCTCCTGTTCAAACTTCACGATGGTGCCAGCAGTGCGGTTGGCAGCTGCGCGGTCCAGTCCGCCCCAGAGGGCATCGTTACCTTCGCCATCGAGACCGCTGGTCACGAAGGTCTTGCTGCTGGCATTGACAAGACGGTAGTAGGTGGTGGGGTCAATGACGGTGGGAATCACATCTGCTCCAGCGGCGCTCTGGAGGAATTTACCCATGTTCCATGCCATATTCACGTCGTAGTGGTTGGCCTCGAGGGCTGCGAGCCATTCAAGGTAGAGTTCCACCGTCTGGTAATTGCTGAAGAAGGACGAAGTGCCGAGTGCGCCATAGGGCGGCAGTTCGGCATGGTATGCCTGGAGGAAGGCGTCGGGAGCGAAGCTTCTTACGGTTGAACCCTCATCGCGGGCTGTCCATCCCTGGATGGTGGGTTGGCGGTGGTTGAGGTAGTAGGTGTGGCCCTTGGGCAGGATGCAGGCACCGTTGCTGATGCTAGTGGCCGTGCGGTGGGCGGTATAGATGGTGCCGTCTGCGGGAGCGGTCCAGGTCACAGCGTTGTCGCCGTCGGTGGGCTTGCTCATGACGTAGTTTTCGCCTGCGGCCTTATTGTAAATCTGGAAGCCCGTGATGTCGCCAACGAAGGCCCAGAGGTCAGTGTCTTCGGGAGCCATGTAGGTCTTGTAGGATTCTGCTCCGCCCTTATTGATTACGTTCATCGTGGGCTGGCCTTCGCCATCAAGGTTGACGGACCACATATAGTTGCTCTCGTTGCTGTGCATATTGACCATCTGCCATACGGCGTTCTCGAAGGATTCGGAGAAGACGAGGGGGCAGTCGTTGCTGACGGTGCAGCTGACGTTGACGGTACAGTCTTCGGTGATGGGGTTCTTCTTGTCCCAGTCGCTCACGGTGACATAGTCGCGCGTAGCGCTGAGGTGGTTGAAGTGGGAAGCGCTGAGCGTTGTTCCGTTTTCCACCTCAATGGTGGTGCTGAGGTAGGTCTTCGCACCTACATTGTAATTGATGGTCACGCTGCGATAGGTAATGCCGTAGCCCAAGAGGCGGAGGAGGTCTTCGCTGGGCTCCCAGTTGGCCACGTGGGTGATGGTGAACTTGTTGCCTGCATCAGCAGTGCCCCAGTCGTCAATGACCAACTGATTGCTACCGCCCATATTGATATAGTGGGTATCATCAAATTTGAGCACGAAGGTGCCGCCCGATTGCGGCAGGTTCTGAACGGCATCAGTAGGTGTAGTGCTCATGCTCTGGTCCTTGCAGAGGAACTTGTTGGCAGCCTTGTTGTAGAGATAGTAGTTGCTATTGGCGGCGTGCTGGAGGATGGCCCACTGATACTGCTCGTTGTTGGCATCGAAGGTGCCACTGATGTCATTCGTAGTCTTACCCTGCGTATAATCGTTGCTGACGGTCAGTTGCGAGCGGCTAGTGCTGAGGGTGAAGAGTTTGGTGTTGGCGATTTGGTCCCAAGAAGAAATAGCGGACGCGATAAATTCGTTGCTTTCTTCGGTCTGATAGACATTGTACATAGTGTAGAGGCCCTGTCCCGTGTTGTACTTAGGCGTGCCCGTAGGAGTCTGCACGTTGATCCAATATGCCGTACCAGCAGCCTCGGCAAAGCGCACGATGTAGCCGGCTTCGGTGTTGGTGCCTTCAACGACAGGGTCAGAACTATTTGGCAGTGTAGGCGTGACGGCCTTGAACTTCTGCGCTGAACTCTTTGCGCCAATGGTGAGGTTGGCACCATTGCCATTAGCCTGCAGATAGCCCTCGCCTTGAGCAGCGGTGGGGGCGTACTTCTTGAGGTAGTGGCTTTCGCCATCGCCCGAAGGCTCCCAGACGAAGATAATCTCCTGGTCGGTGTTGGACTGCACACTCTTGTTGCCGCAGAACCAATAGCTGTTGGTAGCGGAGATACACTTGATGGCAAGGTACACGTTCTCCGTGGCATTGTTGAGCTGGTCAACCGTCAACAATGTGGAAGAAGGTACCCTGGTTTGCGCCGTTGCAGTGCTGAGGAGCATGCAGAATAGCGCAAGGAGGAAGGTAATTTTCTTCATAAGAATGAAAGGATTTAGAATAAAAAAGTGGATTAGAATATTTGCTTTGTGACAAAACGCCAAGAAAAGCACGCGCATCATGTATGCCCGCGCGCATCTACGTATATATATAAGGTGTTAGCATATATATATTAAGGTATAGTATATAGATTAAGGTATAGTGTATATATTGTTATAGCCTATAAAATTAGTATAGCGAAATATATACAAAGGCGCACAAGGGCCTATTCGCTGCAAATTTATTTTATTTTTTTAGAACAGGCATAGCACCCCCCGTTTTTTTTGCAAAAAAGCTTTCTAGGGGAAGTCTAGGGGAAGTCTAAGGGAAGTCTAAGGGAAGTCTAGGGGAAGATTAGAGGAAGTCTAGGGGAGGGGATTCTCTCTGACGAACACCTAATTCATAACTTGTAAGCAAGGTGCGGTACGTTTTTCTTCTGCAAGAGCATCGCCATAGCAAGCGGCGAAATTGGGGATTTTGGAATTAGCGCACAAAAAAAGCGTCCCTGCAACAGCGGGGACGCTCTTTTTGTTTTGCAAGAGTAATCTGGGATTACTTACGGAGGCCAAGTGCCTTGACGATGGCGCGGTAGCGGTTGATGTCGCGGTCCTTGAGGTAGTTGAGGAGGGCGCGGCGCTTACCTACCAATTTAACGAGGGCACGTTCGGTGTTATGATCTTTACGGTTGGCCTTCATGTGTTCCGTCAAATGGGCAATACGGTAGGAAAATAAAGCCACCTGGCTCTCAGCGGAACCGGTGTCCGAATTAGACTGTCCGTACTTGCCAAAGATCTCTTGCTTCTTAGCTGAATCTAAGTACATGTGTGAAATAATTTATTGGTTTTGTGCTTAATAGCGGGTGCAAAATTAGGGGTTTATTTCCACTCTGCCAAACTTTTGCTTCTTTTTTTGCTGGGGCAGAGGATTTATTGAGGATTTATTGAGGACTAGAGAGGATTTTAGAGGACTCTTTTTGGCTTTTGCTCTTTGGCTGGCTATCGCCAGAAACGATGGGTGATGTCTTCCAGTTGGTTGCGCTGCGCGTTGATGCGATAGAAGCGTTGGTTGGTGGTTTTGCTGTCTAGTCCGCCCTTGCTGGGGATGTAGGGGCCTAGTTTTATATAGTCGAAGTGCTCTACCTCTATGTATGGGCTCAGTTCCTGTCGGCCGCTGTACCAGCAGGTCTTTAGGCCAGTGCGCTTCACGAGTGCTGCTAGTGCGTTCACCTCGGCCACATCGGCATCACCGCCCATGAAGGCTACGCAGGATATGCCGTGGTTGCTGCGCAGGAGTTGGGCGAGGGTTTCCTCGTTGAGCGGTGTGCCGATGTCGTCGGCCAGATAGGCACTGTGGCAGCCTTCGCAATGACAAGGGCAGTTGGAGATGTTGATGGCCAGCGTGATTTCGTCGGGCACCTCGGCAAAGGCGATGCGGGTTTCTACGTATTTCATCCCACCTGCTCCTTTCCGTTGCTATATACACGCTTGGCGGCTTCAATCTGTCGGTCCTGTCCGAAGGTCTTGATGGGACGGAGGTAGCCGATGACGCGGGTGTACTGCGTAATATGCTGGCTGCCGCATTTGTGGCAAGTGCTGACGGGTTTCTTGACCACGTGGCCGCAGTCCTCGCATTTACTGTTGGGAATGTTGAAGGTGAAATAGTTCGTGCCGTTGGCGATGGCGAAGTCGATGAGTTTGAGATACTGCGCCTTGCTGAGGTGGTCGTCCAGATTGATGTGGGCTGCCGATCCGCCATCGGTAAACTGGTAGGTCTGTCGGCCGTGGAGGATGAACTTGTCGAGCACAGAGGTGTCGTCGTGGGCGTTGTAGAAGTAACTGTTGTAGAGGTTTTCATCGGCGGGCACCCAATATCCGTCAGCCTTATCCCAGTTGTAGTTCTTGCCACCCAGTCCCTCGGCAGGCACGACCTCGCTGTTGAAGAGGACGGGCCGCTTGCGGTCGTGGATGGAGTGACGCTTGTTCTGCTCCTTGATGGTGCCGAGGATAAGTTGGAGAAACTGGATGTACTCTGCGTTGTTGGACACCTGCATACCGAGGAAGCGGGCACCCTCGTTGAGGCCGTTGATGCCGATGGTGCTGTAGAGTTTCGACATATAGATATAGCCACCATTGGAAGCGGCAAACATGCCCTTGTCCTCTAGGTCGTAGAGCATCGTCTTGAAGGCAATGTGGTATTTATACACACGCTCGAGGATGGCCACGAGTTCTTCTTTGAATCGTTCGGTGTGCTGTTGCCAATGTCCTTGCAAGGCGTGTTTGCGCACGGTGTCCTGGACGAAACGGTTGACGTTAATCGTAATCACATTGCAACTACCCGTCATCACGCCCGTCAGACCCGAAGTGGGACTGAAGGTATTCTCGGCCAGTTCGTTGCGCAGGCGACAACAGGAGGCCAGGCTGTCGGCACTGTCGGAGATGTAGGTGAAGAAACTGTGCCCCTCGGCGTACATTTCGGCGCAGAGTTCCTTGTAGTCCTTGTCAATAATATCCTGACCATCGTGCACCATGGCAAAGGTCTCTACGGGGAAGGTGAGCACCTGCTTGAGGCGCACCTCGTTGAACCATTTCATGAAAAGGCGCTGCAGGGTATCGACGGCTTTCCATTCGGGCTTGCTCCCGTCAGGATAGCAAAAATCTTTGAAGAGCGCATCGAAATACGTGTGGTCGTAGTAGGAGATATTGGTGAAAGGACTCTGGAAGCAGCGGTTGGAGGCAGGTTGGTTGATGCCCCAGACGAACTGCTTGAAAGCCTTGAGGATTTGTCCCTTGACGGTGCGGCTGATGCGGCAGTCGGTGGTTGTCACCTCGTGGTCCAAGTGGTCGTACCATTTGGGGCCGAACTCAATGACGACATAGTAGTTGAGCGCAACGAAGTATTCGCCAAAGGCCACCGCTCCTTTGCACTGCGAGGAGAGCAGGAAGGTGAGGTTGGTGATTTGTCCGCTGAAGGATTGCAGGTCGTTGGGCGCGCTGGGCGTCACACCGTCAATATTGCCTACACCCTCGGTCATGAGAGGATAGAGCGAATCGGCTTGGCAATAAAACTTGACGGTGGGCGCGCACGACTCGTCGTGGGCATAAATAATATGGTGGTTGAGGTCCTTCTCGTACTGGTCGGCCACTTCGGGGAAGAGCGTCTGCAATTCGTTCTTCATGCGCTGGCGCTGGATGAGTCGGTTGGTGGTCTTATATACCTCGCCTTCGAGGTTGGCCACGTTCTTCATCGTCACGTTGGCGTTGGCGTCGGTTTCGGAGGAGGAAGCCGCATTGTCCATGGAGTTGCTATAGCGGTCCATATAGTCAATGCGTTCGCGGATGAAGCGGGCCTCTTCGTGGTGGTGGCGATAGAGGATGAAAGCCTTGGCCACGGCAAAATGTTTGTACTCCATCAGTGCGCGCTCCACCATGTCCTGTATCGTCTCAACCGATATGCTTTCTGTGGCCTCATGCGTTTCCAGTTCGCGCTGCACGGAGGCCACGACCTGTGGGTCGTAAGCCTCGTGCTCGCTCTCAAAAGCCTTTCGGATGGCCACGTCAATTTTGCGAAGGTCAAAGTCAATGACCTGACCATTTCTCTTGATAACTTTCATACGTTCCTCCTAGAAAATGACGGCGCAGGGAGCCACACCTGTTTGCTGCTTTCCGATGAACTGGCCCTCGGCGTTGTAGTGCCACAGGAAGCCGGGCGAGGTGTAGTCCGAGGCCGAGGCGTTGCTACCGATGTAGAGATCGCCGTTCTGCGGATTGATATCGAGGAAAATAGGTGCTTCGGGCTGGGGCTGGCCTTCGAGCAAGGCGCTGTTGATGCACTGGCTGGTGGTCGTGTTGTACACCTTGTAGGTCAGGATAGTTTCAGCGGGCGTCACGCTATAGTTGGTGTAGTTGTTGACCACGTAGAGGCGGTCGCCGCATACTTCAACGTCGCTGCCGTCGCAGAACTCACTGGCCTGTTCGCCCTGTATGCGCCACACCTTCGGGGCTACGTCGCCATAGTTGCCACGGCAGGCCACGTAGATATTGCCCGTCACGTCAGCGGCCAAGGGACCAGGATTCATGCCGACCTGATATTCGGCCATCTTTTCGAAGAGGAGGCCGTCCAGTTCTACGACGCGGAAACCGTCCTTGTAGTTATTGGCATAGTTGTAGCCGTCGGAAATGCTCACATATACCTTGCGGCCCACGGCGAGCATGTGCTGCGGATTCGGGCCTACGGGCATCTGTGCCGTCACCTTGAGTTGGGTGGTGTCGATGCGGCTGACGAAACCGTCGTTGTTGCTCACGTAGATGCTGCCCTCGGAGGCGCAGATGCCTTCGGGCTCCTTCGTGGGGATGGAACCAAGGGCGCGCAGCGTCTGGCGGTCGAGCACCCACACGCGATTTGAGCCGTACATAGCCACATAGAGTTTCGAACCGTAGATAATGCCAGCCTGCGGAGTATCGCCTAGGCTCTGGCCGTTGATGGCGGCAAAGGCGTTGCTCTGGTAGGCGGAATCCACGAGGCTCATGATATCCATCGTGCCGTCAATGCCCGAATACATACTGCCTTGGTTGAGCACGTAGGCGATACGGGGTTGAGCATCGGGGTAAATGCAGAAATCAGGATTTTCATCTTCGGTACAGGCTGTGAAGCCAAGAGCCAGCGGGGCGATGAGGGCTAAGAGAAACTTTTTCATAAGAGTAAGAGGTTTTTCTATTATATAATATGGTGTATTTTCAGAACAGGAATTTTACGGTCAAGCGGTAGCCGCGCCCAGGCATGGGATAGCGGCGGATGACTTCGTACTGGTGGTTGAAGGCATTGAGTAAGTCAGCGCGCAGAACAAGTTGGAGACCGTTGTCAAAAGATAGGGTGCGGTGGCCACCAAAACTCCATTCGTGGTAAGCAGGTAGGCGCGTGGTGGCCGTGTGTTCGTTGGTGCTCCAGCGGTTTGAGACAGCGTTGACAGCGGCCGTCAGCGTCAGCCACGGATTGTCCCAGGCGAGTGAAGCGGCCAAGGTGTGGCGCGGCATGTAGGCGGGCTGCTTGCCATAGGAGCGGGCGGCGGGGTCGGTGCGGTCGCTGGCGCATTGCAGGCTGTAGTTGGTGTGCAGATGCAGGGCGTGGCGACGGCCCAGGGGAGCGTCCAGCGCAGCCACGATGTCCAGCCCGCCGATGTGCGTGCGCCCTACGTTCTCGGTGCGCCACACATAGAGATTGTAGGGAATGGCTGAGATGCGGTCCCTGACGAGGTTGAAATAGCCATCGGCCGTCAGCGTCAGCGCCCAAGCCCCCCGCGTGGGCAGGAGTTCGAGCGAGAGGCCCGCGCCCATCTGATGAGCCCGCTCGGGTCGCAGGTCTTGCTCTCCGAGGTGGTAGTAGTAGCATTCGGTGAAGGTGGGTGCGCGGAAAGATTCCTTGTAGTGTACTCGGGCGCGCAATGTGCTGGCCTCGCCATCCCTTCCCGCCCATCTCAGGAGTGTATATCCGACACCTATCGAAGGGGTGAGGCGATGGGCATTGCGTGCGGCGGCTGCGCGTTCGTTGTCGTTCCAATCGAGATAGCCCGTCAGGCGCGCCGAGGCCGTGAGCGGTCCGCGCACATAGGAGGCAGCGAAGGATTGCAACCAAGTATGTCGGCCCACGTGGCTGTCGGTTTGCAGGTTGCTGCGCAGCCTTTGATGAAACCAGTCCGTCGTGTAGGCCACGGTCCATCCCCGTGCGATTCTGCGCGAGAGGCCCGCTGTGGCATACCATTCCTGCTGGCGATAGTGCTGGCTGAGGCGTCCGCCGGGGTATTGGTTGTCCACGTCGTCGTATTGGCTTTCGTTCCAAGCGTATTTTGCTGCTGCCATCAGGCTCCATCGTCCTTCCTTCCACGACCGCCTGTGCTGCAACTGCGCCAATGCGCGTCGCTCGTGGAGGAGTTCACTGCCCTTCTTCGTATAGAGAATGACCTGTCCGGGCAACTGGCGATCATCGTCACCGTACATAGCCAACGCGCTCCATCGTCCGCCGCCGCGGTCGTAGGTCAGGAGGCTTGCCTCCGCCCCACCCGCCTGCATTCGGCTGTGCTCGCGGCGTTCGTGCGTGGTCAGTTGTATGTTCTTCCAAGTATAGGGGTAGTCGTTCTTGCCATAATAATAATGTCCTGCCACTCCCACGAGGCTTCGCTCTCCCGCTCGCGCTGTCAGGCGGCAGGAAGGGGCCCACGTGGAGAACGCGCCCTGCCCCAGCGCCACCTGTCCCCAAAGTGGGCGTGCGGAGTTGGTGGTTTCGGCGGTGGGCTGGAGGTCGAGGGTGGAGGCGCCGAGATTGCGCACGGGCGTGAGGAGGTCTGCCCCATCGCCCACCACGAGCCGCAGCGCGCTGATATTGTCCAGCGAGAAGCGCGAGAGGTCGGTCTGTCCCTGGCGGGCATCGCCCACGGCCAGTCCGTCGTATGTCACGATGGTATGTGCGGCTCCCAGACCGCGCACGCTGACGGTCTTGAGGCCACCTGCGCCACCATAATCGCGCAGGTTGACACCGGCCATCCGTCGTAGGGCGCCCGGCATATCCACCACACCCATCTCAGCAAGTCTATCGACCGTGAGCGTTTGCTGGGGCGAGCGCGTTGCAAGGTCCGACTGATAGGGCCGCGAAGACACGACCGCCGCGGGAAGGGTATCGTGCAACGGCTCCTCAGCCCAAACGGACAGGATGGGTACAAGTGTGGCTAGCAAAAAAAGTAAACGCATAAAGCAGCGGGGGATGACCTCCAAGGCTTTCCTCGAGCCCTCGTGGAGATACGACAATCAAACAGCGGCAGGTCTTCTGGCTTCACCTTTCTCCGAGCGCCTTCCCACTTCCTCTTCAGCAAAACGAGGAAGCAGTGGCCTATTGCCCAGAGTGTCATCACAACGACGCGTCGTCATTGTCAAAATAAAAGGCATACAGCAGCGGGACTGCACGGGATTCTCACCCGTTTCCCTTTTCACACGTCAGCATCCTCCGAAAGGGCAGGACACCTCCGTGACCGTGTTTCGCCTGCAAAGGTAATAACGAAAAAGAAACGGGCAAAGGTTTTGAGGGATTTTTGGCTGGGAGATTTTCTCTCGCCTCTTTCTTATCCTTCTTGTAATGACTATAAGTAGGCCAATTGGTCAAGCAGTGCTTGACCAATTGGTAATACCTTTCTATCCGAATCTTTCAAAACTTCACTATGAGCATAAGCAGCCCAGTATATTTGCGGCAAAGAAAATCATTTTCAAAAAAGAAAATATTTGTAGGGGTGCCTATTTACTTCGCATTAACTTATATATCTTTGCCGTAAATTAAAGGCAATCTAGAAAAGGCAAACATAAATAATAGCAATTAGGTATCCTCACAGAGGAGACTTTACAAAAATAATAATTTAGTTTTTCTATGGCTAAGATAAATGTTCAAAACGCTGAAATCAACGTTGTTCAATATAATGATGAGGATTACATCAGCCTCACTGACATGGCACGCAGCCAAATGCAAGAACATATTATATTTCGTTGGCTAAGTCTCAAAAGCACTATTGAATATATTGGTGAATGGGAAACTATTTATAACCCTCATTTTAATTGTACCGAATTCGGTACAATTAAAAATGCAGCTGGCAGCAATAACTTTGTACTATCTGTTAAATCATGGATTGAACGGACTAATGCAATAGGCATTCGTTCAAAAGCTGGCCGCTATGGTGGAACTTACGCACATCGCGATTTGGCATATCATTTTGGTATGTGGATCTCTCCCAAATTCCAATTATTACTTGTCAAAGAATACCAGCGATTAAAAGAGGAAGAACAAAAGCTGTTAGGATGGTCTGCCAAGAGAGAACTCTCCAAAATAAACTACCGCATTCACACCGATTCCATCAAGCGCAATATCATTCCCGAAGAAGTTTCTCCCCAGCAGGCAAATATCATCTATGCTAATGAGGCTGACGTTCTAAACGTGGCGATGTTTGGTATAACGGCTAAGCAGTGGCGAGAAGAAAATCCAGAAAAGAAAGGCAATATACGAGATTATGCCACAATCAATGAGTTGATTTGCCTGTCGAATATGGAGAATTTGAATGCCGTATTTATCGACCAAGGAATTCCTCAAAAAGAGCGATTGATTAAGCTGAATCAAATTGCCATACAGCAGATGAAGATACTAGAAGAAAACCAAGGCAGAAACTTATTGCGATAAACACATGGTAGTTCCTTACAATCAGGTTGCGGCATCCCTCCGCAACCTGATTTTTTTTGTACCGTGAGACACGACACCTCCTATTTTTTTATCGCAGGCTGCGCCGATTCTAGGAATCACAGCCGCCATCAGCCCCCAAAATACCCCAGCACCCCCTGCACATGCAGCCGCACGATGCTGTCCAAGCCCTGTTGGCTCAGCAGGTAGGCCACGTCGGCCTGGTTGTCCTGGAAGAGGTTTTCGGTGAGAGCGGCTGCGCATTTCGTGTGGACGAGGACGTAGAAGTTGGCTTCTTGGTCGGGGTCGCCGTCGGAATGGTCTGTGCGGAAGGGTCGCTGCTTGCTGTCGTAGAGGCCGTGCTGCTTGTTTGCTTCAAACTGGTTGGCGTAGTCGGCCAGGGCGATGCGGGCGGCCTCGTAGAGGCTTGTGGCCAGGCGGTCGCTTTCGGTCTGTCCCTTGCAGGTATATACGCTCCAGCCGCCTGCTGTGCGCCACTGCCTGCCCGAACCTGCGGCATTAACGTGTATGCTCAGGTAGAGGCAGTTGTGCTTGCCATAATGGTCGCACAGGCCGTTGACGATGCGGCAGCGCTTGCGCAGTTCTTCTGTCTGCGTGCCCTGTATGAGGTCGTCGGGCAGGTCAATAAAGACGGTGAAGCCCGCTGCTTCCAACTCTTTCTTGACGCGGAAGCATACCTCGCGGCTAAACTGATATTCGTAAAACTTCTTGTCGGGGCTACAGTTGCCGCCCACGTTCTTGCGATGGGCTGTGCCCAAGATGACGATTCGTCTGTTCATTTCTATATGGGTTCTTTTTTATAACAATAAGGGGGGAGAGGGCGTGCACGATGGGCGCGCCCCCTCCCAAGGGATGGTTATCCGAAGTAGGCGCAGCCGGCAAAGACGCCGCTTAGGGCGGTGAGGGCTGCCACGAGCACTTGGATGATGATGGCAAAGACGTTGTGCTTGCCGTTAGGACTGGCACTAGCGGCTAGCGCCATACTGCCGTTTTCGAGGGTTTTGTTTGCGGTTGACATGGTTGGTTTGTAATTTTAGAGGTTTCAGATAAGTGGTAAATCGAAAAGTTTGTGTACTTTTGCCGTTGCTAATACAGCAGGTCGCCCCTGTAGTTCAACGGATAGAATAGAAGTTTCCTAAACTTTAGATCCGAGTTCGATTCTCGGCGGGGGTACAAGCGCAGCCGTGTGGTTGCGCTTTTGTTTTTTCATCTCTAATAAAGGGAGGTCCTACCTAAGGTAGGTTCTATAAATTAGTTTCAATGGAAGGCAGGGTTTCTATTCTGCTTGGATGTATTCGCGCCTCTCGCACCGTATCTTTTTGTTTTTCATTCAGTCACGTAGCCCGCTACGCTCCTTCATGGAAGACAAAAACCTACGGCACGATAGCCGCGAATCCATCGCAAGCTAATTTATAGAACCTACCTAAAATGAGAAGGATTGCCCAGAGGGCTGCCGTGGGTTGCAAGCGCACTGGGAGGGCGGAGGCTTCCCACAGGCGCAGACCCTTGAACAATCCTAATCAACTCAGCGGTTGGCTATTGGCCTTCGGGACGCTACTGTTCCTCTTCGACGGGGCCAAGGTGGCTGTAAACGTCGCCTGCCTTCATGAACTGCATATCGGGATTGAGCACGGAGAGCTTGTGGCGCATATTGGGCGATGCCAAGAAGCGTACGTTTACGCGGCGGATATTCTTGGCCATAAAGTCTGTGCGGTTCAGTGCGCCTTCGGATTTGATGGTGGCGCGGAAGGTGCCGAGGTCGCCAAGGCGCACGCTGGCTCCATTACGGAGGTAGTTCACAATCTCCTCTTCAAGGGCAGAGAGCACGGCCTTCACATCGTGGATAGTGACGGTACACTTCTCGGAGATGACGGTGGCAAGTTGCTGACACTTGACGGGAATCGGACTAATCAACCGAGCATAGAACTTTACGGACTGGTCGATTGGGCTCTTGCAAGCGAAAACATTGTACTTCAACATAGTTTTTTCTGTTTTTAAATGATGAATAATTTTGGTTTGTTCTGTTTGATTCGCCGCATCAGCGGTGGACGCTGCTTGCGTGGTGAATCGTTTATCAACGTTGACAATGCAAAGGTACGAAGCCCCAAGACCCACCTGCTGCAAAACGCTGCAAATGGAGCAAAATACAGCACACGTATCTGGCTGTATGTTGCTCGTTATCAGCGAGGGATTTTTTTTGAAAAAATCTTGGGTTGGTAAATCAGCCGGGCCTTTCCTGCGAACGGAAGAAGCACCTGGCATCTTTGCCAAAGGGATTCGGCATGGGAGGCGGTGCGCGCACCAGGCTTGACAGATGAATAGAAGAATAAAGGTACGCGCGCACGTAGCGCACGCATAATATCAGGGTGTAATGAATGGACGAATAGTAAACGCGGATTCTTACGCTTTTGCCCTTGCCGGGCGGAGACGGGGAACGAACTACAATACCCAGGGCGCCGCTTCGCTCTGCCCTGGGCTACGCGCAGGTTGCCCCTACCGGGGCGCGCCGAATAGCGCCCCTAGCCTGCAAAAAAACGACCTGTGTAGTTACGCAACTACTCAGGTCGTTGCAAGGCAATGTACCACACCTTGCTTGAAGACGTGTGGCTCAGCGGTATTGGGCGTATGGCCGAGGTGGGAAATGTACCGCGCCTTGCTTGGTGTGAGTAAGGTGTTTGTTCTCATAGAAAAAG
>SAMEA3663047__coassemble_519_pt1 | contig 14047 bp, 11 predicted proteins | sample SAMEA3663047__metabat2_low_PE_025 | metagenome-assembled genome bin SAMEA3663047 (sample SAMEA3663047) | pig gut metagenome | biome: pig gut; feature: pig-associated habitat; material: faeces | place: France | collected 2012
TACGGCGAATCATCATCGAAGTGCGCAGAGCAAAACTGCCCGAACCTTCCGAAATAGGCAGCGCAGGCAGTTTCTTTATGAATCCCATCGTTCCGCAGGAGACCTTTGAAAATCTTCAAACCATCTATCCTAATATGCCACACTACCCTGCCCCAACGGGAGTAAAACTTTCAGCGGGCTGGCTCATCGACCAATGCGGATGGAAGGGCAAACGCCTAGGTCCAGCTGGAGTCTATGCTCTTCAAGCACTCGTCCTTGTCAACCACGGAGGCGCCACAGGTGCAGACATTGTTCGCCTTTCTGAAACCATACAGCACGATGTATTCAATAAGTTTGGCATCCAGCTTCGTCCCGAAGCCATCTTTATATAATGGCTCACAAAATTCTAATACCCTACCCCATCAATGAGTGACGCAAATCATACAAGCACACGACCCAACAACCGCCCTACTCGTAATAAAAAAAGCAAACCGCCCGTAATCGGTTGCCTCGTTACTTTCTTTCTGATTCTTCTAATTGCAGGCGGTGTTGGTTTTTATTTCTGGTATGAGCACCAGCAAGAGATTGACCAAGAGGAACGCGACTTTGCTGTGCTCACAGGCAAGAACTACAATACTGCCGACTTCGAAGCCTTCCTTGAACACTATCCCAACAGCATTCACCGAGCCGAGGTGATGGAGCGCTTGGCGGCCTTGCGCCGTCTCCATGCCACATGGCACAATATCTGCAATTCCCAGAACGTTCAGAATTTCCGACAATTCCTCTACAACTTCCCAGATACGGAGAGCGAATACTATGTGCAGTGCCTCCACAAGATAGATTCGCTGGATTGGGTGAATGCTTGTCGCCGTATGACCGTTGCCTCGCTTTCTGGCTATCAGCAATTGCATCCCGACGGCGAATATGCAATGGCTGCCGCCCTCGCCATTGATTCCTTGCGCGAGGCTGAAGCCCGCCAGCGCGAAATGATGGCCGATTCCGCCTTTCTGCAAGCACAAATCCACGGCGCACTTGCTGACACCGTTGCCATTTGGTAAATAACCCCTTCATAATATCGAAGAAATATGGAAAAGTTAATCATCAACTCCTACGAAGAATTTGAGAAATACCTTGGTCAGCCCCTCGGACAGTCAGATTGGTTGCAGGTAAACCAGGACCGTATTAACCTCTTTGCAGACGCTACGCTGGACCACCAGTGGATTCACGTGGATCAGGAACGCGCTAAGGAAGGTCCCTTCGGTACGACCATCGTTCATGGTTATCTGACGCTCTCCCTCCTGCCCTATCTTTGGGAGCAGATTATTCAGGTGAACAATATCAAGATGCTGGTGAACTATGGCATGGACAAGATGCGTTTCGGTCAGGCCGTCAAGAGCGGTCAGAGCGTGCGCCTGAGCACGAAGCTCGAAAGCATTGCCAACCTCCGCGGCATTTGCAAGGTAGAAATCAAGTTCTCCATCGACATCAAGGACGAGCGCAAGCCTGCCCTGACAGGTGTGGCCACCTTCCTCTACCACTTCGAATAGGCTCGCTTCTTATACCATTATATATATTCCATATACCATTATATATATAAGGAACTCCGTTTGATTTTTGAAGCAATATTTTCCGCATGACAGATACCTACACCACCTTAGTTGGTACCAGCGAAGCGATATTTACCGAAAAGCGTAGTCGTTTCCTTGCCTTCGCACATCACGTGGAAGACGAGGAAACGGCTAAATCTGTCGTTGCGGAATACAAAAAGAAGTACTACGATGCCCGCCATGTTTGTTACGCTTGGGTACTAGGCTTTGAGGGAGAAACAACGCGCGTCAACGATGACGGCGAACCTTCAGGCACTGCTGGCAAACCCATTCTCGGCATTATCCGTAGCAAAGGGCTGACGCACTGCGTGGTGATTGTGGTGCGCTATTTTGGTGGCATCAAGCTCGGAACACCTGGCCTGATTGCGGCATACAAGGAAGCGACTGTGCTGGCTCTTGACGCCGCCCAGACGCAGGAGTGCATCGTAACAACGCGCTTGGCTTTCGAGATTCCCTATACCGAAGCCGACCTTGCCATGCGCTGGGTGCGCGATGCTGGCGGCCAACTTCTTCCGCCAGACTATACTGCTGAGGGAATGAGCCTGACGGCCGAGATTCGCACGGGCGAAGCAGACAAACTGCGCCAACGCCTGTCGCAAATACATACGCTGCGTTGGCAGGACAACGACAACGACGAATAGGAAATCCTAATCCTTGTTTTTTTCTTTTTGACCTTTATTGTGATGAAACCTATCCATCTCCTTTTTTCTCTCTCCGCCTTGTGGCTGCTAGGCTTCTCCTCCACACAGGCCAACCCTTCCGACACGATTACCCACCACGACTATGAAGTCTCGGCCGAGGTGGCCATTGCTGGCGACAAGACGCCGCTGTGGATGACCGCCAACCGTCATGGTATCTCTGGCGTAAGCGGCGATTATGGTTATCTGCGCGCCAAGGTAGAAGGCGAAGGCATCCTCGGGCGCAAGGACAAGCGCCATCCTTGGACTTACGGCTATGGTGTTGACCTTGTCGGCGGCTATGGTATGACGGGCAGTAAGTTCTTCCCTGCGCAGGCTTACTTGCAGGCAAACTATCGTGCCATTCGTTTCCAGATTGGCATGAAGGAAGACCAGCTTGCCATGAAGGACGACCGCCTCAGTAGCGGTTCACAGACGTTTGGCATCAACGCCCGCCCCGTTCCGCAGGTGCGCTTTGAGATACCCGAATACCTGTCCATCACTGGCAAGAGCAACTGGGCCGCCATCAAGGGCCACATCTCCTATGGTATGATGACGGATGGTAATTGGCAGGAGAAGTACACCCGCAATTCCTTATACCATTATTCCAAGAACGGCCTCTATCACAGCAAGGCTGGTTATCTGCGCATCGGTAACGAGAACAAATTCCCTCTCACCGTTGAGGGCGGTTTGGAAATGGCCACGCAGTTCGGCGGTACGAGTTATCGTGTGCATGATCGTGAAGATTTGAGAGACCAACCCGTGAAAATGCCACATAATTTTCGAGCCTTTTTCGATGCTCTATTTTGCTTAGGCGGCGACCCTACTGATGGAGTATATACAAACGTAGCTGGAAATACTTTAGGCAGTTGGCTTCTCGCCCTCAACTACAAAGGCAAGAACTGGCGCGCCCGTGTCTATTACGACCATTTCTTCGAAGACCATTCGATGATGTTCCTAGAATATGGATGGAAGGATGGCTTGATTGGCGCAGAGCTTGAACTTCCCCGCAACCCCGTAGTCAGCAAGGTGGTTTACGAACACCTGTACACGAAATATCAGGCTGGCCCAATTTACCACGACCACAACGACGTTATCCCCGACCAAGTCAGCGGTGTGGACAATTACTACAACCACCATATCTATGCTGGCTGGGAGCACTGGGGACAGGGCTTCGGCAATCCGCTGATTGTTTCTCCGCTCTACCGCGCCGATGGCACACTCAATTTTAACTCAAACCGTGTGAAGGCCCACCACATTGGCCTCATGGGCTCTCCCACCGCAGAATGGGACTATCGCGTTCTGGCCTCCTTCATGCAGAGTTGGGGAACCTATGCACATCCCTTCGATGAAATCCGACGCAACGCAAGTCTTCTTTGCGAAGTTTCCTATCGCCCGCAATTCAGTCGTACTGGCCATTTCGCCAAAGGCTGGCAATTCACCGCTGCTTGGGCCATGGACCGCGGCAGTCTGATTGGCGACAACAACGCTTTCAGCCTGAAAGTAACCAAGTCGGGCCTTTTTTGCAAATGACCTTTTGACCCTTAACGACAAAAATATGAGAACGAAATACCTCCTCCCCTGCCTCCTCGCTATCTTCGCATTTGTCGCCTGCGACAAGATGCCCGAAAACGGCGACCTTGATGGACAATGGCAAATGACGAGTATCAAGCACCTTAACCACGATGCCTCTTCCGCCTTGAATGGAAAAGTCTATTGGAGCTTCCAACTCAAATTGCTGAGCATTTATACACCCGACGATTTGCACAATCTGGGAACGAACTACACTTTCTGCCGTTTCCAGGTAAAAGGTGACAGCCTACACATCACCAAGTCCTACGTCCATTCTATGAATACGGATTTAGAAATGGAAGATGGAGTAACCTATCTGGACGTAGTCGGCCTGCACAACAACCGTGAATCGTATGCCATCCAGACTCTGACGGACAGCCGCATGGTGCTCCGTTCAGACTATCACGAGTTGGAGTTCCGCAAATGGTAAGTTGCCTTTCGTTTGGCGCATCAAGCCTCAGCGAAGTACCCACATAAGAAATAGCCTCTTGAATTTCCGCAATCTAAATACCGCGCACCTGTCCGCTGCCCTCCATCGGGGAAGCGGACAGGTCGTAGTATGTCTGCTGGTCTCCCTGTTCCTGTTCCTCTTCTCTACAGGTTGTTCTACCACAAAGCACGTGCCCGAGGGACAGACCATCCTGCAAAAGGTGCAACTCAAGTGTGACAACAAGCACGTCAAGCCCAGCGACTACCGCATCTATGTCCGACAAGAACCCAACGCCAAATGGTTTAGCCTCTTCAAGGTGCCTTTGGGTTTCTATAATATGTCGGGCAGCGACAGCACCAAACGCTGGAATCGCTTCATCCGTCGCCTGGGCGAAGCCCCCGTTTGCTACAGCCCCTCGCTCACAGAGATTTCCCGCCAAGGTTTGCAAAGCGCGCTCCAAGCCAACGGCTACCTCCACGGCAAAGTCTACGTTGATACGCTCACCCGAGGCCGTAAGACGCGCGTCAACTACACGCTCCATCCAGGCCCGCGCTATTACATCAACCGCCTTACCTACACTTTCGACAACGACAGCGTGCGTTCGGATGTCCTGGCCGACACACTCAACACCCTCCTGCGCCGTGGCGCGCCGCTCACAGGCGACCTGCTCTCGTCGGAGCGCAATCGCATCATCCGTTCCCTCCGCGCCAAGGGTTACTATATGCTCAACAAGGAGTACATATCCTATACCGCAGATACGACTTATAACGAGCAGGGTGTCAATCTCACCCTCCATTTCGCTCGTCCCGATGGCCTCGTTGAGCAGGGCGACTACGACACCTACCGCATCCGCAAGGTGACGGTCTATGAGGACGTAGAACCCGACGATACTGCCGCAACGCATTCCAACCTCGGCCCTCTCCATTTCCACCACAAGGGACGCATCAAGGTGCATCGCCGTGTCTATAGCCGCCACCTTTATGTACAAGCCGACAGCCTCTATCGCGAACCGCTTGTGCAGAACACCTACACCGCGCTGGGCGGCCTCTCTGCCATCGCCTTCTCGTCCGTGCGAATGAACAAGGTTGACAGCATCCCCGGACTGCTGGACTGCCAGGTCAATGTGCGCACCAACAAGCCCCACACCCTTGGTCTCTCGCTCGAAGGCACCAACACTTCGGGCGACCTAGGTGCCGCTGTGTCCCTCACCTATTCAGGCGGCAACTTCATGCATGGTTCTGAACTCCTCACGGTCAAACTGCGTGGTGCCTACGAAGCCATCCGCGGCCTCGAGGGCTATGCGGGCCAGGACTACATTGAATACAGCGGCGAGGTAGGTCTGCAATTTCCCACTTTCCGTTTCCCCGGCATTTCGCACAAGAAGAAGCAGCAACTCAAGGCATCGTCCATCCTGACGTTGCTCTACAATTCGCAGAATCGTCCTGAGTTCCACCGCCGTCTGCTCACGGCTGGTTGGGGATACAAGTGGCAGGACTCCAAACATCCCGGCGCGCGCCACCGCTTCGACCTCATCAATGTGAACTACATCTTCATGCCATGGATTTCGGACAAGTTTCGCAAGGAATACCTCGAAGGCGACGACCCGCATTATGCCATTCTGCGCTACAGCTACGAGAACCTGCTCATCATGAACATGGCCTACAATTTCATCTATAACTCGCAGCAGCGCCGCGGTCCCATGGCTAATATCCCTGGCGCAGGCGGTTATCAGATAAAGGTGGGCGCAGAGACGGCGGGCAACCTCCTCCACGGCATAGCCTCGGCGGCTAAGCTCCATCGCGATGCCGAGGGCCGCTACAACGTGCTGGGCATAGCCTATTCGCAGTATGCCAAGTTTGATTTCGACTATGCAGGTACGCTTGCTTTCGACGACCGCAACTCCCTCGCCTTCCACACAGCCATCGGCGTGGTGGTGCCCTACGGCAACTCGTCCATCGTCCCCTACGAGAAACGCTATTTCTCGGGTGGCGCCAACAGCGTGCGCGGTTGGAGCGTGCGCGGTCTAGGACCTGGCGGCTACAAGGGCACGGATGGCCGCATCGACTTTATCAACCAGACGGGCAATATCCGTCTGGACCTCAGCGTGGAATACCGCACGCGCCTCTTCTGGAAATTTGCAGGTGCCGTCTTCGTGGATGCGGGCAACGTTTGGAACATTCGCGACTATCCCGACCAACCCAATGGTGTCTTCCGCTTGAACAATTTCTACCGCCAGATAGCCGTTGCCTACGGCCTAGGCATTCGCTTCAACCTAGATTATTTCGTTCTCCGTTTTGATGGCGGTATGAAGGCCGTCAATCCTTCCTACACATCCCAGCGCCAACATTTCCCCATCATCCATCCCAAATTCAAGCGCGATTTCACCTTCCATTTCGCCGTAGGTCTTCCCTTCTAATACCTAAGGCATCATCAATAACCCAACCACAAAACTACTAAAAGAGTGCGATTCATGGACAAACCACGAATCGCACTCTTTTTTTGTTATTCTCCCCTTTGCTTCTCGGAAGAAACAGAAGGGGGGAACTTTGCTTAGAGGTCGTTGCGAGCAATGCGACCCATCTGCATGACAAACTTCACCTCTTGCTTATCATCGAAGAGTACAATGTCGGCATCCTTTCCTGGTTCAAGAGAACCCTTGCGGTCATAGATACCCATAATCTTGGCGGGTGTTTCGCTAATCATGCGGCAAGCAATGTCCATGGGGAATCCAGCCTGCTGTACAGCCGTACGGACGAGGCGGTCCATCGTGGCGATACTACCAGCAAGGGCACTGCGGTCGGCCAACTTGCAGACACCATCTTCGATAATCTCGTTTTCATTGAAGGTTTTGGTTGCATTGCTTCCAGCCACGGCCAAGCAGTCGGTGCAGAAGCACATGTGCTCAACGCCCTTGGAGTTGAACACCTGACGCATCACAACGGGGGGAACGTGGATGCCATCTGCAATCACCTCAACCGTAAAGTCGGGAATGGCATAAACAGCTTCAACTACGCCTGCCACCTTAAACTCGCGATTCTTGTGGAGCGTGCTCATTGCATTTGTGAAGTGGGTGGCATGGTTAGCACCATTCTCGTAGGCCATATCCACATCCTCGGGAGTGGCGGCAGTGTGGCCGATACAGGGTTTGCAACCATTGGCACAGCAAGCCTGAATAAATTCTTTGGCGCCAGGAAGTTCGGGCGCAATGTCCCAACGCTTCACAACCCCCGACTTGAGCAAGCGATTGTAATCCTCGGGAATGGGGTCGGTAATCCATTCAGGGCGCTGGGCACCCGCCATTTTCTTGGAGAAGTAAGGCCCTTCAAAATGCAATCCCATGATGGGGCTATCGGGCTCGGCCATCATCTTTTGTGCCGTGGCAATCGCCTTCTCGTAGCCCTCCACTGTATAGGTGCTGAGCGTAGGATAGATAGCAGTGGTGCCATACTGGATATGCGTTTCAACAGCCGTACGGAAGGCTTCTTCCGTACATTCCATGAAGTCGCGTCCGCCACCACCATGCACATGCAGTTCTATACCACCAGGCACGATGTATGCGCCTTTGGCGTCAATGAGTTCTGCATCTGCAAGAGGCAAATCGGTGTTAAGCACTTGGACAATCTTGTTGCCCTCAACCAGTACACTTCCATGCTCCAGCCATCCGGCAGGAGTCAGGATTTTACCATTATAAATTTGTTTGAACATAGTATTGAATGAGATATTTGTTTGACAGGTATCAGTTGCTTGGAAGGAGACAGAAAGCAAGTTTTTTTGTAACTACTCTGATTGCACCCAATAGAAACTATGGATTTCGTAGAGGCGTAAGAAAGTACGGACTCCCCGTGTATTTACGGGGCTTTGCTGGTGCAATTTCCGAGTTCTTGAGTGTTTCAAGCGAATGAAACAGTTGTTTCAAGCGTATGAAACAGTTGTTTCAGGCGTATGAAACAGTTGTTTCAGGCGTATGAAACAGCATTTTCAAAGGCCTAAGAAATAGCTTCAAGGCTGAAAACACTGGGTATATCTGTTTCATATTCTTTTTTTTCAAGGGAGTGAGACCTGAGTAGTTGCGAATTTTGCCGCTGTTCTGCGCTCAGAAACAAAGAATGAGGGGCAGAGCAGGGAAGAAAAGGGCTTTCTATGGGCAAATGTAGGGATTTTTTACGAAATACAAGGATGGGCAAAAGTTTTATTCGTAATTTTGCATTCATAGAAAGGGAATCTTCCCCTGTAATGACGGTTGATTTTGCATTTTGGTTTATGGCAGGTTCTACAAATTAGATTTCAATGAACGGTAGGGTTTCTATTCTACTTGGATGTCTTCACGCCTCTTGCACCATATCTTTTTGTTTTTCTGTCAGTCGCGTAGCCCGCTACGCTCTTTTATGAAACGTACCACAGCATGAAACTAAGCCCACTGTATATTCTCCTCATTTTTATATTGCTCTCCGCCTGTGGCACCCCCGAACGCAGTATCAAACGGGGCAATGCCGCTATGGCCATTGGTGAATATTGCGAAGCCGCAGCGCAATACAAGAAAGGCTATTCGCGCATTCCACCAACCGACCGCAAACGCAGGGGCGAAGTAGCCTATAAGATGGGAGATGCTTTCCGCCGCTACGGCAATACCGCACGCGCACTTGGTGCCTTTCGCAATGCCGCGCGTTACGGACAGAACGACACGCTGACGCAGTTTTATATTGGCGAACTGCTTCGGATGCAAGGCGATTATAGCGGAGCGGAAAAGGCTTACCAGACCTATCTCGACAGTTTCCCAAGCGATGAGCGCGCTCGCCAGATGCTGCAATCCCTGAGCGAAGCCACAGGCATCAAGGAACGTGGCTCTGCCTATACGGTGAAGATGGAGACTATGTTTAGCGGCAGTCGCAGCGACTATGCCCCAGCCTACAATGGCGATGAGGCCACCACCCTCTATTTCTCCACCACGCGTCCTGCCGTAACAGGCAGTGACTTAAGCGGTATCACGGGCATGAAGCCTGGCGACATCTATATGGTGCGCAAGGACGAGAAAGGGAAATGGAAAGCGCCTGAACCCGTTGAGGGCGGACTCAATACTGAGAATGACGAAGGAGCAACCGCCTTCTCATCGGATGGGAAAACGATGTACCTCACCGTATGCCGCACCGACCCTCAATATCCGCGAATGGCTGAGATATGGACTTCGCAACGCGCCGATGCAGGATGGGGAAAGCCAGCAGCCTTGAAGATTACGGCAGATACGCTTTCCAGTTACGCACATCCTGCCCCGTCGCCCGATGGACGTTGGCTTTACTTCACATCGGATATGCCTGGCGGCTATGGGGGCACCGACCTTTGGCGCGCCAGAATGGACGCACACGGCGTGGGGAGCATTGAGAACCTTGGCCCCGAAATCAATACCGAGGGCAATGAGTGCTTTCCAGCCTTCCGCCCAAACGGCGAACTGTATTTCTCCTCTGATGGCCGCACTCCATCACTCGGTGGACTTGACCTTTACCGCGCCAAGCAGGATACGATTACCGAACACTGGACAGTGGTTCACCTGCCTGCCCCGATGAACTCGCCCGCCGATGACTTCGGAATCACCTTCGAGGGATGGCACAACCGCGGTTACTTTTCGTCCAACCGCAGTACGGGCGGCCGAGGTTGGGACAAGATATACTCGTTTTCCTATCCTGAGGTGCTGCAAACCGTCAAAGGTTGGGTATATGAACAAGACGGCTATGAACTGCCTGAAGCCCTTGTTTATATCGTGGGCAATGATGGCACGAACGAAAAACTCTCTGTGAAATCCGATGGTTCGTTTGAGATGGCTGTCACTCCTGGCATGGATTATCTCCTGCTGGCCACCTGCAAGGGTTACCTGAACTTCCGCAATAATCTTCATGCCGATTCCCTCGAAGTGGAGCACCAGCACGTTCTCCAATTTCCCCTGCCGAGCATCAACGTTCCCGTGCTGGTGCGCAATGTCTTTTATGAATTTGACAAAGCGGACCTGACGCCCGAATCTACGGCAGCATTGGACCGTCTGACAAATATGCTCAAGGAAAATCCGAATGTCACCATCGAATTGGCTGCCCATTGCGACTACCGCGGCAACGATGACTACAACCTGCGCCTGTCGCAAAGGCGCGCCGAGAGCGTGGTGCGCTATCTCACCGAGCATGGCATTGAAGCGGAACGCCTCACTGCAAAGGGTTACGGCGAAACGATGCCAAAGATTGTCAACAAAAAACTCCTCGAGACCTACCCTTTCCTCCACGAAGGCGACACCCTCACCGTTCCCTACATCCTAGCCCTCCCCGCAGACCAACAAGAAGTGTGCAACGCGCTCAACCGCCGCACCGAATTCCGCGTGCTGCGTACCACTTACGGTCTGTTTGACGAGCAAGGTAATCTGCTCTTGAAGCCAGAGGGTAAGAAGGAAGAGGAATAACCAGATACGGGCTCGTCATACCCCAACAAGGCCATCTGCGAAAGCCCCCCACCTTCCTTCTCACACCTACCCAGAGGCTGAAATACCATTGCAAAATAACAAGACTATTTTCTAGAACCCACCTTAACCCAATCATGACCCAGCGCAACGGCCTCCTGGCCATCACTCCCCTCCTCCTGCTGATATTATTATTTATTGCCTACGGATTTCTGGCCGAGGTGACAGAGATGAGGATGGTATATATTTTTGGAATCGTTTCCCTATTTGCCTTAATCGCAATGCGTGGTGTACCTATGGCCGAACGAATAAGCAGTTTTTGGAAAGGTGCCACTCACCGCGACTTGCAAGTGATGGTATGGATATTTATACTAGCCGGCATCTTCTCTAGCACAGCAAAAGGTATGGGGGCGGTGGATGCCACCGTCAACCTTACCCTCCAGCTGCTGCCCTCAAATCTCATACTGGCTGGTATGTTTATAGCCGCCTGCTTCATTTCGTTGTCAATGGGCACCTCGGTGGGAACAATCGTAGCGCTCGTACCCGTTGCCACAGGCATCACCGAACACACATATCTATCCCTGCCCCTTATTGTTGCTGCCGTTGTCGGCGGAGCGCTGTTTGGCGACAACCTCTCGTTTATCTCCGACACTACAGTCGTTGCCACTCGCACGCAGGGCTGCAAGATGCGCGATAAGTTCAGTGTAAACATTCGCATCGTACTGCCGGCTGCTCTCGTAACCTGCTTCCTGTATATTCTGTTTGGCTATGGAAAAGCAGGTGTTGTAGAGGTGGCACAGGTGGAATGGATAAAGGTTCTCCCCTACCTTGTGCTTCTTCTCCTCGCACTCTTTGGTGTGAACGTACTCCTTGTACTGGGTATCGGCTGCGTACTCACCTGCGCCGTTGGCTACCTGACGGGATGCTTACCCCCCATTGACTGGGTCCGCCTGAGTTGGAATGGCATCAATGGTATGATTTGCCTCATTGCCATCTCGGTAATGGCTGGCGGATTACTGGGAATCGTAAAGCGCGGAGGCGGCATTTCTTATCTCTTGTACGCCCTGACGCGCCGCATCAGCACACAGCGTGCCGCCGAACTGACCATCGCAGGCATGGTGTGCATCACCAACCTCTGCACTGCCAACAATACCATCGCTATCCTGTCTGTTGGAACATTGGCAAAGAATATCGCCACCCGTTTCGGCATTGACCCACGCAAGAGTGCCAGTTTGCTCGACACCTTCTCCTGCTTCGTCCAAGGCGTCATCCCCTATGGCGCACAACTCCTGATGGCCGCAGGACTGGCAGCCCTCTCGCCTTTCGACATTATCCCCTACCTTTTCTATCCCTACTTGATGGGCGTTTCGGCATTGCTCGCCATCCGTTTCCGTTATCCCAAGAAATATTCCTGATATGATAGATATACCTTCCCTCCTCCATACTGCTGGAATCAGTTTGGGCGAAATGCAACAGACCATGTGGGAAACCGCCCGAAGGAAGGACGGTCCCCACCATCTGCTATTGCTCTCCCCAACGGGTTCGGGCAAGACGCTGGCCTACCTCCTTCCGATGCTGGAACTCATCCGCACGGACATTCCTGCCGTACAGGCCATTGTGGTGCTCCCCACCCGCGAACTGGCCCTGCAAGGCGAGGAAATGCTGCGGCGTCTCAAGACGAACGTCAAATCCTGTTGCCTCTATGGCGGCCGCCCCACGATGGAGGAGCACCGCCGCCTGAACGAAATTCGTCCGCAAGTCATCTTCGCAACGCCTGGCCGCTTGGGCGACCATCTGGACAAGGACAATTTCAATGCGTTCGGTGTGCGCATACTCGTCATTGACGAATACGACAAATGCCTGGAGATGGGTTTTCGCGAGGAAGTGATGCACATCGTCCATGCGCTCAACCGCGTTGAGCGCATCTGGCTAACCTCTGCCACAGCCACGGAAGAGGCCGACCCGCTACTGGAAGAAATTGGCCGCAAAGGCCAGCGCTTCGAAAGGCTGGACTATCTCAACCACGAAGCTTCCGAAACGGGACAACGGGTGGAGGTGATGCAAGTAATTTCTCCCGAACGCGACAAGCTGGACACCCTTGGCCGTTTGCTCAGCCATTTGTCGGGCGCACCAGCTATTGTCTTCGTCAGCCATCGCGAGAGTGCCAACCGAATTGGCGACTACCTGCGCGACAAGCGTTTTGCCATGCAGGTATACCACGGCGGGATGGAGCAGGACAAGCGCGAGCGCGCCTTGCTCAAGTTCCGCAACGGCAGTGCCAACGTACTTGTGGCCACGGATATTGCTGCCCGCGGACTGGACATTCCCGAGGTACAGGCCATCATCCACTACCACCTACCAATGGATGCCGCTGCCTATACGCACCGCATCGGACGCGCCACCCGCTGGGAAGGCACGGGAAGTACCTATATAATAATCGGACCGCAAGAAACGATGCCCGAGTTCCTCGCTTCCGAAGAAATCAAGCCTCTCAACGTAGATACGCAACCCATCAGCCCCACCCCAGCCCAAATGGCCACACTCTATATCGGCCGCGGCAAGAAGGAAAAACTCTCCAAGATGGACATCGTGGGTTTTCTCTGCAAGAAGGGTGGCCTGCGCGGTGCGGATTTAGGGCGAATCGATGTGGCAGACCACTACGCCATTGCTGCTGTGCGGCGCGACAAGATTAAATCGGTCGTGCAGCGCGTGGCGGGCGAGAAAATCAAGGGCATGAAAACTATCTACATCATCAGTTGACCCCAACATACCTAATTATGAACATTAAGATTCACGACAACCAACTCCGCGAAGCAGCCGCCAAGGGCATGGACGAGTTCTTCCAAGTGTTTATTGACGCCATGCGCGCCCAGGTGGGCGAAGAGCTCAATGCTGAAACCATGACACAACTCACGCCCGAGCAGATTACGATTTGGGGGTATTACATCCTGCGCGAGGAAGTGATGGACGGTGGTTTCATACAGTTGATACACAATGGCTATGCGCCTTTCTTCTTCCAGAATCCTTTTGCCAAGGCCATGCGCCTTTGGGGACTCAAGGATTTGTGCAAACTTGTCTATCGCGCAAAGGACACCTACGATGCGCTGGAAGACCCCAGTCCCCTCACGGCAGAGTGTTCGGATGAAGCCTTCATGGCCTTGTTCGAGCAATATCCTATGTTTGATGATATGGACGATGAATTTGTAGAACGCGAAGAGGAATTTACGGCAGGCATCTGCCAATACATCGACGAGCATATTGATGCCTTCGCCGAAATCATTGCTGACTAGTGCTATACCTATTAGGTAGGTTCTATAAATTAGCTTGTGATGAATTTTCGGCTATCGTG
>SAMEA3663047__coassemble_533_pt1 | contig 13900 bp, 13 predicted proteins | sample SAMEA3663047__metabat2_low_PE_025 | metagenome-assembled genome bin SAMEA3663047 (sample SAMEA3663047) | pig gut metagenome | biome: pig gut; feature: pig-associated habitat; material: faeces | place: France | collected 2012
TTTAGAAAAATTTATATGCCGAAGCGGATTTTCTATATGCTTTTGCGGAAATTTTCCGGGCCAAGTTGGTGCGCGAAATGACGATATAGGAACTCGAAAAGTTAAGAGATATTTATTTTCAACCCTGCATTTTTTTTCATTTTAGGTAACTACACAGGTCGTTTTTTGAAGGCTAGGGGCAACCTGCGGCAAAACGATAGCTGCAAAGAAATCCACTCCAGGGTTATCATACATTAAAGCGCACATACAAATAGTAATAATCTGCAATTCATCATCTTCTATTTCTGGATACCAGTATTTACAGATAATTTCAGCAGATTCATATCGAATTTGGTTATGCTCAACCTCCGACCAAATCTTCCTTTGAATCAAATGAGCCATGCTCTCAATGATACAATAATAGCCAAAATTGAAGCCGTCCTCATACACTTCATCTTCGGTATAATCATATACACCTATCTTAATTGCTTTCTTCTCTTCTTCTACAATTCGTATTTCTCGTCTATCAATCTCAACATCACCCCAATATGGCCACAACTTTTGCTACCGCGCACCGCTTTTACACGGTTTCTATAACGAGAAATTCCTTCATTGTGCTCCCATATTCCAAATGGTATTACAACTTTATCCGCACCTTCCAAAAATGCTCTTGTTCCAATACAGAGCAGGTTTGCCATTTTACAGAATTGAGAGCCGTATAAAGTCGCAAAATGTTGATAGTAGTGCACATACTTATGCACAAAAATGCTATATTTCCTATCGTCACTTAACCCCTCTTCAGTAAAATCAATATGTTCATTCAGAACGATATGTAGATGGTCTGTCTCATATCTGCCGTTCTGTTCTCCTTCAAATAAAGTTATGCTAATAGAATTGAGCTAAATCAAATCAGTGACTAACAGAAATTATAACCCACATACCATCATTATCCTTGCCTTCATGTTTCAAAGCACCAAACTTCTGCAAAGTAGAAAGGTCGCGCTCGATGGTGCGTTGGCTCACCGACAAAGTCTCCGACATTTGTTTGCCGGTGATTGTTGGAGACTCTTTGATGAGATTAAGAATTTTCTGCTGACGCTCAGTGAATTTCGTCTCCGACATATCTCCGTCAGAGTCTCCGACACTCTGTGTGTCGGAGGTGGCAAAGATTATGGTTTGGAATTGAGTGGGAGTAGATTTGAAAACAGGCTTCAGTTCGTCTTTATATCCTTCCAATGCTTTGGTCTCATTGCAAATGCGTGTGAGTCCGCTACCTCGTTTCTCCATATAGTCAAGTTGAGCCATCACGTTTGCAAGTATGGGATTACGTCTTTCAGAAGACACATCTTTGATGTCCAAATATTTCCCTGGACCTGCCAAAAGAGATTTTCTGTTTTCCGAAAACGTGGTGTATTCTAAAAAACTGTATATTTGCAGAATGAAGAGTATCCTACGGTTTCTTGGGCGCGTTGCGCGTTTCTATGTCGAAGGCTTCCAGTCCATGACTTGGGGGCGGACGCTGTGGATACTGATACTCGTCAAACTCTTCGTTATCTTCGTCATTCTCCGTATCTTCTTCTTCCAACCTGCCCTCAGCGGGATGGATGAGGCAGAGAAACAAGAGGCTGTGGGGCGGGCCTTGAGCCAGAATCCTTAGGCCCGCACTTTGTACTCCTTCTCCTTTCGTGTGGGAATCGGAAGAGAAAAATCACAGGCAAGAACGAAGGAAATCTCCTGTCTGATAGAAAACTCCCAGATTACTCATCTTATATCTATACACTATGAATCTATTCCCCCTTGAAGCCGTGGGCGCCGGCCTGATAGATTGGTCGCGCGCGCAGTTTGCCTTGACGGCGTGCTACCATTGGTTGTTCGTTCCCCTGACCTTGGGCCTCGCACTCATTATGGCCCTGATGGAGACACAGTATGTCCGCACGAAGGACGAGTTTTGGAAAGAGACAGCCCAGTTCTGGCAGAAACTCTTCGGCATTAACTTTGCCATAGGTGTGGCCACGGGACTGATTCTTGAATTTGAGTTCGGCACGAACTGGAGCAACTACTCCTGGTTCGTGGGCGATATATTCGGTGCGCCGCTCGCCATTGAGGGCATCCTAGCTTTCTTTATGGAGAGCACCTTTATCGCCGTCATGTTCTTCGGTTGGAACAAGGTGAGCCGCGGTTTCCACTTGGCCAGCACCTGGCTGACGGGACTGGGCGCCACCATTTCCGCCTGGTGGATTCTGGTGGCCAACAGTTGGATGCAGCACCCCGTGGGCATGTCCTTCAATCCTGAAACCGTGCGCAACGAGATGGTAGACTTCATGGCCGTGGCCTTCTCGCCCGCCGCCGTGACGAAGTTCACCCACACCGTGTCGAGCGGCTGGATGACAGGTGCCGTCTTTGTGGTTGGCGTGAGTTGCTGGTTCCTCTTGAAGAAGAAGAACGTGCGCATGGCCACGGCTAGCATCAAACTGGCCACGCTGGTCGGCGTCATCGCTGCGCTCATCGTCATGTACACGGGCGACCGCAGCGGCGTGGAGATGGCCAAGAATCAGCCGATGAAGTTGGCCGCAGCCGAAGGTCTGGAGAAGGGCGGCACGCAAGCACCCTTCAGCATTGTGCCCGGCGTTGAGGTGCCCGGCGTGCTCAGTTTCCTGGCTACGCACGACTTCAACGGCTACGTGCCCGGCATTCAGGACCTCGTCAATGGCTACACCGAGCCCGACGGCACGGAACATCCTTCGGCCGAGTACAAGATGGCGCGCGGTCGCGAGGCTATTGAGGCATTCACCAACTATCGCGAGATTCGCAAGACGCAACCCGCCGAGGCAGCAGTGCTTCTGAAGGATTTCCGCGAGAACGAGCAATACATGGGTTACGGTTATCTGCAAAGCGCAGAGCAACTCGTGCCGCCCGTACCCTTGGTATATTGGGCCTTCCGCGTGATGGTGGGAGCGGGTAGTGCTTTGCTGCTCCTGCTCGTTGTTCTCTGGTGGATGGCGCGCAAGGGGAAACTCGAGCGCTATCCCATCCTGCTCCACGCAGGTCTGTGGAGCATCGTGCTGGTTTACCTGGCCGAACAGGGCGGATGGATAGTAGCCGAAGTGGGTCGCCAGCCTTGGGCCATTCAGGACCTCTTGCCCGTGGGCGCAGCCGTCAGTTCGTTGCCCACAGCCAACGTTTCGACCACCTTCTTCCTCTTCCTGGCCCTCTTCACCCTCTTGCTGGTGGCCGAGGTACGCATCATGTGCCGCGCCATTGCCAAGCACCAGGCCAAGGAGTAATCCCGCCCTCCCGATTCACTGAATATACCATATATAATAGGCGTGCGGCCACTGCCCTTGCGCTCTCAGGCCGCCGCTACCCTTTTCACCATCCACAATCTACATACCATGATAACCTACGAAATATTGCAAGCCTACTGGTGGTTCCTGGTGAGCCTGCTGGGAGGCATCCTCGTCTTCCTGCTCTTCGTTCAGGGAGCCAATACCCTCATCTTCCGCCTCGGACAAACTGAGGAGGAGCGTCAACTCATTGTCAATTCCACGGGCCGCAAGTGGGAGTTCACCTTTACGACCCTCGTCACCTTCGGCGGCGCCTTCTTCGCCTCCTTCCCCCTCTTTTATAGCACCAGTTTCGGTGGTGCCTATTGGGTTTGGATGCTGATACTGCTCAGTTTTGTGCTTCAGGCTGTGGCCTACGAGTTTCAGAGCAAGACGGGCAACGTTCTGGGCAAGACTATGTATCGCCGCTTCCTCGTATTCAATGGCCTGTTTGGCCCCTTCCTCTTGGGATGCGCCGTCGGCACATTCTTCAACGGAGCCGCGTTTACGGTCAATCAGGATGCAATGACCCTGATGGGCGGTTCGGCAGTCATCAGCGAATGGGCCAACGCTTGGCACGGCCTCGACGCCCTCTTCAATCCGTGGAATATTGTGCTCGGCGTGGCCATCCTCTTCCTGAGCCGCGTGCTCGGTTCGCTCTATCTGACCAACAACCTCAAGGCCGAGGCCGACAGCCCGCTCTATGCGCGCCTGCGCCATCAGGTGCTGGTGGACACCGTGCCCTTCCTCGTTTGCTTCCTCGCCTTCGTGGGCCACGTGCTGACGATGGAGGGCTTCGACGTGGCGGCCGACGGCACCGTGCAACTCGTTGCCTATAAATACTTGACCAACTTCCTCGAACTGCCTGCCGTGCTCGTTCTCTTCCTTGTGGGCGTAGTCCTCGTGCTGTGGGGAATCGGTACCACCATCTTCAAGGAGGGTTGCCGCAAAGGCATCTGGAGCACAGGCATCGGCACAGCCCTGACCGTGCTGGCCGTCCTTCTCGTCTGCGGTCTGAACCACACCGCTTACTATCCCTCAACGGCCGACCTGCAAAGTTCGCTGACCCTCGCCAATAGTTGCTCCAGCGAATTTACGCTCACAGTTATGTCGTGGGTGAGCCTGTTCATCCCCTTCGTGCTGGCCTACATCGTCTATGCTTGGTGGTCCATCGACCGCAAAGGCCTGAGTCAGGACGAACTGAGCCAGGACGAGCACAAATATTAGGCAGCAAGGCTACCCTCGGCCTTAACCCCGCTTCCACAAACACAATAACCGAAACCTATGCCCGAACAAGACAATCTGCTCGTCACGCTGGCGACACCGCAAACGCCCTCCATCATCAAAATCATCGGAGTGGGCGGCGGCGGATGCAATGCCGTAGGCCACATGTACAAGACAGGAATGCAAGATGTGCGCTTCCTCGTGTGCAACAGCGACCGAAAGTCGTTGGAGGACTCGCCCGTGCCCGACCGTTTGCAGATAGGGCCAGGCCTGGGATGCGGAGGCGACCCCAAGAAAGGCCGTGAACTGGCCGAGGAAAGCATTGAAAGAATCCGCGAAGCCCTTGACAAGGACACCAAGATGGTATTCATCACCACGGGTATGGGCGGCGGCACAGGCACAGGTGCTTCGCCCGTCATCGCACGCGAGGCAAAGAAGAAAGGCATCCTCACCGTGGGTATCGTCACCACGCCCTTCCTCTTCGAATGCAAGCCCCGTATCGACAAGGCCCTGGACGGCGTGGAAGCCATTGCCAAAGAGGTGGACGCGCTCCTTGTTATCAACAACCAGCGCCTCTGCGACATCTACTCCAACCTCTCCGTCATTGATGCCTTTGCCAAAGCCGACGACACACTGACGATTGCCGCAGGCAGCATTGTTGAAATCATCTCCATGCACGGCCGTGTGGGACTGGACTTCCAGGATGTCTGCACCGTGCTCCGCGATGGTGGCGTCTCCATCATGTCAACGGGCTACGGCGAAGGCGAACAGCGCGTCACGAAAGCCATCTCCAACGCCCTCCATTCTCCTCTGCTCAACCGCAACGATGTCTATGATGCCAGCAAAATTATTCTCTGCCTCACCTTCTCCGACGAGGAGCAGCATACGCTCATTATGGAGGAGATGAACGAGATAAACGAGTTCATGGAAGGCTTCCAAGAGGACATCGAAACCAAATGGGGTATGGCGACCGACCGCAGCCTGGGCAAGAAGGTCAAGGTGACGATTCTCGCCTCGGGCTATGGCCTCTTCGGCAAATCGCAACGCCGCAACAGCGAACGCAGAGAGGAGGATTTCTCGGAGAAAGGTATTCAGCGTGCCCACATGCGCGATAATATCTATGGTAAACGACGCTTCACCAAGATACGCCCCCCGCGCCCGCGCGTACATATATATAATATAGACGACCTGGAGAACGAGCGCATCATCGCCCTGGTGGACAATACGCCCACGCGGACTCGCAGTCGTGCCATACAGACCGAGATTCAGGCTCTGTCGGACCACACCGAGTCAGCCCCGTCGCCACAGACCGCCGAGCCGGACAGTAATATCATCTCTTTTGATCTTTAATACAATCATCATTCAACACAAACAACTATGACACTCTTCGAAAAAGTCAGTAAAGACATTGTCGCCGCCATGAAGGCGAAGGACAAAGTGCGCCTGGACGCGCTCCGCAACATCAAGAAATATTTCCTCGAGGCCAAGACCGCCCCGGGTGCCAACGACGAACTGAGCGATGCCGATGCCACCAAGATTCTGGCCAAACTCGCTAAGCAGGGTCGCGACACCGCCGCACTCTACGTGGAGCAGAACCGCCCCGACCTGGCCGAGGCCGAAGCCGCACAGGCTGCTGTTATTGAGGAATACCTGCCCCAGCCGCTCACGCCCGAGGAACTGGAGACGGCTCTCCGCGAAATCATCGCACAGGTGGGCGCCACTTCTCCCAAGGACATGGGAAAGGTGATGGGCGTGGCCTCCAAGCAGTTGGCTGGTAAGGCTGACGGCAAAGCCATTTCCACGAAAGTTAAGGAACTCCTCGCCCAATGACCGTACTAGCCTTTACGCTCATCCTATTGGTGAGTGCGTACCTGGCAGGTCTGCTGGGTTCGCTGACGGGATTGGGCGGCGGCGTTGTCGTCATTCCCGTACTGACCTTGGGATTTGGTGTAGACTTCCATTATGCCATAGGTGCTGCCCTGGTCGCTTCGATAGCCACATCGAGCGGCTCGGGCAGTGCGTATGTGAAGGAGGGAATCACCAATATCCGCCTAGGTATGTTCCTCGAAATAGCCACCACCATCGGTGCCGTGGTGGGTGCGATTATCGCCGTCTGGCTCAACAATAGCACGATTGCCATCATCTACGGTTGTGTGCTCATCCTGACGGCCGCCATGCAGCAGCGCCGCAAGAGCGACCACGATGGTGTGGTGGGTTCCGACCTTGCCCGCCGCTTGAAACTCTTCGGCACGTGGCCGCAGCGCGATGGGTCGATGAAGGCTTACCAACTGCGCGGTGTGGGTGGCGGTTTCTCCGTCATGCTGCTGGCTGGTGTGCTTAGTGGCATCCTTGGTATCGGTAGCGGTGTGCTCAAGGTGATTGCGATGGACGGCATCATGAAAGTGCCCTTCAAGGTGAGCACGACCACGTCCAACTTCATGATGGGCGTGACGGCGTGCGCCTCTGCGGTGGTCTATATCCAGCGTGGCAATATCGTTCCCGGCATCGCCTGTCCCGTACTTATCGGTGTGCTCTTCGGTGCACTGACGGGGGCTCGCCTGCTCAAGAAATTGGATGTACGCCTCCTGCGCCAGATATTCTGTATTGCCATCCTGCTGGTGGCTTTCAATATGATTTGGCAAGGGTGGACGGGCCAGCTGGGCTAGCCCAGCTGGTTGGAACGCTGCGAGTTTTTAGTTTCAACGCAGCCTGCGGCTGCTGGTTTCAACGGTCGCTTTGCTTCCTAGTTTCAGCGAAGCCTACGGCATCTAGTTCCAACGCAGCCTTTGACTGCTGGCTCGATAGTCGTTACTGGCTTTGGCTGCTAGAACGTTTGTTGTCTTAGTTGCTGGCTTTGTTCTCCGTTGCAGGCTTTCCTCTTCTTCTCAAAAAAAGTATCAATCACACAGCCCGACGGCACTCTCATCTCATGAAAATACAAATTCTTATCAGTCAAACCCTGCGTATTGGCGTCAGCATAGCCTGCGTCATTGCTGCTGTGGGCGGCATTATTTATCTGGTCAACCATGGCGGCGACCCGATGCCCGACTATACGCATTTCTCCTATGCCGAGGCTCATCCTGCAGAATACACCACGCTTGGCGGTATCTTTGCTGGTCTCGGCCGAATGGATGCCCGCAGTTGGATTCAACTGGGCGTCATCGCTCTCATCCTGACGCCTATTCTGCGCGTCCTCCTCTCGCTTGTTGATTTCCTCAAAGAGCGCGACTGGCTCTATGCGGCCATCACTTCGATAGTGCTGGCTGTGATTATTGGTAATTCGCTGGCTTGATGGGCCGCGTCTCACCCGCCCAACTGCCTGAGTACCTGCAGCGACTTCAGTTCGGGGAAGCCCGGGCAATGCAGTTGGTAGTATGCGCCAACGAGGTCGAGGAAACGCGAACGCTCGGCCGCACTGAGGACGAAGAGGTGCATCGTCTCGTAGCGCATACGTAGGAGCAACGGCAGGCGTGCAGCCTCTTCGGGCGTGAGAAAATGTGGGTGCGCGGGCTTGAGCACAGAAAAGGTGCACGTGCTCAGGTCGAAATATGAATCAGGTACAACGGCACGCACCTCGGGGAAAAGTCCCAAAAAACGCGTTAGGCGCAAGAGAAACACCAGGTGGAAATTGGCCACACTCCCCCGCGTCGCATCCAACCATTCTATGGAGTGGTAGATATACGCGAAGAGGCTGGGCGAAGCAGGTTCGCTGCGCAGGGCATGGTAGAGAAATTCCGCCAGATAGAGGGCGATGCCGCGCTTGTTCATCTCGAAGGGAACGCTCAAAAGGGGCGTGGCCACGCTCACCGACTTGGGTCGCTGCATCGAAGAGCGCGGACGTTCCTCCCAAGCAATGTCAAGCAGCGCAAAGGGCTGGAAAAATACGTGCTGGTTTCGAGCGCGTCGCGCGTGGGTCACGCGTATTATAAAGGTGACACAGCCCGCAACCTCGGTCAGTACGTGCGCAATAATGGCATCGTCGCCGTAGCGCAAGGTGTGGAGAACGATACAACGGGAAGTGAGAAGCATACGCGAAGGGTAGGGGAAAAGAATCGGGTAGGGGAGAATAGTGGGGCAGCAAAGCCATCCTACCAGCGAAATTAGCAAAAAACGCCATTGTTTGGGCCGCGTAGCGAGGAAAATGCGTTTTTTTGAAAAAATATTCAGGGAATGCTTGGCCGTTTCAAAAATAGTCCGTACTTTTGCACTCGCAAACGAAACCCGAAAGGGCGGGAGGTTGCAAAATGGATGGTCCCTTCGTCTATCGGTTAGGACGAGAGATTTTCATTCTCTAAAGAGCGGTTCGATTCCGCTAGGGACTACAAATAAAACAAATATAACAAATGGCAAACCACAAATCATCTGTAAAAAGAATTCGTCAGACGGCGACTCGCAGATTGCACAACAGATACTACGCTAAGACTATGCGTAACGCTGTTCGCAAACTCCGCGCTACTACTGACAAGGCAGCCGCTGTAGAACTTCTGCCGAAGGTGCAGAAGATGCTGGACAAGCTTGCCAAGAACAACATTATCCACAAGAACAAAGCAGCCAACATCAAGTCGAGCCTTCAGCTCCACGTTAATAGTTTGGCATAATGCTGGAATAAGGTGGGAATTAAAGTCGGGTTTAGCCCGACTTTTTTTGTTTGCTGCCATCTTGGTTTGTGCGAAAACCAAACCCATCGTTCCAAATCAAAGATATTTTCTCCATGAAGCGACTTCTTTTTTCCTTTCTCCTTTTGCTGAGCGTGGCTTGGGCAAGTGCGCAGGCGGATATCAACGCTGTGTTTGTGTCTATGCCCGATTCGTTGCTGCCCCTCCTTACGCACAACGACCGCTTGGATTTGTTGGATTACCACAAGGCGGGGATGGAAGCGCGCGTGACCAATCTCATGGGCGGAACTACGACTCTGTTGGAGCGCAATGATACAACGATTTGTTTGCAACTGACAGCGGTTTCGCGCTGGCGCATTACCACCGTTACAGATACCTTTGGCGCGGTCCGCTACCGCATTACCAAAACCTTCTTCCTGCCAGAAGAGTGGCAGCGTGAGGAATGGTACGACCCCGAGAGCGAACAGGATAAACTTGACCCTAGCAAAACGCTCTCCGAGCCCCCTGCATTGATGGCTAACTCCATCCCTGCGCCACGGCGTGCGCCACAGCATCCGCCATACTCCAGGCCGCTTGCAGATTAAAGCCGCCAGTTACAGCATCCACGTCCAACACTTCGCCAGCGAAGTAAAGGCGTGGATGCTTTTTGCATTCCAGGGTGTTGGGATTGATTTCCGCGAGGGCGATTCCGCCGCAGGTGACAAATTCCTCCTTGTACGGATTGCGGCCAGCAATGGTGAAGGTGTGGTTGCTCAGTTGTGCGGCCAGGCGCTGCAGGGTTTTGGCGTGGAGGTCCTTTGCCCGCGTGTCGGCCTGCACACCACAGCGCTCGAGGAGCGTTGCCCAAAGTCGGGCCGTCAGGTGCGAGGGCACGATGTTGCTCAGTTGTTTGTTGGGCTGGGCCGCCGTGAGTTGGCGCAGGCAGGCGAGAATTTCTGTCTCGTTGTGCGGTCCCCACCAGTTGATGGCCAGTGGCGCGCGATAGCCCGCCGTGTGCAGAAACCGTGCAGCATACGAGGAGAGGCGAAGAATCGCTGGTCCGCTCAGGCCTTGATGGGTGATAAGGAGCGTGCCCTGGGCCGCCAACTTTGTGCCCGGAATGCGCACCGCCACGTCCTGTACCACGTGGCCCGAGAGCGCGCTGAGGGGATGGCCCTCCAGCGTCAGGCTGAACAGGGAAGGGACAGGCGGCAGCGTTTCGAGATTGAGCGGTGCCAAAAAATCGAGGCCCGACTGGCGGGGGCTGCCGCCCGTTGTCACGATGACGACGTCGGCTTTGGCCGTTTGGTCGTTGGTGAAGGCTATCCTGTAGCCGCCATCGGCCATTTGCTCAATCCGTTTGGCGCGGTAGCCCGTGTGGAGAAGGACTCCTGCCGCTTGCATACTGCGCAAGAACGCTGCGATGATGTCCTCCGACGTTTGCGAGGCAGGAAAGACGCATTCGTCCGCCTGCACCACGAGCGGCACGCCGGCTCCCTCGAACCACGCCATCGTATCTGCGTGGCTGAACTGCTTGAGCAGGCGCTTCATCAGGCGAGCCCCGCGCGGGTAAACGGCTTCTGCGCTCTTGACCGTGCGAAAGGAGTTCGTCAGGTTGCACCGGCCGCCGCCCGTGATGCGCACCTTGGCCAGCGGTCGCGTCCCGCTTTCGTACACGTGTATTTCCGCCGCTTCGGGGCTGCCCGAGCGGCGTATTTTTTCTCCGAGGCGGGCTGCCGCAAAGCATCCTGCGGCGCCAGCACCGATAATGGCAATTTTCATAATCCCAGATTGCTGATTCAAATCCCTAGAAATTAAATGCAACAAGCCTTACTCCTGTTGCCCAATCAGACACCGCCAGTTTTTCATACGTTTGACAAGGCCTTTTCATGCGTTTGACAAGGCCTTCTCATACGTTAGAAGAAGCGGCGAGGGCAGACATGGCAGTGGCGATGACGGCATTCCGTTTTTTGCAGAGGCGAAGGTAGCAAAAAAGTCCGTACAACGAGCGCATAGTCTCCCATTTTTGGGCGCGCAGGCGGCGGTTGTAGTTGATTTTCCCTAGGAAGGACCTTCTCCTTGAAAACTAGACGAAACGATACGCCATATAGGATTATTTTTCAGCCAACTAAAATACTATCCTTCAGTAGAAAATCCCTAATTTTGCAGCCTGAAATTCTTACGATAAACTAGATGCGAGCACGTATATATACCTTTTTCATCCTTACCCTCCTTGTGGTGAGCGCAGCAGCCCAATCCGTGACGGGGTGCGTCATTGATGCCAAGACGCGCGAGGCTTTGCCTTTCGTGATTATCAGTTACGAGGGCGGCCGCCTCACGCAGTCGGACGAGAATGGCAACTACAAATTGCGCCTTGAGGCCAATGGAAAATTGCGTTTCAGCATGATTGGCTACGAGAGCAAGACACTGCGCACGAAAAAGGGAGGCACGTACAACATTACCCTTGAACCCCTTGACACCAAAATGAACGAGGCCGTCGTCACGGGCAAGAAGAACAGCCGCTATTCGCGCAAGAACAATCCTGCGGTGGAGTTGATGCGCCGTGTTATCGCAGCCAAGGACAGCAGCGACATCCGCGATCGCCACGACTTCTGCTCCTTCGACCAATACAGCAAGATGACTTTCGCCTTCGACGACATCACGCCCAAGGTCTTCGAGGAGGACAAATTCAAAAGCATGCCTTTCCTCAAGGACTACGTTGAAACTTGCAACGAAACGGGCACGCGCATCCTCCCAATCTCGGTCGAAGAGCGCGTGGTGCGCAATATTTATCGCCGCTCGCCCAAGACGGAGAAGCGCATCGTCATTGGCGAGAAGACGCAGGGCATCAACGAGTTGCTGAGTACGGGCGACATCCTCAACACGATGCTCAAGGACGTGTTCACCGACGTCAATATTTACAAGAACAGCATCTATCTGATGCACCACGACTTTCTCAGTCCCTTGGCATCCAATGGCGCGATAGCCTTCTACCGCTATTTCATCGTTGATACGCTTCGGGTGGCCAACGACAGTTGCATCCAGGTGGACTTCACGCCCAACAATCCGCAGGACTACGGCTTCTCGGGCTCGCTCTATATCATGGCCGACTCCACCTATCGGGTGAAGCGCGCCGAAATCGGCTTTCCCAAGCGCACGGACGTGAATTTCGTGGACCGTATGCGTATCATCCAAGAGTTCGAAACCCTGCCAACTGGCGAGCGTGTGCTGGTTAGCGACAATATGTTGGTGCAACTCAAGGTGGCAAACTTCCTCCAGAAATTTCTGGTTAAGCGTGTCAATGAATATGCCAACTATTCCTTCGAACCGATTGCCGACAAGAGTTTCCGCTTCGTGGGCGACGAGATGACTGACCCCAATGCGCGGATGCGCGACGAAGCCTTCTGGGACGAGCATCGCAGTGTGCCGCTAACCCGCAGCGAAGGCGACGTGAACGGTTTCGTACAGCGCTTGCAGCAAATCAAGTGGTTCAAGCCCATCCTCTTCGTAGGCCGCGCCTTCATCGAAAACTTTGTCGAGACCAGCACCGACCCCAAGCGGCCGTCAAAGGTGGACATCGGTCCTGTCAATACGACCATTACGAAGAACTCCGTGGACGGCCTGCGCCTCCGCCTCTCCGCACAGACCACAGCCAACCTTCATCCCCACCTCTTCCTCAAGGGCTACGTGGCCTATGGATTCAAGGATAACAAGTGGAAGGGCATGGGCGAGGTGACCTACTCCATTAACAAGAAAGGCTATCTGCCGCGCGAGTTTCCCGTGAACAATATCACCTTCACGTACAACCGCGACGTGATGGCGCCCACCGACAAATTCCTGGCCACGGACAAGGACAACGTCTTCGTGTCGTTCAAGTGGACCGACGTGGACCACATGATGTACTACGAGAACTACAAACTGGCCTGGGACCGCGAATGGGGCAATGGCCTGCGCCTGCGCCTGCAAGCCCGCACGCAGAAGGACATTCCCACGCGCGCCCTGTTCTATCAGCCTCTCAATACAGCGCCCGCGCCTTCGCAAGATGCCAGCCTCCACCTTCATTCCATGCGCACCAACGAAGGCACCTTCACGCTGACCTTCCAGCCTGGCGCGAAATACGTCAATACGAAGCAGCGACGCCTAACCATCAACCACAACGCGCCTATCTACGAAATCACCTATACGGGCGGATGGTACGACTTGGCGGGCCAGCAGCATTCCTTCCACACCACCGAGGCGAGCATTTACAAGCGATTCTGGCTGCGCTCTTGGGGCAAGGCCGAGGTCTATCTCAAAGGCGGCGCGCAATGGAGCCGCGTGCCCTTCCCCCTATTGCTGATGCCCGCTGCCAACCTCTCGTACATCAAGCAGCGCAACACGTTCGAGTTGATTGACAATATGGAGTTTCTCAATGACCGCTATGCCCAGTTGATGCTCTCGTGGGACCTCGATGGCAAGTTGTTCAATCGCATTCCGTTGCTCAAGCGACTCAAGTGGCGCGAATACCTGGCCTGCCACATGCTCTGGGGCACGCTGACCGACCGCAATAATCCCCTTCTTGCGCGTAACGCTGGCGACGGCCGCCTGTTCTACTTCCCCGGCAAATTCGACAAGGATGGCAACTACCAGTACCTCTCGCGCACGATGGACCCGAAGAAGCCCTACGTGGAAGTCGTGGCGGGCATACACAATATCTTCAAACTCGTGCACGTGGAGTATGTGCACCGCCTGACCTATCTCGACCAACCCGACACGAGCCGCTGGGGCATCCGCCTGCGC
>SAMEA3663047__coassemble_535_pt1 | contig 13877 bp, 10 predicted proteins | sample SAMEA3663047__metabat2_low_PE_025 | metagenome-assembled genome bin SAMEA3663047 (sample SAMEA3663047) | pig gut metagenome | biome: pig gut; feature: pig-associated habitat; material: faeces | place: France | collected 2012
ATTTAGAAAATCCGCAAAAGCATCTAGAATTTCCAACTTCCGATGTATTTCTTCCCTTATATTGGGCAAAAAAAAGAGGAGAAAGCCTTGTGTCTGGGGCTCTCTCCTCTTCGCTAGTACAAAGATAATACATTTTCCGCCGAAATGCAAATCCATTTAACATATCGCAACACTCTGCGAAATGTTAAAAGACGAGTTTTGCACACATGAGGGTTTCGGATGTGTTATATTACGAGGCCGAGGTCGCTGCGCGCCTTTAGTTGCAACGGTCGCTGCGCGCCCTTGTTTCAACGAAGCTTTCAGCTTCTAGTTTCAGTCGGGGACTGCGTCCCCTGGTTTCAACGCAGCCTTACAGCTGGTGGCTCGATAGCGTTGATTCGCAATAGGTAGGTTCTATAAATTAGCTTGCGATGGATTCGCGGCTATCGTGCCATAGATTTTGTTTTTCATAAAGGAGCGTAGCGGGCTACGCGACTTCAGTGAAAAACAGAAAGATACAGTGCGAGAGGCGTGAAGGCATCCAAGCCGAATAGAAGCCCTGCCTTCCGTTGAAACTCATTTATAGAACCTACCTAGAGCCAGCTGAGCCAGCGCAGCGCAGAAATAATTTATGACAACCAGCACAGCATTTTAGTTTTTTTATTTAACTTTGCCCTGTATTTCAAATGGAATCTCTACGTTTCTGATAGGGATTTCCTTTTCACTCTTTACGTTGTCCCCACCAAAAAAAATCATAGCCTATGTAACATCTCCCCAATAGTTCCTCTTGGCTGGTTTGTCCAGCATTCTATTTCTACCTTAGAAACCACATTCTTTTCAACTGAATGACAGGAAGAGGAACGTACATCATTTTGCTACATACATTAGAACTTGACGCTTGTCCTTCCTACCGAATACCGCCAATATTCATCACAAACGGACAGGTCGTTGACAGGTTCACGCTATATGGCGTGAACCATTCTGTGTGCTTGTGTTTGTGAAGGTCACTTGGCGGTAACCTGGTAAGAGCAAGTAGCAGAATGGTTACACGCCTTTTTTATGTCCTGTCGTTTAGGTAGATTCTATCAATTAGCTTGCGATGGATTCGCGGCTATCGTGCCGGATGTTTTTGTGTTACATGAAGGAGCGTAGCGGGCTATGTGACCGAATGAAAAACAAAAAGACATGGTGCGAGAGGCAGAAAGGCATCCAAGTCAAATAGAAATACTATCTTCCACTGAAACTAATTTATAGAACCTACAATAAAAACTCACATTCAATTTATCACGTATGAAAATTTATCATTTTCTTCTTGGTTGTTGTGTGGCGGCCTGTCTCTTCTCATGTAAAACCATCCAGAACGAGAGCATCACTTACTACAGCATCCGCACGCGCCACGCGCAGCCCACTCCCGAAAGTCCCATCCCCGATGCAGCCAAGATAGCAGTCAGTTATCAAGTGGACGAGGAGGGCAAACTGACCGCCACCGTTTTCAACCGCACAGACGAAATCATGATGATTGACCAGACGCTCTCTTTCTTGGTCGACATGGATGGCAAGTCAACTTCCTATTTCGACCCGACCGTTCGCACCACAACGGTCACCGATGTCAACTCTGCCACCCGCGGCGGTTCGCTTAATCTGGGTGCAGTAGCTAATGCTTTCGGCATTGGCGGTGCAGTAGGCACACTGGCCAAAGGTATCAACCTTGGAGGTGCCAACACCAATACAACGGCTGTGACCAACTCCACCTACATTGCCGACCAGCCCAAGGTGTCTATCGGTCCGAGAGGTAGCGGTATCATGTCGAAGACGTTCAGCATTGGCACGTTGCCTACGCAGACAAACTTCTCTGCCCAGAATTTTGAATCCTCGCCCTATCATTTTACGGTGTGCATCACCTATTCCACGGACGAAGGAAAGACATTCCAGAAACTTGTCAGCGAGTTCTATATCAATGCTTACCACCGCATTGCCGTTAAGGAACATGGCAAGATGAATAACGCCCTTCTCGAACTCTTTCAGCGAAAGCCTGATGCCGTCAATGAGAAGATTTGGGGTCTGAGTACCATGCCAGTTATCAGAATAAATTCTGGGGGCAAAAAGATGTATACATATAATACTGGTGTAATTTATGATTATCAATAGTTATGAAAAATTTTATCTATCTTATTATCATAGCTTCGTTTCTCTGTTCTTGTAAACAGACTCTCGTAGTGAATGGAACTCCAGGCACAACTATCTATGATCTGAAAATGAATAACCTTGCCACAATCGGAGCCAATGGAAAGGCTACCATTAAGGTAAGCCAAAATGATTATTACTCTTTTCTCCTTTCTGTCTCTCCCGAAGGAAAAGTTATCCCATTTGGCATGGATTTCAAGAAGGACTTGAGAGTCGTGAAAAAAATACCCATCGTTATGTTTTGTTTTGGCCCAACGTATTATCAATGGTTGTGCAATGGTCAATGGCTGCAGAATTACTCCTACCTCAAGCAGCAGAAGACCAACGAAGATTTCCAGTTTCAGCCCTACGTAGAGACAGGCTTCAAGCGCGAAGTACTGAAAGCCAATTATGCACCAGCAAACAAAGAAATGGCTGGCACAGCCATTGGTACCTCTCTGCGTAATCTGGCTGGCAACATTGCTGGCACCTACACAGGCGAGGGCCAATTGCTCACGGACAAAGGCAGAATGGCAGAACGCTATGAGGGTCTGACACTTCAGATTACGCGCGTAGACAACCATACAGTGACTATAGCCGTACTGGACAACAACAACGAGAGTTACTTCGATGAGCCACAACAATACTCTGTCAAGAAAAACGAAGACGGCACCTACGTCCTCACACTGACATCGGACAGCGAAGCCGTCATCAGCGTCAATGCAGACGGCACACTGGATTACCACCATCCCCACATACCTATTGATGCAAAGAATTATATTCTCAATATCTCTGCAAACCGATAGAATCACGCTGATGTTGAATAAAAAGAACCGCACCCTGTTGGCCAGAGTGCGGTTCTTTTTCGATGGGAAACTTGTGGGCGGGGGCGCAGGTTGCGCCTGCGGGGCGCACCTCTAACTCCGCGCATAATGCGCACCTGTTATTTCCATTTCAATTTGGGGGCTTCCCAACCTGTACTAACGTCCAAAAAAACCGCTGAGCCATATACCCTCGGGCAAGGTGCGGCTCATTATTTCTTCCCGAAAACAAACCCGTAATATCTGCGAATGATGCGGAACGGCGTGTGTAGGGTTAGTGAAGGGTTGTGTGTAGGGTTTGCGGGGTGAAACCTATACACTTATTCGTTTGATGATAAGGGCGTTGATGGTGGCGGTGTAGGGTGTGTAGGGTTTTTCGTGGTTTTTTCAACGTAGGGGAGAGGTGGGGGAATTTCTGGGATACGAGCAACCGCTATATTGACGAATTTCCAGAAAACCTTATGTTGCGTTAAGTCAAAACGGCCCGTTTCGGTATATTATCTTTGCAGGCAAATTCGGCAGCGGTTTATCCACGTAAGCCCTTGACACCCGAAATACCAAATTCATAGAACCTACGATAAAACAAGAACGAGATGAAACTTATGATTCTACCAGCACTCAGAGACTTGGCCGTGGCCTATGTCAAACATTACACAAGAAAGATGGCAGGCGCGAAACGTGTGCCTGCGGTGAGGAGTAACTTTCCCCAGAAACAGCAAACCGACACCGCCGAACCTATGTATCAAAAGGATAAGACGGGCAAGGCGGAAGAACCGCTCATACGGCAGATTGCGCAACAGATTTCCAGCCGTTGGGATTTGCGCTACAACACTCTGCTCAACGACTTGGAGGTGCGGCCTGCGGGGAATCCCACCCAAGCGTTCACGCCCATCGACGAGCGCACGAGCAATACGATACGTATGGAGGTGTTGGAGCAAAATCAGCAGTGCTATATGAGTTGGATTGATTGTTTCCTGCGCTCAAAGGCTGTGCCGCAGTACCATCCTCTGCGTGCGTATCTGGAGGGACTGCCCACTTGGGACGGCAGTGACCACATGGGCGAATTGGCGGCACGCATATCGGAGGACGCACTGTGGACGAAGGTCTTCCGCTGCTGGTTGCGCGGAGCGGTGAAGGGGTGGTTGGGTGCAGCGGACGGGGCGGCGTTGAACGTGTTCGACTGTCAGACAGCGCCGCTGCTCGTGAGCGAGCAACAGGGTCTGGGCAAGAGTACGTTCTGTAGGATGCTCTTGCCCGAGAGCCTGCGGATGTATTACACTGAAAAGTTTGACCTCACGGCCGACAGCCATGCCGAAAAAAAGTTGGGGCAGTTTGCACTCATCAATATGGACGAGTTCGACCGCTACAGCGAGCGGCAGATGGGGGTGTTGAAGAACCTGATGCAGTTGACGGAGGTGAAACTGCGCCGTCCGCGAAGCCGTGCGTTGGTGGAAGTGCGGCGCATTGCCGCCTTCATCGGCACCTCGAATTATGCAGAACTGCTGACCGACCCAACGGGCTCGCGCCGATTCTTCTGTCAAGAAGTGAAGGCACCCATCAACAACGCACCGATAGACTACGAACAACTGTATGCCCAGGTCATGGCCGAACTGGCCGAAGGGCAGCCCACCTTCTTTACAAAAGCAGAGGAAGCAGAAATCCAAGCACACAACGCCACCTTCTACCGCCACTCCCCACTGGCCGAAGCCTTCGCCCACTCGTTCACCGAAGAGGGCAAGGACGAATGGCTCTCGGCTGGCGATATCTTCAACATCCTAAAACACGATTCGCCCAAAGCCTTGCAAGGTATCACCATCACACGATTGGGTCGCGAACTGCGCAGACTGGGCGTACCGAAACAGCGAACAAGGACTGGCATCCGATATTGCGTGAAGGCAGGGCGGCGCTGCTCGCTCGTTTAGCGCACGCTGATGGGCTTCACCTGCACTGGACTGTAGGGAAGCAACTGCGAGGAGTTGCAGATGATGGTTTGGCCTTTCTGACCTTTTAGGTAGAAATAGAAGAGGCGGACGTTGCTGTCGGTGCGGGGGTCGGTGTTGATGACATAGACGCTGCGGATAAGCGGATATTCGCCCGTGGCTATGCGATATTGGTAGGGGCGGAAGCCAATGGGATTCTCGTCTGTGTCGCGCGTCACCTTGAGTACGTGGATGTCCAGTTGACTGAAGTCGGTGATGACAGGTTGGCCGGGCTGCTTGAGCCAGTTGGCGCCGATGACACCGATAACGTCGGGGTTGCGCTTGACGATGGCGATGACGGAGTCGTTGCTGCCTTGTGCGAAGAGATTGCCACGGAGGTCGCGGCCGTTGTTGAGGGAGTCGCGCATATAGCGAATGGTGCTGGAGCCCGAGGCATCGAAGACGAGGCTCAGTTCGCCCTTGCGGGTGGCGTGGCGGAGTTGTTCCCAGCGCGTAATCTTGCCGCTGACGATGTCGCGCAGGTCATCGACGGAAATCAGCGTATCGGTGTTGGCCGCATTGGTAATGAGGGCCAGTGCATCGGTGGCTACGAGCGCCTGGTCCACGCCGAGGTGGTCGGGCCCCGAGGCTATGATTTTGCGCTCCTCGTCCGTCACCTTGCGGGTGGCTACGATGCAGCGCACGCTGTCCATAAGGAGAAGACGGAAGGCCGAGTCTTCGTTGACGTAGAGCACATGGTCGTCGGCTTCTACGTGCTGCTTGCGAAAAGCATCCAGTACTTCTTCAATGATAGGCTGGAAGGTTTCATCCACAGCGGCATATACATCGTCGGAGAAGCGCCAGTTGTTGCTCAAATCGGGCGCAGAGCAGGAGATGATGAGCAGCAGGGAAATCAGGAGAATGGAATGTAGGGATTTCATAGGAAAATAAATGGTTGGATTCTGCGGGCAAAGGTAGAAAAAGGGCGGTGGATAGCCAAGGGGAGGGCCTGCTTTTTGTGCGCTAGGGGCGGTCGGAAAAGGCAAGAACTGTTAGTGCAACGTGAAGGCGTCGGCGTCGCGCAGGAAAGGGAAGTGCGTGCGCACCTCGCGCACTTTGTCAATGTCCAGGTCAATGGCCGCGCTGCCTGTCTGCTCGTCCATACGGAGCAACTCCGTACCATCGGGAGCATAGACGGCCGATTGGCCATTGTATGTCAGACGTCCGTCAGCGCCTGTGCGGTTGACGCCAACGACATAGCATTGGTTTTCGATGGCGCGGGCACAGAGAAGGGCCGACCAAGCCTGAATGCGCGACTGGGGCCAGTTGGCCACGTAGATAAGCACATCGTAGTCGTCGTGGCAACGCGAGAATACGGGGAAGCGCAGGTCGTAGCACACCAGCGGCCGTAGGCGCAGATCGCCTACGAGGCAGGTGGCGCTGTCCAGACCAGCCGTGTAGTGCTGGTCTTCGCCACCATAGGAGAAGAGGTGCCGCTTGTCGTAGCGCAAGCGGCATTGCCCGTGGTCGTAGAGGAAGCAGCGGTTGAAGGATTGGCCATTGCTGTGCACGGGCAGCGAACCCAGGATGGCGCATTCGTATTGGCGCGACGTCGCCTCCATCCATTGCCGCCCCTCTTGGGCTGCTGCGAAGGTCTGTGGCGTGGGCTGCATATCGAATCCCGTGGCCCACATTTCGGGAAGGATATATAGGTCGGCCTGAGGATGGCGGAGGAGTTCCGCTTGGGCGGCTGCGATATTGGCAGAGGCATCCCGCCGCCGGATGTCCAGTTGGATGAGTACGGTTTTCAATGATTTCTTTTGCTTACGGGGCGCTTTGCTACCCTAGTTTCAACGGTTGCTGCGCTCCCTAGTTTCAAGTTTCAACGGAAGCCTGCGGCTTCCTGGAGTCAACGCAGCCTGCGGCTGCTAGTTCAATAGTCTTGGAGGCGCGGAAAGAGTTGCCGTGTCTCCCTGCACCAAAGCCAAGAGGCCGCGGTGAGACACCGCAGCCTCTTGGTGATGATTTCGGATTCTTCAAACTTCTATCCGCGGCGAATCATCTCGCGGAAAATCTCGGCCATAAGAGGTTGCACGGCGTTGGCGGCGCGCTGCACTTCTTCGTGGCTCACCTCAACAATTTTGCCCTCCACGCCGAGGTCCGTAATGATACTTACGCCGAAGACACGCATACCGCAGTGGCGCGCCACGATAACCTCGGGCACGGTGCTCATACCTACGGCATCGCCGCCTAGGATACGGTACATCTTATACTCAGCTGGTGTTTCGTAGGTCGGACCTTGTGTGCCGACATAGACACCTTCGACCACCTTGATGCCCTTTTCCTTGGCAATCTCGCGGGCCTGGGCGAGCAGTTTGTGGTCGTAGGCCTCGCTCATATCGGGGAAGCGCGGGCCCGTGGGGAAGTTGGGGCCGTGGAGCGGGTGCTCGGGCATAAAGTTAATGTGGTCGGTGATGAGCATGAGGTCGCCGATTTCAAAGTCGGGGTTCATACCGCCCGCGGCATTGCTGACAAAGAGGGTCTGAATGCCCAGTTCGTGCATCACGCGCACGGGGAAGGTCACCTCCTTCATATTATAGCCTTCGTAGAAATGAAAGCGGCCTTCGAGCGCCATCACTTCCTTGCCGCCCAGCCGTCCGAAAATCAGGCGGCCGCTATGTCCCTCGACCGTTGATACGGGGAAATGCGGGATGTCGGCATAGGGGAAACTGTCAATGACTTCTATCTCTGCGGCCAGGCGTCCCAGGCCCGTTCCCAGAACGATGGCGGTGGTGGGGTGAACGTTGGTGTGCTGCTTAATCCAGGCAGCGGTTTCCTGAATGGGTTGTAACATAGTCGTGTATCGTTTGATGAAAGGTTTCGGAGGGTGAGAGAGCATCCTGGTGGAGCATTTCCACGTGAATGGGCAGGACGTAGAGTTTCGAGACGAGGCCAGGCGACAACTGCTGTCGTAGGGCGGCGAGGCGCGCAGCATCTTTCGCGGTTGTCACTACGCAGTCCACGCTTTCTGCTTGGCGATGAATTTCTGCCAAGTCCTTGTCGGAAAAATTGTGGTGGTCGCCAAAGGAGAGGGCCTTGACGGTTTCGAAGCGCCGCTGTACTTCTTCGACAAACATTTCAGCTTTGGCGATGCCGCTCAGAGCCAGTGCGCTGGTTGGGCGAGGCTGAGCGGTGCATGCCTCGGGGGAGAAGGGTTGCAGGTTGCCGTAGCAGACGTGGCTGAAACAGACGCGCTGATGCGAATCGGGGGAAAGGCGATGTGCAATGCGTGTGCAATCCTCGCAACTGAGGTCGGCGGGACATTTTGTGACGATGATGATGTCTGCGCGCCTTGCTCCGCTGCGCCATTCCCGCAGACGGCCCGCCGGAACCACGTAGTCGTCCACATACATTCGGGCATAATCGGTCAGCAGGATGTACAGGCCAGCCTTCACATAGCGATGTTGGAAGGCGTCGTCAAGGACCACAACATCAGGCCTAGCCTTGCGGTTTTCGCTTTCCGCCAATAGGCGTTGAATGCCTTGCACTCGGTCTTCGCATACGTAGCATTGGGCGGCCTGGCCAAGGCTTTGCTGCATCTGCCAGGGCTCGTCGCCGCATTCCCATGCGCTTTGGCAATCGGCCACCGTGCGGAATCCATGGGTCTTTCGACCATATCCGCGCGAAAGGGTGGCCACCTGCATTCCCCAGCCATGGAGCAGGCGCACGAGATATTCGGTGTGGGGCGTCTTGCCTGTGCCGCCGAGCGACAGATTGCCTATGCAGATTATCGGCAGGCCGAAACGCGTGCTGCGCAATACACCCCAATCAAACAGGGCATTGCGAAGGGCCATCACGGCGCCGTAGGGGAAGGCGATGATTGTGCGAAGCGGATTCACAGGCTAGGGAAGGGTTTCTTTTTTTGTTTGCGAGGCATACCTACCATATATATAGGTAGGTTTTATAAATTAGTTTCAATGGAAGGTAGGGTTTCTATTCTGCTCTACGGCACGATAGCCGCAAATCCATCGCAAGCTAATTTATAGAACCTACCGATAGGTATACTAGTCGAGATGCGGGTCGAACATGATGCGCGCTTGGAGCGACGGGCGGTTGCCAATCTGATTGACAAAATGGAGGGGCGCATAGTAGGTGCCGAGGGCGGTGCGCAGACGGCCTTCCAGATAGTGATTGCCCCAAGACGTTTGCTGCAACTGCTCCAACCACGTGAGCGGTGTGGGATAGCTGTCTACGCCATACTCCTTCGTCTTGGCGAGTTTGGCTGCCTTTGCGATGGCATCGTTGAGAGAGCCGAGTTGGTCAACGAGTTTGAGGTTCAGGGCCTGCTGTCCTGTCCACACACGTCCCTGAGCGATGCTATCAACGTCGGCAACGCTGAGTTTGCGACCATCAGCCACGCGCGAGAGGAAGAGGGCATAGCCGCGCTCTACGTATGCCTGCATGGCGCCAGCCTCACTCGGCGAGAGCGGACGGCCCAGCGCACCAAAGTCTGCGCTTTCGCTGGTCTTCACCACGTCGAAATGGAGGCCCAACTTGTCGGTGAGCAGTGCGGTGGGGTCGGGCACGAGGCCGAAGATGCCGATGCTGCCCGTCAGAGTGGTTGGTTCGGCCACGATATAGTCTGCACCGCACGACATATAATAGCCGCCCGATGCTGCCAGTCCACCCATGGAAACCACCACGGGCTTTTTCTTCTTCAACTGTTGGATGGCGCGCCACATCTGCTCGGAAGCGTAGGCGCTGCCACCGCCCGAATTGATGCGCAATACTACGGCCTTGATGTCGTCGTCCTGTGCCAGTTCGTCCAGGTCTTTGATGACTTGTTCGCCCACGATTTCGTGGCTTCCGCCCATGCTGTTCGTATTGGGTATGTCCACGATGTCGCCATAGGCATAATATACAGCGATGCGGTTGTCGCTTGAATTACCTTCCTCGTACATGGTCAAATCTGCGGGAGTGATGAGTTGCACCGTTTCCTCACCGCTCTTCTTGCGCAGTTCATCGCGAACCTGATCGATATAGGCCAGTTTGTCGGCCAGTTTGGTATTAAGATAAGCACGGGGGTCGCTCAACATCACATAGCCATTGGCATATTCTTCCATCTGTTGGGTGGTCAGGTTGCGCGAGGTGGCCACATCCTTGACCATGTTCTGCCAAACGTCTTGCAGGAATGCCGAAACCTGCTCGCGGTTGGCGGGACTCATTTCTGTTTCGGTGAAGGGTTCAACGGCGCTCTTGAACTTTCCGACGCGGAACACCTGCATCTTGACGCCCACCTTCTCCAGCAGGTCTTTGTAGAACATAGGTTGGGAGGAGAGGCCGTGCCAATCAATCATGCCCGAGGGGTTCACCCACAACTGGTCGGCCACGCTGGCCACATAGTATGCGCCCTGCGAATACTGGTCGCCATAGGCCAGGACGAACTTCTTGCTCTTCTTGAAATCCACAAGAGCCTTGCGGATTTCCTGGAGGGAGGCCACGTCGGTGCTGACGGCGCCGCCTTCGATGTAGATGCCCTTCACGCGCTCGTCGGTCTTGGCCACGCGGATGGCTGTCAGAATCTGGTCAAGCCCCTGCTTGTCCATATCCACGATACCCATGAAGCGGGCCATCGGGTCGTCGGCCGTCTGCTCTTCAATGACGCCGTTGAGGCGCAGATGTAGCACAGCGCCGTCCTCAAGGGGCACTTGCGTTTCGCCAATGCTCATCATGGCGACAAACATTATCACGCTGAGAATTGTGGAAAAGAAGGACACAATCATCGTACCCACGATGACGGCGGCTACTTGTTTTAGAAAATCTTTCATATATAATGCGTAGTTTGGAGTTTGGTGCTTGGAGTTAATATTGGTTGGGGCGACCCCAATGGGAATCAATATAGGTAGGTTCTATAAAGTAGTTTCTATGGAAGGCAGCCGCTGGCTGCGATGACTCGAGGCAGCCGCTGGCTTGCGTTGAGGCTTGAAACCGGCGGCGCAGCGTGCATCGGAATAAGGAGGCGCAGCGACCGCTATTTCGCCCGAAGCACCACCTCAACGGGACAGTGGTCCGAACCGAATATTTCGGTATGGATGGCCGCCGATTCCAACAGCGGGCGCAGGGCTTCGCTCACCACGAAATAGTCAATGCGCCAGCCTGCATTCTTCTCGCGAGCGCGGAATCGGTAACTCCACCACGAATAGATGTCCGTTTGGTCGGGATAGAAATGGCGGAAGGTGTCCACGAAACCTGCATCCAAGAGTTGCTGGAAACCTTCGCGCTCCTCGTCGGTGAAACCGGCATTTTTGCGGTTGGACTTCGGATTTTTGAGGTCGATTTCGCGGTGCGCCACATTGAGGTCGCCGCAGAGCACAACGGGCTTTCGTGTTTCCAACTCCTTGAGATAGGCACGCAGGTCCTTGTCCCATTGTTGGCGATAGTCGAGGCGGCGCAGGCCGTCCTGCGAATTAGGCACGTAGGCCGTCACGAGGTAGAAGTCTTCGTACTCGGCCGTGATGATGCGGCCCTCGTGGTCGTGAAGGTCAATGCCCAGACCATAGGTAACGCTCAGCGGATGGCGGCGCGTGAATATAGCAGTGCCCGAATAGCCTTTTTTATCGGCGTAGTTCCAATAGGTTTCGTAGCCTTCGAGCGAGATGTCTATTTGTCCCGCCTGCAGTTTTGTTTCTTGCAGGCAGACGACATCGGCATCCAAGGTGGCGAGGGACTCGTAGAACCCCTTGCCCACACAGGCTCTCAGCCCGTTGACATTCCAGGATATGAGTTTCATAATTTTTCAGGTAGATTCTATAAATTAGTTTCAACGGGAGGTAGGGTTCCAAGCCGCTTGGGTGTCGTCACTTCTCTCGCACTGCATCTTTTTGTTTCTCTCTCGGACATGCTGCCCGCTATGCTCGCTCACGAGAAACAAGAACCTACGGCACGATAGCCGAAAACGCACCACAAACTGATTTTGCGGAATCTTCCTTCCATGAAATTGAACCACAAACTTACGAAAAACTTTTTGCTTGCAACGACTTTGCTCCTGATTTTGTGGAAAGGGGACGAATTTTGGGGGATTCTTAGCAGTTTCCAAAGGGAGGCTGAGGGAATTTTCCAACCACAAAAAGCGCGCCTCGTAATATAACACATCCAGAGCCCTAGGGTGTGCAAAACTCGTCTTTTAACATTTCGCAGAACATTGCGAAATGTTAACGCGATTTGCATTTCGCGCGAAAAATATTGTATCTTTGTACTAGTGAAGAGGAGAGAGCCCTAAACACGGGGCTTTCTCCTCTTTTTTTGGCCGATATAAAGGAAGAAAAACATCGGAAGTAGAAAATTCTATATGCTTTTGCGGATTTTCTAAATGCTTTTGCGGAAATTTTCTTGGCTTTATCGGTGCGCGAATTGACGATGTAGAGATTTTTTCGCGGCCGAAAATATAAAAGATATTAAATTTTTTCGCGCAAAAAAGTTTGGATTTAACATTTCGGGGGCACTACGCAGGGCGCTCATGGCAGGGAGTCACGTGAAGGTGGCGCCCCTGGCAAATGAACCAACGAGGGGAGGGCTTCTTCGCGGGAAATGTGGAACTAGGAGTTTTGAAATTTGAATTTCCGAGCCTGCCATCCGAGCCTGCCATCACGGATTTTCCGAAGGTTGTGTGGAAGAAAAGTAGCTGGGTTCAATTTTTTTTGCTACCTTTGGCGCGATAAAATTACCTCGACATGAAACGTATTCTCTCCTCTCTCTATATATGGTGTGCTTTTGCCGCCCTCCTTTCTGCCCAACCGCAGGTCCAGATGGACAAGATGCGCCATGAATTTGGTTCTGTGATTTGGAAGGAACCCGCGCAGGCCACTTTTCTGCTGACCAACCGCGGCGATATGCCGTTGCGCATCGAAAATGTGCACCCCGACTGCGGTTGCACCGAGGTGCTATGGTCGAACAAGGAGGTCGCTCCGGGCCAGAGCACGGAGTTGATTGTTCGCCTGGATGCCGAACTGCTGGGCTACTTTGAGAAGCAGATTTACGTGATGACCAATGCCGACACCGACCCCTTCTACCTGACGGTGGCGGGCAACGTGGTGCGCGAGCGGCGCGCCGTGAAGGGCAATTTCCCCTACCAGATTGGCGACATCCACCTCAATTCCGACAACATTGAGTTTGACAATGTACATACGGGCGAGTATCCCCGCCGCGAATTACAGGTGTACAACGCTGGCCGCCAATCCTACACACCTGAACTTATGCACCTGCCCAAATACATCACGGCCAAATGCGAACCCGCCGTTATCCGTCCTGGCCGTACAGGTACGATTACGCTCACCCTTGATAGCGAACAGGTGCCCCGTGTCGGCGTGACACATACCACCATCTACCTGAGCCGTTTCCAGGGCGACCGCATCAGCCGCGACAACGAACTCGTCATCTTCACCACCCTCCTGCCTGAGCAAACCTTCACCGCCGCCCAGATGGCCAATGCCCCCGTTATGCAACTTAGCACGCAGCATCTGGACCTCGGTCGCCTCAACGGTAAAAAGAAGGCCAAGGGCAAGATATTCCTCTCCAACACGGGCAAGTCCGACCTTGAAATCAGTGCCCTGCAAGTGTACAACCCTGGTCTGACGGTGAGCATTCCCAAGCGCGTAATCAAACCCGGCGAGAAGGTGACAATGAAGATAGAAATCAATGCCGGCGAAGGCAGCCAATATTTCAAGGGCCGCCGCAGCATTCTCCTGCTGACCAACGACCCCGCCAACCCCAAGGTGGTCGTAGACGTAACGGTAGGACAGTAGAAGAGGGACTGGGCGTGGCGCTGAGTACCTCTCCGCTTCCCCACACCCCATCATCGAAAAAAGGCTCCCAGAAAGCCGTCCGAGAGAAAAATCCGCAAAAACATTTCGTGGAATCCGCGAAAACTCTTACCTTTGCAGCGCAATCGGAAAGTAGCGCAGTTGGTAGCGCACTACGTTCGGGACGTAGGGGTCGG
>SAMEA3663047__coassemble_544_pt1 | contig 13787 bp, 11 predicted proteins | sample SAMEA3663047__metabat2_low_PE_025 | metagenome-assembled genome bin SAMEA3663047 (sample SAMEA3663047) | pig gut metagenome | biome: pig gut; feature: pig-associated habitat; material: faeces | place: France | collected 2012
CCTAAAGCTACGCGCGGTACATTGACTCGCATTCAGGAACGACCTGAGTAGTTACCAGTTCGGGTAACTACTCAGGCTGTGCGAACAGAAGGGTGGGGGAGATACCCCGAAACGAAATATTTGTTTGGATTTTTTCGATTTCGGGCCAGATTATTTGTTTGGATTTTTTCGATTTCAGGCTAATTATTTGTTTGGATTTTTCGATTTCGACAGCAACAAAAAAGTTCCCGACAAGGCGATACGCGGATGTGCGATAGCCTTGTCGGGAACTCTGTATTGAAGGGGAGGGGAGGGGAGAAGACGGCTAAATTTTGTCGAGACCCTTCGTGAACTTCTTCCAATAATAGAGGAGGGGATTCTTGTATTTCAGTTGCTTCCAGGGGCGGCTCTGGTGCGGACGATGAACGACGGGCAGGTTCGTGAAGAGATAGTTCTTCAGGCCGCGCGCCATGGCTTCGTGCGAGATAGTCACGTCATACCAACTCTTGTTCGGATTCAACTCCGAGAAATCAAAGCGGCGGAGGAGTTCGGGCGTCAGGAGCGAGCAGCAGAAACTGCAATGCTTATCCGTGGGCGCCGCTTCCTTGGGCAAATTCTTGGCATGGAGGTAGGGATAGTTGACCTCGCCCGCTTCGTCCACCGTCACGGCGGCTGCAATACCGCAATCGGTACGCTGGCGAGCGCCGTCAAGGAGGGCCTGCAACGTGTCGGGCTGAACGGTCACGTCGCTCTCAACGATGCAGAGATGGGCATCGGCGGCAAGGGCATTCTCGCGGGCAGTCTGCAACACCAGCAAATAATTCGGCGAAGGATGGTCCGTCACATCGCGCAAATGAACCACCTGAAATCCCTGCGCCAAGGCCTCTTCGTCAAGGCGGCGAGCGGTTTCATCGGACGAGAAATCGTCGTAAATCGTATAGGTGAATGGTTCGCTGAGACGCGAAGACATGACGGAGCGTATGGTATCTAGCGTAGTGGCTAGAGAGTCCTTTACGGGAGTGATTATGTGTAACAAGTTTATGTAGTATTTAGAATTTATAATTTAGAATTGGCAGGGAATATGGAGTAACTGCTTTCGCGCAGCAACGGCGAAACTAAGGCGCGGAGCAGCGAACCAGATAGGTAAATATAGGATAATGGTCAGAGGCGGAAATAGAGGTGTCCACTGTTGCGCCGTAGGGTTTCCAATGCTCGGAATGGAGGATATTGTCAATGCGCACGACGATGGCATCGCGATTGAAGGAACGGCCGAGTCCGTTGCCCGATCGCGTGAAGGCATCGTTGAGACCGCTGGAAACGATACGGCGGTGTGTGTAGGAAACGGGCGAGTCGTTGAAATCGCCACAGAGGATGATATTGCGGCCGCGGAGGGAATCCAAATAGTTGGCTAGGATTTCCACTTGCTCAGCGCGAATGGAGGCCGCCTGACTGATTTTCGAGAAAAGGCGGCGCGAGGTGGCCTCCGTGTTTTCGGTGGGGTCCTTGACGAGGTTGTGGTAACTGTCGCGGTCTTCCTGCGAAAGCATCATACTTTGCAGGTGGCAGTTGACAACAATAAGCGTGTCCTTCGGCGCAAGTAGGAGGCGAAATTCGGCCGCGCCGTTGTAGCCCTCATCGTATATCTTGCGCTTGGAGAGCACGGGGTAGTGGGTGAACAGGCCGTAGGTGTTGCCATTGATATACACCGTGTCCCAGCGCATCGGCGGCTCGCAGATGGCATTCATCAAGGAGTCGAAGGCGGCGCCAGGCCCGTAGGAATTTTCCTGCGTACAGACGATGTCTGCGCCGCTCGTGCGGATGTATTCGGCCACGATGTTGCGCCCCTCCTCGTCGGTGGCTTTATTGCCGAAACCATGGGTGTTGTACGAGAGCACCTTGATGGCATCGGCAGGCACTTTGTGCGAAATATTGATGGGGAAATACGTGCGCAGACTCACGCCACAGGCTGCCAAACCTATCACGGGCACATACCAGAAGCGACGCGCCAGCAGCAGCACAAGCACTCCCGTTATCACCACTGCGGCCACGAAAAACGGGAAACCGAGAGTCAGCACTCCTGTCCAGGGCCAACGCGCCGGCGACACGAAGGTGGCTGCCGCACAACCCCACAAAAGGACGACGGCCACGCACGCGAGGCTGACGATAAAACGGGACAGAGGACTGGTTGTGCGCATAGGCGAAAGGATAAGGTAGATGGGCAATTATTTTTCGGCAGCGGATAATCCACAGACAACGGCGAGAACTACTTTTGCTTGAAGAGTATGCGCTTCTCGTCTGCCGTTAGGCTGGCATAGCCCGAGCGGCGCACCTTCTCGAGGATGGCATCAATGCGGGCCTGCTCTTCGGGCGAACGGGGTGGGGTGGGGGAGTTGGCGGCGGCGTCCTGCTCGCTCTGGTTTGCCGAGCGGCCGTCCTGTGAAGGCTTGTACACCTTCATCTTGGGCCGACGGCGAAAATGAAACAGCCCCTTGAAATCGCGCCAAAGCCGCTGGAACATATTCAGTTTCTTCTCCTCCACATATATTCTGTCCCAACGATCAAAACCATACTTGCTCAGCGGCCAAAGTCGCCAGTTGTAGAGACAGAGCAGGCCGAAAAGCATGCCGCCAAGGTGGGCAAAGTGGGCGATATTGCTATCCGTATTGAAAGCCAAGTAGGCTTCGAGGATGGCATAGCCAATGACGAACCATTTGGCCTTGATGGGAATGGGCGGAATGATGAGGTAAATTTTCTGGTTGGGATAGAGCAGACCAAAAGCCAGGAGGATGCCGTAGCAAGCACCGCTGGCGCCAATCGTAGCGGCGTTGGGCAAGTTTGCGGTAAATATCTGCATAATTATCTGGCAGAGACCCGCACCTATACCACTGATAAAATAGAATGCCAAGAAGCGTTTCGTGCCCAGCGTTTGCTCAATGATTCTTCCAAACATCCACAGCGAGAACATATTAAAGAAGATATGCGAGAAATCAGCGTGGAGGAACATATAGGTGACTAGCTGCCACAACTTGAAATCTAAGTTGAAATGCAGGCTCCCATAGTTATTATAGAATACGGGGTAGAGCGCGCCCTCGTCGATTAGGAATTTCTCCACTGGCTCAAACAGCAGACAGATGAAGAATACTGCTACGTTGGCGATAATCAGATAGCGCGTGATGGGTGGGATTTTTTGCATAAGCAAATGGAGGTCTAGTTTTTTGTGTGGGAGAATTATTTCAGCGTCATATTGACTACGCCGCCCTTCATCAATTCATCGTGACTGATGCGATAGGAGGAATGGGCCTTGCCGCCCACGGTGATGCGCTGGATATAGGCATTCTGATTGGCGGCTCCGGGAGCGTTGATGACGAGTTTGGACTGCGGGAAATATTTCGGGTCGAGGTGGATGGTCACCTTGTCGAATACGGGCGCGGTGAAGGTATATACGGGCAGACCCGGCGTATCGGGATAGATGCCTATCATTGCGAAGATGGCCCAAGCCGACATGGTGCCCGTGTCGTCGTTGCCAGGGAGGCCGTTGGTCTTGGTGGAGAAATGCTTGGCCAAGAGGTCGCGCGTCAGTCGCTGTGTGCGCCATTCCTCTCCCTTGATTTGCGAGAAGATGTAGGGATAGCCGATGTTGGGCTCGTTGGTGGGGTCGTAGTATCCCTTGTCGAAAACATCCTGGAGGCATTGTACGAAGCGCTGCTTGCCGCCCCAGAGTTTCACCATGCCCGGCACGTCGTAGGGAACAGCAAAGGAGTAGTTCCAAGCCGTACCTTCGTGGAATCCGGGACAGGCTTCGAAATTTTCGCCTTGGAGGGGATTGAACGGGCTGAGGAACTTGCCGTCGGGCGTGATAGGGCGGAGCGTGCGGGTCTCGGCGCTGTAGTATTTTTTGTAGCCTTGCGCACGGTTGCGCAGGGTTTTTGCATCTTCCTTGTGGCCTAATCGCTCGGCCATTTGTGCCAGGGCGTAGTCGGCCACGTAGTATTCGAGGGAGTGGCAGACGCTGTTGTCGTATTTCGAGCGCAGCGGCACGTAGGTGCGTTGCATATAGTCGTCGTTGTCAGGGCGGAGGGGATTGTCCTTGCCTGGGGTAAAGGCGTGCTTGCGCATGGCCTGATAGACCTCCTCGGCATCGTAGGGGCACAGGCCCTTGAAGTAACTATCCACAATGACGGGCAGGGCAGGGTCGCCCTCCATCGTGCGGGTTTCGCGGCCGTAGAGTTCCCAGCGGGGCAGCCAGCCAAACTCGCGATAGATGCCCATCATGGAGCGCAGCATATCCTCTTGGCGATCGGGATAGAGCAGGGTGATGAGTTGGTGCGTACAGCGGTAGGTGTCCCAGAGAGAGAAGACGGTGTAGCGATTGTGGTCGGTCTTGCCTATCTTATCGCTCTCCATCATGGGATATTCGCCGTTGACGTCCTGGAGGATGTTGGGATGAATGAGGAGGTGGTAGAGGCCCGTATAGAGCACGCCCTTCTGCTCCTCGGTGCCGCCCTCCACTTCAATGCGCGAGAGGACGTCGTTCCACTGCTGGCGGGCTTCGCGGTGAATCTGATCGAAGGACTTGCCCTGCTGTTCGGTTTCTAGGTTCAGGCGTGCATTTTCGATGCTGACAAAGGAAACGCCAATGCGCACCAGCACCTGTTCGCCCTCTGTGGTATCGAAGGAGAACCATGCGCCCACGTCGTCGCCCGCTATTTCCTTGGCGTACTCCTTATATACTTTGCGGGTGCCCTGTGTGGGGTCCCAATCGGCTTCGTCGCCCACCATCGGCCGCTGGAACTTCCAGTAGCCCTGCTGCATACCTTGCTTCTCCACGCGCATGACGAAGTACAGCGGGAAAACGCCCTGCTGGTTGTAGTAGCAGAAGGTGCCGAGCAGGCGGACGCCTTCCACCTCGTTGTCACTCACGCGGCGCAGCATACCGCCCGTCTCGTTGCTGAGGGCTTCGCCGAGGTTCATCAGCACGTGGCTGCGACCTTTGGGGAAGGTGAAGCGATGGAGGGCCGTGCGGGGTGTGGCGGTCACTTCGGTGCGTATGCCGTACTTGTCGAGTTGGCAACTGTAATAGCCGGGCTGGGCCACCTCGTGGCTCATGACGGAGCCGTATTGCTCGTAGTTGACATTGAGCGAATCGCCTGTGGTGGGCATCAGCAGGAGTGCGCTGAGGTCGGGGCAACCTACACCGCTGAGGTTAACGTGGGAGAATCCGGTGAGATAGACATTCTCGGCGGTGTAGGGGCAAGCCCACCAGCGTTTGTCCTTGTCGTACTTGTTGAGGTCGCTGCCCATCACGTTGAAGGGCGTGGCGCTCATCAGTCCGTTGGGACAGACGGCACCGGGATTGGTGGTGCCAAAATTCGTGGTGCCTATAAAGGGATTGACATAATCGACGGGCGATTTCTGAGCCGTTGCGGCCAGGGCGAAGAGCGAAAGGACGAGGGTGAGAATACGGGTCATGATATTTGGAAAATGATCTATTTTTTTCTGATGAATGCCAGAATGAGAATGCCATCAGCATTCAGCATCATAGAAAAAACAAGGCGTACGTACACCGCGGATTGGCGGTGCGCGTACGCTTTATATTAGTATTATATTATCCGAGTTTGGGTTCCTTCTTGAGAAAATCGATAATCTCGCTGATATGTCCGAAGGCCATACCTACGACGGTGTCGGCAGCGCCATAATATACGGCCACCTTGTCGCCATCGCGCAGGGCGGCGCAGGGGAATACGACATTGGGCACATCGCCTGCCAGTTCGTAGGGTGCGGCGGGTGCCAGGAGGTAGTTGAGCGAGCGGTAGAGCACCTTCTCGGGATTGTCGAGGTCGAGCAGGGCTGCTCCCATCGAATAGCGATAGCCATTGCAGGTGCGGATGACGCCGTGGTAGAACAGCAACCAACCTTCTTCGGTCTTGATGGGCACACTGCCGGCTCCAATCTTGAGGCATTGCCATGCGCTCTGCTCGAAGGGCGTCACCTTCATCACGCAGCGGTGCTCGCCCCAGTATTTCATGTCGGGACTATAACTGATGTAAATGTCGCCGAAGGGTGTGTGGCCGTTGTCGCTGGGGCGCGAGAGCATGGCATAGCGGCCGCCAATCTTTTCGGGGAAGAGCACGCCGTTGCGGTTGAAGGGCAGGAAGGCGTTCTCGCATTGATAGAAGGTCTTGAAGTCGAAAGTGTAGCCAATACCGATGGTAGGGCCATGGTAACCGTTGCACCAGGTAATCCAATAGCGGTCTTCTATCCACGTGACGCGCGGGTCGTATTTGTAGTCGGACTCTATCATCTGGGTATTGCCGGCCTGCCATTGAATGGGCTCGTGGTTGATGTCCCAATGAATGCCGTCCTTGCTGAAACCAGCGAAGATGTTCATCTGCACTTGCTTGTTGTCGCAGCGGAATACGCCAGCATATCCATCCTCGAAGGGAACGACTGCGCTGTTGAAGATGCTGTTGCTGCAAGGGATGTCGTAGCGACCGATAACGGGGTTCTCGCTATAGCGCCACATGATGTCGTGGCAGTCGGCAGGACGGTCCTGCCAAGGGAATGGAATCATAGTATTTGGGATTTTTGTATTAGGATTTGGGATTATCGCTTGACTCTGGGATTTTCTAGATTTTCTAGATTTTCTAGAGAACCTAGATATTCTAGAGAACCTAGATATTCTAGAGAACCTAGACATTCCATTTCGTGTGCTGCCTGGATCAGAGTTGCCCGCTCTCGACCATGCGGCATACGCGCTCGATATAATAGTCGTCGCCCTCGGGGTCGTAGTGCTTTGTGAGACTATTGCCAAAGCAGAAGGCGAGGGCCTGATAGGCGTTGGCCTTGAACGAACCAATAAAGGCTTTGGCGATGTCGTAGCCCGTCTGATTGCATTCGCGGTCGATGAGTTTGACGAGCAGGCGGCCCTGCGAGCGGCTCAGTTTTTTGAGCGTGGGTCCGTAGGTGGCATGCAGGTCTTTCTCCATTTTGTTGAGGTGGGCCATGCGCGCCTTCTTGTCGGGCAGGGTTTCAACGTATTCGTAGGTTTCGATGATCAGTATCTTGGCCAGTTTGGCTAGGGGGAGCAGCCGCTTGACGTTGGCCACAAGGCGATTGTAGCGCTGCCGCTCGGCCTCGGATTTGAGTTCGAGAGGAGGATATTTATAGAATGTGGGCAGGATGATATGGGCTATGCTATCGCCTTTGTATTTGATTTTTCCCACGTTGACATAGACGGGCATGGCGGGCACCTCGTCGTCGGGATTGACGGGCGAAACGTCCTCCACTTGCTGCGCCACCATACTTTTGGGCCAAGCAGCCAGCAAAAAAAACAACAACAATATTGCAAGAAAACTTCTCATATTCGGATGCGAAAATAGTAAGAAATTCTGATACTACACATCATTTTAATTGTTTTGGCACACGCGTATGAAAAAAAAGTCGTTCCTTTGTCATTGCAGGTAGAATCTCTACTAAAAAAATTTACGACTATGGCTAAGAAAGAAAGAAATGAGAAAAATGGCCGCTCCGCGCGACTGACTAAAAAGGATATCACACAGCAACTCCTTACCCTCTTCGACCAGCACGCGGGCCGCCGATACAAGGTGGACGAACTCTTCGGCGAACTCCGCGCCAAGAATCATCCCTCGAAGATGCTGGTGCTTGATGTGCTCAAGGAACTGGTGCTCGACGACTACCTGGCCACCGACGGCCGCGGCTCCTACTACAGCGCCGTGCGCTCGCAGGTGATGGAGGGCACGTTTCAGCGCAAACGCAACGGCCGCAACTCCTTCGTGCCCGACGACGGCGGCCAGTCCATCCTCGTGTGCGAGCGCAACAGCCTCCACGCCCTCGACGGCGACCGCGTCAAGGTGACGATGCTGGCACGCCGCAACGGACATACGCGCGAGGCCGAGGTCATCGAAATTCTGGAGCGCGCCAAGGACACTTTCGTGGGCGAACTGCAAGTAGAGAAAGGCTTTGGTTTCCTCATCACCGAGGACCGCTCGCTGGCCACCGACATATTTATTCCAAAGGATAAACTCAAGGGCGGCAAGCAGGGCGACAAGGCGGTGGTCCAGATAACGGAATGGCCCTCCAACTCGAAGAGCCCCATCGGCAAGGTCATTGACATCCTCGGACGCAAGGGCGAGAACAACGCCGAGATGCACGGCATCCTGGCCGAATACGGATTGCCCTATCGCTATCCGAAGAACGTGGAGGATGCTGCCGAACGACTTTCCCCCGACATCACGCCCGAGGAAATCGCTCGCCGCGAAGATTTCCGCGAAGTGACGACCTTCACCATCGACCCCCACGATGCCAAGGATTTCGATGATGCCCTCTCCATCCGCCACCTCGAAGGCGAGTGGTGGGAAGTGGGCGTGCACATTGCCGACGTGTCCCACTACGTCACCGAAGGCAGCATCATCGACCGCGAAGCCGAGAAGCGCGCCACAAGTGTCTACCTCGTTGACCGCACCATCCCGATGCTGCCCGAACGCCTCTGCAATTTCATCTGCTCGCTCCGTCCCGATGAGGAGAAACTGGCCTACAGCACCATCTTCGTCATCAACGAGAAGGGCGATATCAAGGACTGGCATCTGGCTCACACCGTCATTCGCAGCAACCGCCGATTCACCTACGAGGAAGTGCAATATACGCTCGAACGCAACCGCGAAGCCTCGCCCGAAGACCTCACACAACCGGGCGAGCACCCCGAACCGCTGCCCGAAGGCGCACCGCTCGAAGGCGAATACGTTCAAGAACTCGTCACGCTCAACCGCCTGGCAAAAACGCTGCGCGCCAAACGTTTCAAGAACGGCAGTATCGGTTTCGACAGAGCCGAGGTGCGCTTCGAAATTGACGAAAAGGGCCACCCCATTTCCACTTATATAAAAGTGGCCAAGGATGCCAACAAACTGGTGGAGGAATTTATGCTCCTGGCCAACCGCAGTGTGGCCGAAATGATAGGCCGCGTGCCCAAGGGCAAGAAGGCCAAGACCCTGCCCTACCGCATCCACGATGTGCCCGACCCCGAAAAGTTGGAGAAACTCAGTGCCTTCATCGCCAAATTCGGACTCAAAATTCGCACCGAGGGCACCAAGACGGAGGTTTCGAAGAGTCTGAACCGCATGCTCAGCGATGTGAAGGGCCAGAAGGAAGAGGCGATCGTCGAAATGGTGGCCCTGCGCGCCATGCAGAAGGCCCGCTATTCCGTTCACAACATCGGCCACTACGGACTCATGTTCCAATACTACACGCACTTCACCTCGCCCATCCGTCGCTATCCCGACACTCTGGTCCACCGACTCCTCACGCGCTATGCCGAAGGCGGACGCTCGGCCAACGCCAACAAGTATGAGGAACTCTGCGAACACGCCTCGGCCATGGAGCAACTGGCCACGCAGGCCGAGCGCGCCAGCATCAAGTACAAGCAGGTGGAATTTATGGCCGACCGCCTCGGACAGGAATTCGACGGAACGGTCAGCGGCGTGACGGAGTTTGGCCTCTACGTTGAAATCACGGAGAACGGCTGCGAGGGCATGATTCCCTTGCGCTCGCTCCTCGACGACTACTACGAGTTTGACGAGCGCAACTACTGCCTCATCGGCCGCCGCTTCCGCCGCCGCTATCAGTTGGGCGACAAGGTGCGCATCCGCGTGGACCGCGCCAACCTAGACCGCAAACAACTAGATTTCGTCATGGCCAGCACTCCCAACGACAAATCCGCCCAACCGCAAAACACACCAGCCCCCTTCCCCAACAAATCCAAGAAGAAGGGACGCGACCGCAGCGGACGCAAACGCCGGAAATGATAGCCAGACTATTTTCTGGGCCGAAAGGTATTTTTCCCAAGCCGAAAGATATTTTTCCCAAGCCGAAAAAAAGAGCAATGTCCCCAGGGATATTGCTCTTTTTCTTGGAAAAACGGCAGAAATAACACTAAAAAACCTTGGAAAAACGGCAAATTCTTTCAATTTTACCTTGGAAAAACGGCAGAAAACCCATATTTTTGCCTTGGAAAAACGGCAAATATTTTTCTATATACATTGGAAACACTTAAAAATCAAATATATGCTACATAGAAAGGTCAATACATTTATCCGCCACTTTTATAGCACATCGCGAAATGCTTTATTATTGACGGGAGCACGCCAAGTGGGCAAGACATATTCTATACGCGAATTTGGCAAAACGTTTAAGAGTTTCGTAGAAATCAATTTTATCGAAAATCCCGAGGCTGTCAACTTACTGAAGGGGGCCCACAGCAGTCAGGACCTCCTCCTGCGCCTCTCCACCCTCACATCCCAACCCCTGATAAAGGGAGAAACGCTCATCTTCTTCGACGAGGTGCAACGCTGTCCCGACATCGTGACTGCCATCAAGTTTCTAGTGGACGAGGGTTCGTACCGCTACATCCTCAGCGGCTCACTGCTGGGCGTGGAACTCAAAGACCTGCGCTCCGAACCCGTTGGATATATGGCTATCAAGGATATGTACCCCATGGACTTCGAGGAATTTATCACCAACCTAGGCATCAGCGAAACGGTGGTCAATTCGCTGCGCGAGGCTTGGCTCAAACGGACTCCCGTAGATGCCTTTGTCCATCAGAAACTAATGGATTTTTTCCGCCTCTACCTCATTGTGGGAGGTATGCCTGCCGCTGTGAGCAAATATATCGAGACTAATAATCTCCAGGAAGTAATGGGCATACAGCAACAAATCATCCGCCTATACAAACGCGACATTGCCCAATACGACCCTAGCAACAAACTCTACATCGAAGACATATTCAACCTGATTCCTCCCGAACTGAATGCCAAAAACAAACGCTTCATATTGAAGAGACTCAATGAAAATGCAAAATTCAACCGTATGGAAAACAGTTTTCTGTGGTTGACGAATGCTGGCGTAGCCTTGCCCGTTTACAATGTGGAGGAACCCAAACTGCCACTCTTGTTGTCCCGCTCGCGCAACCTCTTCAAACTCTTTCAAAACGACGTTGGCCTGCTAGCCAGCCAGTATGCCGAGGGTATTCAGATGCGCATTATCAGAGGCGACAAGGATATAAATTTTGGTGCCATATACGAAAATGCCGTGGCCCAAGAACTTGCAGCGCACGGCATGACTACCTATTATTATAATAACAAGAAGCAAGGCGAACTCGACTTCATAGTAGAACTCAATGGCAAGGTATTGCCCATTGAAGTTAAATCGGGCAAGGACTACGAATCCCACCGCGCCCTCTCCAACGTCCTGCAACAAGAGGCATACGACCTCCCCGAAGCAGTCGTATTCAATAACGACAACCTGCACACAAAAGGCCCAATCATCTACGCCCCTATCTATATGGTCATGTTCCTTGAAAAAAACAACGAAGCACCCTCCTATTACAAAATAGACCTCTCAGGTCTATAATAAAAGAACCCCGGCACCAAAAATAAAAGCCCCCGCGCCCCAAGCCCGCGAAAAAGCCTAACGCGCCTGGGGCGCGTTGCTATATCCCCTACCGTCGCCGCACCAAGGTGAGCCCATCGCGAATGGGCAGCACTACTTGCTCCACGCGCGCATCGTTCATCAGATAATCGTTGAAGGCACAGATGGCGCGGGTCTGCGCATCGGTTGCATAAGCGGGGTCTACGACGTGGCCGTCCCAAAGCGTATTGTCGGCTATGAGCACACCCCCATGGCGCAGGCGCGGCAGCACGAGTTCGTAGTATTCAATGTACTGCCGCTTGTTGGCATCTATGAAGGCGAGATCGAACTCCCCGGGAATGTCGTCCAAGAGTTCGAAGACATTGCCCACTATCATGTGGATGCGCGGCGGATAGGGCGCACCCTCCAACCACGGGCGGGTGAAATATTCCTGCTCGTCGTTGATTTCAAACGTATATAGTTCGCCGTCGGCGGGCATTGCCGAAGCCATACACAGCGCCGAGTAGCCCGAATACGTACCAATCTCCAACACGCGCCGCGCCCCAATCATCTGTGTCAGCATTCGCAAAAACTGTCCTTGCAGCGGGCCCGAGGCCATGCGCGGACGGAGCAGAAACTGTTGCGTGGCGCGATACAGACGGTGCAAGTATTCGTCCTCCTGCGTAGTGTGGGCTGCAATGTATTCGTCCAGGTTCATAGACATAGGCAAGGGGTTATTCCGCAGACACAAGGGCTTCGATGGCCAAGCGGTACGACTGCATGCCGAAACCGCAGATGACGCCGCGACAGGCCGCCGATATCATGGACTGGTGGCGAAACGTCTCGCGCTGGTGCACGTTGCTCAGGTGCACCTCGATAACGGGCAGCCCTATACTGCGGATGGCATCGTGCAGGGCAATGCTGGTGTGCGTATAGGCACCTGCGTTGAGCACAATTCCCTCCACGCCTTCGTCGGCGGCCTTTTCCAAGCGGTCGATAAGGAAGCCTTCGACATTCGACTGATAATATTCGATGGTATGCGTAGGAAAGGCTGCGCGCAAACTTTCCAGCGCCTCCTCCATCGTAGTGGCACCATAGATACTCGGTTCGCGACGGCCCAGACGGCCCAGGTTGGGACCATTTATTATTAGTAGTTTCATAGGCAAGGGACAGTGGGGTAGGGGATTATTATTTTATTTGTACCTTTGCAAAGGTAGTGCAAGGTGAGAGAAGAGCAAAATGAAAAATTATTTTTTTCAATTTTCCTCTTCCGAACCGCAGCCTACCTTCTATAAAGGTAGTAAAAGGCAAATGGAGAACAAAACGAAAAACCACGTTTTTATATTTTGTTATTTCTAACCGCAGCCTATCTCTACATATTCCCCCCAAAAAATATGCTCAACCAATATCTCAACTATATATCCCTGGAGCGCGGCCTAAGCGACAACACCCGCCAAGCCTACGAACACGATGTGCGCCTCTTCCTTGACTATCTGGCCGACGAAAAACTGCGTCCCGAAATGGTGAAACTCGACAACCTGCACCGCTTTGCCTGGCAACTCCACGATATGGGCATCGCACCACGCTCCGTGGCCCGCGTGCTCAGTGGCGTGCGCAGTTTCTACCATTTCCTCCTCGTCGACGGATATATCGAAGCCGACCCCACCGAACTCCTCGAATCGCCCAAAATCGGCAGACACCTCCCCGAAGTGCTCTCGGCCGAGGAGATTGCGGACATTGAGCAGACGATGGACCTCAGCCTGCCCGAGGAGCGCCGCGACCATTGCATCGTCGAACTCCTTTACAGTTGCGGCCTGCGCGTCAGCGAACTCTGCGCCCTCACCCTGAGCGACCTCTACTTGGAGGAGGGTTTCATCCGCGTGACGGGCAAGGGCAGCAAACAGCGACTGGTGCCCATCGCCCAAACCACCATCGAAGAACTCCACCGATGGTTTGACGACCGCGCCGACATCACGCCCAAACCGGGCGAAGAGGACTACGTCTTCCTGAGCCACCGCCGCCGCAGCCACCTCTCGCGCATCACGGTCTTCCATAATATAAAAATGTATGCCACCCGCGCCGGCATCACCAAGAACATAAGCCCACACACCTTTCGCCACAGTTTCGCCACACACCTCCTAGAGGGCGGCGCCAACCTCCGCGCCATCCAGGCCATGCTTGGCCACGAGAGCATAGCCACCACCGAAATCTACACCCATATTGATCGCCAATACCTGCGCGAACAACTAATGACCCACTTCCCCAGAGCAAACAAGAAGTAAGGAAACAAAAGAAGAGGACAGCCTTCGGGTTGCCCTCTTCTTTTGTATTATATGGTAGGTTCTATAAATTAGCTTGCGATGAGTTTTCGGCTATCGTGCCGTAGGTTT
>SAMEA3663047__coassemble_571_pt1 | contig 13358 bp, 6 predicted proteins | sample SAMEA3663047__metabat2_low_PE_025 | metagenome-assembled genome bin SAMEA3663047 (sample SAMEA3663047) | pig gut metagenome | biome: pig gut; feature: pig-associated habitat; material: faeces | place: France | collected 2012
TTTTCCTGTTTTTGTTTTTCTCGCTAAAACGAGAGTTAGCTGGTGTCCTATTATATATGGTGTTCCGCTGAGCCACACGAGCAACGTGCGGTACATTGCGTTTTCAATGAAAAGTGACCTGAGTAGTTACCATTTGGCAACCACATGAGGATGGAGGGAAATGGTATATTCCAGATGGATATTTGGTTACAGCTTGTCGGCTTCAATGTATGCCAGCAGACCGACTGTGGCATCCTCGAGGAGGTCGAGCACGTGGTCGAAATCTTCGGGGCCGCCATAGTAGGGGTCGGGGATGGTGGGCGAATCGTGGTGGCGGAGGAAGTCAGCCATCAGGACTAGGCGGGCGGACGCGGACGTGGACGCGGCGCGGCGCTGGAGCTGGCGCATATTGTCGTGGTCCATGCCGACGATATAGTCGAAGCGCGTGAAGTCGTCTTCCTTGACAGGGCGCGAGCGATGGGTGAGGCGATAGCCGCGGCGGGCGGCGTGGCTGCGCATACGCGGGTCGGAGAGCTCGCCCTCGTGATAATCGATGAGGCCCGCCGAATCAATGTGGAAGAATTCGGACAGGCCACGCTGGGCCACCAGTTGGCGGAACACTTCCTCGGCAGCCGAGGAGCGGCAAATATTACCAAGACAGACGAATAGGATGGAGGTCATGTGGGAAATAAATGTGAGGATAAGAGAAAACGAAGGGAAAAGAAAGGCGCAGACCAAGCTGTTGAGAGCGGTCTGCGCCTACCTGTATGTGATAATGGTGCGGCGGTCACAGCGGGCCACCGCTTGCTAATCGTGCCAGTTGGGAATCGGGCTTAACGAACCATCAACTTGTGCGTGCGCACCTGCTTGCCATCTCGCAGGATGACGAGGTAGGCGCCTGCGGGGAGGCCAGCCGTGGAGAGCGTGATGGCTTGGTCGTTGGCCTGTGCGCGCTGGAGGACAACGCCACCCATATTGACGAGTTCGGCCGTTGTGCCCGCAGCCACGTTGCCCGTGCAAAGGATGCGGCGCGTGGTGCTCTCGTGGCGAACGAGGAGGTTGTCGAGTTGGCTAGTCGTGGTGCCGTGGATGCCTGTCGGGTCGTTGGCCACGGGCGTGAAGCGGATGGTGTAGGTGAACGAGCCCGTGGAGGGAACGAGGTACTGACTCAGTGTGCCTGTGCCCTGACCGCAACTGCCGTTGCCGAGGCCCTTCTGTTTGGCATCAAAGTGGAGCACGAGCGAGTTGGACGTGGGGAGTTCCCACATGTGGCCCGCATTCATGAGGGTCACGTCGCTATAGGGCAGGGCCGAGAAGGCGATGGCGTTCTCGCGCGACTGGATGCGGATGCTGAAATTGTCGGTGGTATCGCGGAGGATGACCTCGCGGAAGTCTTCGCGGTTACCCATGCTCTGGGGCTTCATGAAATACTCAACCATATCCTGCGCAGTCGTGGTGTAGCGGCCGAAGAAGGAGGCCGTCTTGCGGTCCACGTAGTTGGCCCAAGGACCACGGGCATAGTATTCAATCTGATTGAAACTCGGCTTGAGGGCCATCTGATAACCGATGCGGAAGAGGTCGTTGCTCTTGGCCGTGAAGGTAGATTTGAGGTCGATGGCACCATTATTATAGATGGTATAAACCATCGTGTAGGGGCAGAGCGTGCCTTCGGCAGTGACGGTGACGGTCATCTGCGTATTGTCGGCCGAGGGCGTGACGCTGACGGTCTTGTTGCCAACGCCATTGGAGGTATTGCCCGTGCCGCGGTCGTTCTCCACCCAGCGATAGTTGGCATATTCGGGGCCAGAGACGAGGAGGAACTTCTCGCCCACCTTCCACGTGGTCAGGTTGCCCTTGCTGTCAAAACGGATGGCCATCTGGCTGTTCTGGAACGTATAGTTGGAAGCCGTCTGGGTGAAGGTAATTTCCTCCGTGCTCTGCGTATCCACGGCAGGCAGGGAGACGGGGCGCGTCTTGATGGAATACTGTGCGGCTGCCATCGGATAGCCGGCATCGGCCCAAGGTGTGCTGTCCTTCAGGCAGACCTCAAAGTTGATGAAAGCCTCCTTGCCCGTCTGCGCTTCGTAAGCAAAGGGCAGGTCGATGCGCTGCGACTGGCCAGGTGCGATGCTAGGCAGAGCCACGCGGTCCTCTTCGACGATGCGGCCCTCTTCGAGGATGGTGTACTTGAGGTCGAAGGCAGAGAGGTTGAGGAAGTTGTAGGCGTTGCGCAGGGTCACCTGCTTGTTGACTGTGCTGAAGGATGAGAACTTCACGTACTGATAGACACCCTTCACCTCCGTGAGTTTGGCTGTCCAAGCGCGGTCAGCGGTAATCAGACCGTTGTTGACGAAGTTGCCCTGGTGGGGACCAGGATAGTCAGAGCCTGTGCGGTACTTGAGATAGCCGTTCTGGGTGAACGTGCTGTTCTTGATATCCTGTGCGGAGTAGATGGACTGGTCCACGAAATCCCAGATGCAACCGCCAATGCCGTAGGTGCTTCCTTCGATGTTGTCCCAATATTCCTTGAGATTGCCGACGGCATTGCCCATGGCATGTGCATATTCGCAGACGAAGTAGGGCTGGCGGCGGTTGTTATAGGTGGCTCTGGCCTTGACTTCAGCCACTGTGGGGTACATTTCCGAGCAGAGGTCCGTGGGCGTTGTGCCAGCGCGAGTTGCTCCTTCGTAATGGATAATGCGCGGGTCGAGAGCGCGCACGGCATCGTAGGCTGTATTGAAATTCTTGCCACCACCGGCCTCGTTGCCCAGACTCCAGAAGACGACGCTGGGGAAATTGCGGTCGCGGAGCACCATGCGCGTGGTGCGGTCCACGTATTGCGGGGCCCAGGAATCTTGGTTGGTGATGCCGCCGTTCTGTCCCTTCTCTTCCCAGTTGAAATGGCACTCAAGGTCAGCCTCGTCCATACAGTAGAGACCGAAGTAGTCGAACATGGCGTTCATCTTGGCGTGACGGGGATAGTGGCTGGTGCGCACGGTGTTCATATTGGACTGCTTCATCAACTTGATGTCCTGAAGCATAGTGGGCACGTCGATTGTGCGGCCGTGTACGGGGTGGGTATCTTGGGTGTTAGCGCCCTTGAAGAGGACAGCCTGACCGTTGACATATACCTTGCCGTTCTTGATTTCAACTTGGCGGAAGCCCACTTTCGTACTGAACGCCATCTCTTCCTGCTGGCCGTCCTTCTGGATGACTTCGAGAGTGTAGAGGTTGGGCGTCTCGGCACTCCAAAGTTGGAGGTTCTGGAGGTCGTTGAAGGTGAGGGCCAAAGTCTTGCCCGTTTCGTTGGGTGCGAAGGTGAGGGCCTCGTTCTGCGTGGCTACTTCCTCGCCTGTGGGAGAGAGCAAGCGCAAGAGGATGTTCTTCTCGCCGCTCAGGGCTGTGCGGTTGTCGAAGGTGAGGGCCACCTGTAGGTCACCACTCTGATAGTTGTTGTCCTCGTGCAGGCGGGACTGGATGTAGTGGTCGCGCACGAAAATCTGGGGTGTGGCGTAAAGGTAAACGTCGCGGTGGATGCCGCTCATGTGCCACATATCCTGACCTTCGAGATACGAGCCATCGCACCAGCGAATGACTTGCACGCTGACATTGTTCGTGCCAGGGCGAACCTGAGAGGTTACTTCAAACTCTGCATCGTTGTTGCTGCCCTGCGTGTAGCCGACATATTGTCCGTTGACCCATACGAAGGCAGCGCTGTAGATGCCGTCAAAGTGGAGGAAGATGCGGTCGCCGTCCCACGTCTGAGGCAGGTCGAAGTCGCGGCGATAGGAAGCCACAGAGTTCTTAAGCCCGTTCTTCATTTCGATGGTGGGAGGCGTATCGTTGAAGGCGTAGTTCACATTGATGTAGAGAGGGTCGCCGTAGCCCTTCATCTCTAGGCAGGACGGCACACTGATGGTGTCCCAGTTGGAAACGTCAACGCCATCGCCCCAGAAAGTGTCTTCGCCTGGGCGTTGGCTGGGGCTGTCCACGTATTTCAGATTCCAGATGCCATTGAGGCTCAGCACGCGGTCGCTGTTTACCTCCACCCACGGCTGGGCGTAGTGGGCAGCGTCGCTGCGCATGGCCTCGGACGTTCCATAGGGCAAGTACCAGGCGTGGCCCGCTTCCTTGTTTTCCTCAAACATGGTTTCGTCTTCCCAATAGTTGGGCTTGGGCAGGTCCCCAGGGGCTACTTCGTGCAGGCGGAACTGCGTAGCCGTGGACGTGCCGTCGGTTACCATCTGCGTGGCACCATTGCTGACGGAAAGATAGTAGGTCGTGTTGCCGCTCTTGGCTGTCAGTTGGAAAACATCCTTCTCTCCTGCCACGAGCACGAAGGTGAATTGCTGGTTGCTATTATTATAGGAGGGCGTCCAAAGGAGGGGCTTCTTGGCCGTGGTGGCAAGGGCCGCATCAATGGCCTTACCCACGTAGGGCTGGTATATCTGGAAGTAACTGCCGCCCGCCGTTTCCTGGCGCAACTGCCAAGTGATGTCGTGAGCCTTGTCAGCATCGTAGGCATCGCTGTAAACGAGGGCGTTATTCTCGCCGTTGCCACGATTGGTCAGATAAGTACCATCGGCCACGCTTTCAATCTGATAGCAGGTATTGCGCGTTAGGGTGACAAAACCAGCGTCAGCAAGGCGGAAATAACTGGCCTCGTTCGTCGGGTCTGTCATCATACGTAGGCTACCGTCGGCCTGAGCCGTAAGCACCTGTGCGTTGTTGGTGGTATGGGCCAACTGGAAAACGTTGTCCATGCCCTCCACAGGGAGAACGCGGAATATCTGGTTCGTATTGCCCGTGTATTCCCATTGCAAGAGTTTACCAGGGTCGGCAGCCGTTAAAGCCATATCGAGCACCTGATTGTAGTTGCTGTTCTTGATGACATAGGCATTGGTCTCATTGCCATAGAGGGAGAAGGTCCATTGCTGGCCTAGCTGGTCTATGTCAGCGTCGGCCAAAGAAAGGAAGGTGCCGTGCGTGCCGTTATTGCCATTGGTCACGGCTTTTTCTGTGGGCACACTGATGATTTGGTAGGTCTTGCCTGTAGTGGGCAAGGTCTGCGCTAGGAGCCTAAGGGAGGGCGCGAGGGCCAATAGCAAGGCCAATAGGCATGCCGTATAGCGGCTGGATTGGTTGGGGATTTTCATAGTGATTTGTTTTTTGCGGGTTATTGCGGCGGAGGAGATTCTGGATTTTCTAGAGATTCTGGATTTTCTAGAGATTCTAGAGATTCTGGATTTTCTGTAGGAATTGTCTTCTTTAGCTTAGGGCTTATAGGTGGCCTTGCCCGTTTTCTCGTCGTTATAGATTACTTCGCGCAGGGCCTCGGGCGTTGTGCGTACGGCATCGCGGGTCAACTCGGGCACATTGTAACTTTTCATCAGGTACAAATTGTGCTCAGGGTCTTCCTGCGGCAACAGGAATGCTTTGTGGTCGCGGCCGTCTTTGTCGAAATAAGCAATGTAGGGGCGGGTGTACGAACCATCGTCGCGGCGCGAGGAGAAAACTATCCATCGACCGTTGCTGCTCCAAGTGTGGTAGGAATCTACATCGGCACTATTGGCAGCGGAGAGGGGACGGACGGCTCCCGTCTGAAGGTCTTTGACATAGAGGTCTGAACTCTTGTGCCAGATATGGAACTGGCCGAAGTTGCCCATCGTGAAGAGCACATAGCGGCCGTCGGGACTGACACGGGGGAGGGTGATGCTGCTCGCGGAGTCGCACTTCACTTCAACAACGGGCTCGCCAAAGGTGCGCGTCTGCTCGTCGAAGGGAATGCTCATCAGGTTGTAGCGGATGGAGTCGTAACGTGCGAGAAGCGCATCGCTATGTACGGAGTCGGGGAGGTCGGTAAGGAAGGGCGTTGCAGCCGAGCAGTAGTACACGCGGCTACCATCGGGCGCCCAGTTGGGGAAGGTTTCCATGGCTTCCTTGCCCTTGATGATATTGGTCAGTGTGCCGTTGTCAACATCAAAGAAGACGAGGTCCGAACCATAGTCAAGCACTTCAATCTTCTGCTTGTCGATGGTGTGGAATGCCTGCCCCGTGAGATTGCTGGAGAAGACCACCCAATTCTTCTTGGGGTGCCACGAAGGATATACGCAGTTGGAGAGCACGCTGTCGCATTTCATGTTCATCTTGCGGGCTTTGCCGTTGTCAATGAAGATGGTGCCGCCGTGGTTGGCGCGAACGTGGAAGAGCATGTGCTCGGTGCTGTAGTTCTGGTAGTTGTGGCAGTTCACGCAGTGGTTGTTGTCGGCATCGTACGTGCGATTGTTTTCGTAGATGGGCTTCTCCGTGAAATTAGTCAAGTTGCGCTGATATATGCCCAATTGACGATAGAGTTCGTAACTCGGTTCAATAAGACGGTAACTCAGGTACGGGTCAATTTCTTCCTGTGCCACGGTGATGGCATACTCGGGGAATTTCACCCAGCCCGCCTCCTGTTCGGCGTAGATAGCCACGCGGAGTTCGCCACCCTTGTTGTCGCTGAGCAACTGCCGCCACTCGGTGGTGTCTATCTGGAGTTTGCCCTCCTCGTTGGCATTCACGATAATCTGCCCCTTCTTGCCCGTAATGCTAGCGGCATAGGCGGAGCCAGGGTTCTTGACTTGCACATTCAACGGGGCAATATTGGGTGGAATCACAATATCGCGGTAATCGGGAAATAGTTGCAGGGAATCCTTCGTCTCGAAGAAGGACTGCGGAAGCGTACCCTCGCTGGCACAAGCACTCAGCAGCAGGGCCGCAGGTAGTATATAATGGAGTAGTTTCATGGGCTAGAAATTAGTTGACACCGCTCTTATTCTTGTTTTCCTTATCCTCTTTCTTGGTAAGGTTCTCGCAGTAATAATAATAGACGTAGTGGCCCAGCCAGTTGGGCTCAAGGAATTGACGTACCTTTTCGGGCACTCCGCCCTTAAGGTCCTTGGTCATCACTTCTTGCCAGTTGGCACCCGCTCCGCATTCATTTTGATAATAATTCTGGATGTCGAGGATGAAAGCCTGCACAGTGGCGTAGGGCGAGCCTGGTCTGTTGTTATTAGGTGCATATTCTGGGAACATCTGATAAGCATCGGGATTCTTCAGCCCATGGATGACAATGGCTTCTTGCACACAGAGGGGGATGGGACGGCCAATATTCTTGAGCACCTGGGCGCGGGGGAGGAAATTCTTGAGGTCCTTCGAGTACAGACAAGCGGCGATGGAGGCATCAATAGCGTCGTTGCTTCCGCTGAGCAGGCCAATGTTGTAGCCCATAAACATGGGGCGGCGATAGTTCTGCTCGAAGCGCGCCTCCTCGGGTTTGAGTTTGAGCACCTCGCTCAGCATCGCGTCGCTCTTGACCAGTTCGGGGTCGTCCACCATCGGTGCGTAGCGTTCCACAAACGCCTGTTCGAAGGGCATCTCGCTGATCAATTTCAAATATTTGCGCGCCAGATTCTGCTCGCCGCCCACAATGGCGCAGAGGGCCATACGCTTGAGCTGGTAGATAGTCGGGCCGTTCATCACCACCTTGTCCATGGCTGCGCGATAGCCCGAGTTGGTCAGGCCCGTGAAGAAGCTGCAATCGGCCTCAAAGATGCCGTATTCCTCGCTGCCGTCCTTGGCATCAAGCGGCATTTCGGGATAATGGAAAGGCAGGTCGAAGAGACGGTCCAGAAGGGTGTGGGTTTGCAGGAGGCCGATGGCGTAGTAGGCGGCTACGGAGCGCGTGGCAGATTTGGCGGAGAGCGCATCGTCAGCCAACTTTTCGATTTCCTCGAAGTCGCCAGTGAGCACGCGGTTCTGCATTCTGCACGTCAGTATCTCGTTCTCGCGTTCACCGAGTGCGTAGGTTGTCAAGCCCGCAAAGGCCAGAACAACGATGAGCGAGCCCCAGGGCAGGCGATACCAGTGATGGCCGCAATGCTCCGCCGCAGGTTGCGAATTCGGCGCGGCCTCCTTCTTCTTCAAATGGAGCAAGGCGCAGCGAATACCTCCCAAGATGAAAGCCGCGAAGGCCAATAAGATGGGATAGAGCACAATGACGGAGGCTTCGTTCTTATAGAACAGGCTATAGCCGCGCCATACCATCCATCCCAGCAGGCCAAAACCCAGCAGCGAAGTCAGACCATGGAGCGAGCGCGGCAGGCAAAACACGCGGTCGAGTGTCCAAGTGGAGAACGTCAGGAGCAGCGCCAACAGCAGGCCGCCCACCCACGCACTCTTGAAGACGAGCAGGGCGTAGCGTGCATACCAGTAGAGCGTGCCGAAGTCCTTATCGGTGAGGAATTTCATCGTTACGGCGTTGCCCGAAACGTAGCTGTCCTGCTGGGCACGGGTGAATACATCGCCGTATATCCACGTGCAAAACACCCACACGAGGAGGAAGGTGAGCACGTAGGGCAGTGGCTTGAGGTATTTGTGCAGGCTGTGCACAGGACAGGCTTTTGGCGCTGCCGCAGTCGTTTGCACAGGTTTTTGTTGGTGATGCTTGGAACTCTTTTTACTCATTGAATATATGTTGGTATTTGGATAGTTGCGTCAGTAAGGGCAGGTCTTAGCCTGCCCTCTCAAAGTTCTTTTCTTACGTATCGTGCAATCAGGCGGCGCGCCTACTTGACGGCCACTTTCTGGCCACCTACCACGTAGATGCCCGGCTGGAATCCATCCACAATGGTATGTGCCTGGTTGACCTCAATGCTGCGAACGAGCTGTCCGCCGATGGTATAAACGCGGAGGCTCACTGGCGAGGTGGCATGGATAGAGATGCAGCCTTTGCCGCCCACTATATTATAATAAGGAGTGGTCGCTGCATCCTCAATACTTGTTGATGCGAGGTCGAAACCATATTGGTCATCGAGGTAGTTCACACGTTGCTCAATCCAGTTGCAGATGTAGTCCACATCGCCTTCAATGTCGGAGTGCAAGGAACTCCAGCGGTTTTGTTCGCGCAGGTCGGCGCGACTGCTGTGGAAGAGGTTGGCGTAGTCGCGGAAGCGTTGTTGCAGGTTCTCCACGAGGAAATCGCCCACGCGCAGTTCGGCATAGCGTGCCTTGAGTGCGTCGCTCCATCCCATCGAGGGGAGTTCGTCAAGGCGGTGGAAGATGGTGTGTGTGCCGTGTTCGTTCGCCCAAAGGAAGTTTGTGAAATCCTGCTGAGCCCCTGTCAGATAGTTGTTGCCGTCCCAGCGACGTCCCCATGTGCCATCGAGGTCCCAGGGGGCCACACCGATGAGGTCGGGTACGGTTTCGCTCAACTGGTCGTAGTTGTAGAAGAACATATTCTTGCCATGGTTGTCCGTGGCCAGCATCAGTTCGATGAAGAGGTAGTAGTCCACGATGTTGGCCTGCTCGAAATAGCGGCTAAAATCCTTTTGGAACTCAGCGTCGCTGGAGGTTGCTGTAAAGTTGATGGCATTCCACAGCGGGCCCCAGTCAATCTTTTCCTCCTCGTAGTCGGGGTATTTCACTTCGTAGCCGCACCAACCCTCCTGTCTGTTGTTATTATAATAGGAGGAAGGCTGGGTCTTGGGGAAATAGTTGCTGCCCGAATTGTGTCCCATGAACACCTCATAGCTCCAGTCCGTTGATTTATAGAGCGAACCATGAATGGTGTCGGCCGAGGTGGCTGTGGCTGGCACGAACTTCTTGAGGCGAAGTTGCTTGCGGTCCATCTTTTCGGTGAAGCAGTAGATGCCGTGGTATTGGCCGTTGAGGAATACCTCGACGAAGCGTCCGCGCGTGCCGTGCTTGGCCTTGGGCTCCCACTTCATACGGCGCTGCAGGGGTTTGGTGGCAAAGTCGTTCCAAAGGTCGGTCGATACGCGGTTGCGCATACAAGCCTTGTCGATGGCCATGGCATCAAGGATCCAGTTGTTGTCGTTGCGCAGGGCGAAATATTCGCGGTCCACGCTGTTGCCGTCGGCATCGCGCAGTTTGATGGCGTAACTCTTCTTGGCATATCCCTGAGCCGTAGCACCGCGATACTTGAAGGCGGCAATGACCAGGCTGTCGTAGGTGGCGATGTCGGGATCCGTCACGCGCAGTTGGCCCGTTGTGTAATAGTTGCCGTTGCACGAACTTACGTTCACCTCCACCAAGGGCAGGTAGGTGAAGACGAGGGGTGCGGTGGCCACAGCCTGTCCGTCCTTGAGGATGGCCACGCTGCCGTCCTTCGCACACATGCCCGAGGCGATGGTCACGTTGCCCTCGGCATCGGCAGCCACGTTGTTGATGCTGACGTTGTAGGTGCCGTCAGAGCGTTTATACTTTGCATAGACCGTGGTCGTCCAATCGCTTTCGGCATTCATCACCGCTGAGGGAACGGAGCAGTAATACATACCAGCCTTCGTGTCATATACGAGGTCCTTACCCGCAATGCGCAGGCTGTCCACGTAGGTGCTCAACTGGCCCGAAGGTGTCGTTCCTCCGCCGCCCGAGCCGCCCGAACCGCTACCGCTGAAGTCAATGCCTTGGCCCTCGAGGTAGGTCTTGTGGCGCGTATCGCTGGAGTAGAACACGAAGGTGCTGCCTCCGTCCACATCGTAGAGGCCCACGCAGTGGTATGCGCCCAGATTATAGTCGTTCCAATAGAGATACTTGCTCTGCGAGGCGTCCGTCTGCGGCAGGTTGTCCAGTTTGCCAATCGTATAGCCTGGGTATTGGTAGTCGGCGTAGTAGCCAAACTCCCAGATGTGCTTATTCGAGGCAAGCGTGCCGTAGGCCACGGTCAGCGGATATTTGCCCTGGTCGGCTGTCCAGAAGGAGGTGCTCACGTAGTTGCCATCTTGGGTGTAGATACTGATGCCCGAACTATTTTGCATGAAGTAGAACTTCGTGGGCTCGCTCTTGGCCTGCAGCACCTTCATGCTCGTGCTCTCCACCTGCACGTACTGGCCCGAGCGGGCGTTTTGAATGGTGTAGAGAACGGGGTTGCTCACCTGCGTGGTCAGGACGATGGGCTGTTGGAGGCCCGTGTTCTCCCAATAGAAACCATCGGAGGTCACGCCAGCGTTGCCCGTGGGCTTCTCTGTGCCGCCGCCCGATTCTCCGCCGCCTGTTGTGGCGCTGCTGCTGATGCACTTGCCCTGCTCGTCGTAAATGTGGAAGTACTGGTTGGACGAGTTGCCTATGTCGTAGGTGCCCACCAGTCCAGAGCCGTCGGTGCGCACGTCAAAGCAGATGCTGCTATTGCCCACGCAGGTGATATAGACGGAGCCGTTGGCGTTCTCGTGGAAATTCCACTTGCCATTGTTGTCCGTCACGCTCGCGGCCAACTGCAAACCCTTGGCTGTGAACTCGCCCTTGTCGTTCGTCAGTCGCTCGTCCTTATAGACGATGTACTCCTTCGTGACGGCATTCTGAATGGTGTAGTTGTCGCGTCCGCCCTGGGCCTTGGTGATGACCCAATAACTATCAGTGCTGAGTGACTGCGCTTCTGTATCATAGAAGATGAATGGTGCTTTGCCGTGTTGCGCACCCACCATCATACTACCGCTTGCCCACTGGTCGCAGACGAAATAATACTTGCCGCCGCTCGTGATGGAGAGAGTGGCGTTGAGCGAAACCGTCAGCACCAGGCTGAGGGCGAGGAGGATTATCCGTTTCATCATTTTGTTTGGTGTGATTTTCAATGTATTGCTTGTGGCGACTACCCCTACCACGACAAAAGGCAAAAGGCGGAGTTCACCTATCACCTGCAAATTTAGTAATTATCTGAAAGTCCGAGTTTTTTTTTGCAATTTTTTTGGCTATATACAAGCGGCAAGCAGGTAAGATAAACATAAAAATACCGCACCTTGCCCGTGGACGTATGGCGCAGCGAAATAAATAGGGCCATTATATATACCCAAATTTCGCTGCGCCACACACCCACGAGCAGGGTGCGGCACATCGCATTGCAAGAACAAAGTCCTCTCCTACTCAGCGCGCTTAGGCAGACGGTTCGCCCAGTGTTACCCCACAATCAGTTTGACGAGGAAATAACCGCCGAAGACGAGCCATAGGTAGAGGCCGAAGGCCAGGAGGAAGGGCTTGGCACCAGCCTGCTTGAACTTGTCGATGCCCGTCTCTGCGCCGAGGGCGGTCATGGCCATTGTCAGCAGGAAGGTGTCGAAACTGCTAATCATCTCGCGGGTGGTTTGCAGCCCCTCGCCCGGCACAATGCCTTCGAGCAGGGAGTTGACGCCAATGGCAATGAGGAAATAAACGGCAAACCAGGGGATGGTAATCTTGCGCTTCTGCGCACCGCCTACGGCATCCTGTCCCGCACTGCTGAGACACAGACTCATCACGAGGAGAACGGGGGCCAGCATGATGACGCGTATCATCTTGGTGATGGTGGCGGTGTCGGCGATATGGAGCACGCCATCGGGGTCGATGGCATTACCTGCGCCGACCACGTGGGCCACTTCGTGGAGCGTACTGCCCACATATACGGCCACGCCCATATCGCTCAGTCCTTCCATCCAGCCCATGCGGTAGGCGATGGGATAGAGAAACATACTCAGGGTGCCGAAGATGACAACGGTGCTCACGGCCACGGCTGTTTTGTGCGGTTCGCAGCGCACCACTGGTTCGGCGCCGAGCACTGCAGCGGCTCCGCAAATTGCGCTACCCGTACTTGTCATAAGCGAGGTCTGGCTGTCCAGTTTGAGGGCCTTGCCCAAGAGGATGCCTAGCAGGATGGTGCCCACCACAATAATAGCATCCACGATGATAGCGTTCATACCTACTTCAGCCACCTGCTGGAAGGTGAGGCGGAAACCGTAGAGGACTACGCCCGTACGCAACACGGTCTTCGAGCAGAACTTGATGCCTGGCACCCACGTTTCGGGCAGTTTGTTACGCAAACTGTTGGCATAGAGCATACCCAGAATGATGCCGACAATCAGCGGGCTAAGGCTGAGCGACTTGACAAACTCAAAGCCTGCAATATAGAAAGCTGAAAAGGAAAAGAGTACAATAAGGAGAATGCCGTGAAGCACCTCCGCTTTGTTTTGTTTGAACATGGTAGAAAAATTTTTAATTTTATCGGTCGCTGCGCGACCTTAGTTTCAACGGTCGCTGCGCGACCTGGTTTCAAAAGTTTCAACGGAAACTTCGTTTCCTAGTTTCAACGCAGCCTTTGGCTGCTGGCTCGATAGCCGTATTCGCTGGAGTGCATGGAGTTTGTACTCATTGGAAAGTAATGTACCGCACGTTGCTTGCAACGTGTGGCTCCGAGGAGATGGTTTCAAATGCATCCGTACAAACTCCTATAATTCGCGGTGCCATACGCCCACAAGCAACGTGCGCTACATTGCATTTCCTCTGAGAACCAATACTATCGAACCAGCAGCCGCAGGCTGCGTTGAAACAGGAAGCCCGAAGGGATTCCCTGAAAC